>JGI20166J26741_10163337_pt1 | contig 17028 bp, 8 predicted proteins | sample TergutCu122P5_FD_26741 | JGI IMG/M metagenome (IMG submission 26741)
AATAATAATAATAATAATAATAATAATAATAATAATAATAATAATAATAATAAAAGAACAACAGAACCAACGCAGGAACTAGACATAGAGGCACCATAAATAACAAGTAGAGAATAGCTGTAACACTGTATCCCCTAGGGACATGGTTTGTCTCAGGAATATGTGTATGGCTACCCTGAATAAAGGAGACAATGATTCTTATAATAATAATAATAATAATAATAATAATAATAATATCACCACTGTTTAGACCATTTCTAGTTGCTTTATCTCCAGGTATAAACATATTATTACATCCCTTATTTTGCTTATATTTCATTTTCTTGGTGGCGTGTATTTCAGAAAATTATATTGCTTTTGAATTAGATTCTTTTCTCAGCACTCGTCCCACCCTGCTGGTTCTGTATCTACGAGATTTGACGTACTGACGTCTCTGCTGATGGGAAGGTTTCCCTCTTCCGAAATATGACGCCTTGTAGATGGTAAAAGTTAACAACTTCTCGAATATCGTACTGTCTCCATTTTGAGTATAGTCCATCAACAAGGTTGGTACCCATTTACCAGCCTACGCGGAGTCATACGCCAGAAGATAAAATTCCCAGTTTGTTCTACAGTTGTCAGTAGTCACATTATTTGTTGCGTTAAGCTTATTCTTCCCCTTTACGGTTGTGGTCACATAATGTACGGGATGTTTTGCCTGTGGTCTCAGAATCTGTAAATAACGGGAAATCCATTATTTTGACTGTACCCAAGTACCCAAAGATAACGGATATTATAGTGCAATATCTGTACTAAAGTTTTAAACTTTAAGATGGATTTTGAATTTGTCCTACATATATGTTGGTATTTAGCGGCACCAGTAATTGCTGATCTCAATTATATTTTACTATATATTTTTCCTGGAACTTCTTGGACGTTAAGTACTCGTGTTCAAACTTAAGGGCAGTATGTTGAGGTATAAAGTTAAAAATCCTTTAATCTGTGACTTTACCAAGGTTTGCCTTATTTTCTGAATATAACACATATTTATGATGAGCGCGTAAGTGTAATTTCATGTACGTCCTTAACAGAAATGTAGCCTCCCCTGCTAAGATTCTTGCTAAACTCACAAATTCTCAACAGAATAATATTCAGATCTCGTATGTCTAGTTTTACTCAAATCGGACAAGAAATATGGAAAAAGTGGTGAAAAAATTTACTTTCACTGCACTAATTTTCACAAATCTCATATTTGCTAACCTGCATTACCTTCAGATAGTCTGCACCGAATATAACGCAAATTATTCAGGAAATATGGCAATTAAGTTTAGAGAATCATTTACTTTTTTCAGTAAAGTATGAGGGTCAATGTTTCACAAAATTGAAATGTTGCTGGACAACATTCATATAGACATGTTATGTCCAGTTCCATAAAATTCCGCGGAAAATAAAATTTAATCGGTCATTCTGTGTCACAGACGGACAGACAGACAGACGAAAGGACGAATTGCAGAAGGACGACGGTGGTTTCTACATAACAATTTCTTAATCTTGTTTGGTAATGACCTAAGCGAAGACTCGTTTGTGTATTGAAGGAAGTACACGCCAGTTGAACCGAGGTTCGGTAGTTTAAACTTATATTACCCTATTTCTACGGACTTTAAGGCTTATGATCGAAGCTTAGGTACGTTTTCCAAAGCCCGAAACTACTACAAGTTTTGGGCACTCTGGAAGGAATGCCGGGAAAAACGCAAGTCGATTTTTATTTTGCTAACTGTAGCAATCTTTCACCTACTCATTTTTGCGTCCAGCTTGTTAATTTTTGACGATCATACCTAGATAAAAATTTGCTGAATATTGGCCTCTTCTGCCTCCAAAGTAATTAACAGATTGTGAAATTTTCTGGCCTTGGTATCTGAACAGTTATTTTTCCATTTCAACGTGCCATATAACCACACACAGTAACTTTTAATTCACCTGCACAAAGAATCATATTGGACGCAAGAACATAATCCGCGTGAAACTTAAAACCAATCGTCAAATCGAACGATTTCGCTCAAGAATTTGTTTACACAATTTGAAGTTTAATAGGATAGTTTTTCTTCGTCATTCCTTGTCCTTTTCCATTTTCTGTCTTTATTTTTTATGCATTTATCTTTTTCTTCCTGTATTTGTTTCCTTGTAACATTAAACCTGGGTACTGTACTAACATAGCTTTGATGACAAAGTATCATGTAAATAAACACATAGGTCTCATAAAAGGCGATAGTGAAGGCCTGAGAAAAACAAAGAAGCTAGCTTATGTAGAATAAGACAAAAGAAAGGATGTGAAAGAAATTTGGGTGAACGCAATAAATATAGTAAGATATAAACAAGAAGATGAAATGACAGCAAGCAGTGACTTGTGGCGAAGCTGTGGGTGTGTCAATCCGCTGGCGAGGCTGCAGCGCCTCTACCGATCGATGCTCCCAGACCAGTCCCTGGGCGGGGTGCCTTGCCTGCCAGCCTGGCTGCCTGGCTGGCTGGCTGGCTCATTTCCCAACAACAGTCTTCGGCCTACTTATTGTCCTCGACGAGTTCCCTCACTTTAGTCTTTTTCATACTGGATTTACACACTGCGTTTCTAAGTAACCAACTGTTTCGTTTTCTTACAACGTTGTGTCTGTCTTCTGGGTATTACATTAGAATGCTATTAGGAAGGACACGAAAATCGTCGTTATCATCACTGCAGGATCTTCGTTACGTAGAGGATGGTAACCTACACGTTGCAAAGTACCACATCCCAACCAATTTAACCATTGGAAAGAACCACAATACACAATGATGATGAAGCTGGTTGGGTCCCAACGCCAGTCCAGACATTTCGAGGAAGAGAAAAGACTGTTGCTTCTGCCAAGATTGGAACCCGGATCGTCGAGCGCGTAACCTATTTGTTGTACCGATTACACTGTCGCGTTTTCCGATGAAGGAGGAATAACAGTATTTAAAACAAAACTTCTCATTAATATAGGATACTTTCGGTGGGGAAAGACAAGGAAATACGGTAGGCAATATTGTAGGTATAGATACAAGGATGAATGATAGAACAGTCGTAAAAACGGAATTAAATACGCTCAGATTGGGGTTTAATGGCCACAATTTTAGGTCGGGCTCAGTGAAGACAGGAATATTTATATCAGCCGAATAATTACCTTTTAAGATATACTTGAATCCACGGAGTCAATAAACTTCTGATGAGAGTAGAATACGACATTCCCCGACTGTAACATGCAAGTATGCCAGCGATTGATTTAACAGGGCGCATTTTGATGCCATCATCTATTTGCTCATCCTCCTTTAATTCACCTTAAGTTATACTACTATGTAAGTGTTGTAGCGGGAAGTATGAAGTTCCTATTTAGTTTGTTACTCTACAAATTATGAATGGCGGTCGGGGAAGCATAGCTGTTATAGCAACGGCTCGCCAGGTCTTGGGCGGTCCGGGGTTTGGACCCCGGTAGGAGCGAGATTTTCCACAACTCTCCAGACCGACCCCGAAACCCGCAGCCTTGTGTACAGGGGATAATGGGTCTATTTCCATGGGGCAAAGCGGCAGGTTTGTGATGTTGACAATCCTCCACCATATAAGCGCCAAGGTTGTGTATGGGTGCAGCTAAACCTGCGCCATCTCCCTTTGCTTTTATGGCACGTTGTTACGAATTGTTTGGTAAGAGGTCCAAGTTTATGAATATTTCTTTCAACGGCATCTTGAATTTCTCCCGTGCCTTCAAGTGGGTGCTATTATTACACGTCTCTTTCCATAAATTATCAACTGCACCCTAAAAAATAAAATTTACAGCTATTTTAGTAGAATATAATGGACTTTTTAGACACAGCGAAAGTATATCGAGATGTAAATGACCTTAAGACTTTCCATCAAACATTACGCTTGCAAATCTTTAGATACTACATTCGATCAATTTGGTACTGCAGTATATAATACACCAAAATTAGCTGAGCACATTTTATTCTTACCGCATCAATTCAGGGTGATAACCCATGAAGAGATAAACTGAAAATCATGATTTTTTAAGTAGTCCAAATGTAAATTTTGTATGTGAAGTAAAGTAAAGATTCAGCTCTGAATGAATGCACGAAAATTTTCATTCGAGTTCCAAACCGACATTTTGTTACTCCCTGAACACTAGGAAAACAGGTTATTTGTCAAGTGCAAGGTGTTTTGCAGATAAATTCGCTAAGTAGCGGAGAGCCTACAAAGTCATGCATCTTCCCTAATTTAATTCTGCTTCATTTTACGTACGTGAAACTTCGGGTTTTAACGAAGAGAGACGAATATTGCTTAGAGTCTGCTATAAGGAAACTGTAAGAAGAGTTATTAAAGGATGTACGTGATTAGATGACGTGAAAGTTGGTGATGTTAAGAAAGATTTTCTTAAGTCAGTATCTGCTGTGCGAAACCAATCATAGGCCTATTTTTACAGAGAAATTTCAACGGAAGCTAAAAGGAAAAATTTCAAGAATCAATTTACGTAATCGAACAAGTGGTGTTGCGTTTTACAAACACCAATTCAAATTGAAATGAGTGTGACCTACAAGTGGAACTTTGAAAGGCAGACGAAAGCAGAACAAAACGTGTTTTAATAATTTCATTATTTATCAGTTCAAGTGCAGCTAAGTCACATCACCTCCCATTACGCATTATAGTATGAAAATTTAATTTATATATTGTACGTACCGTCGTGAAGATTGGTGTAGTTTTAACGCTCTCTATTTATAGTTATAAGGGTGTAGTGGTAAAGTTCTGTATTTGTGTTTTGAATAGTGGTGTCGTGTTAAGATTTTTTTCGGAATATATTAGTATCATGGTAATGCTCTCTGTGTTCACAATATATTCCGTTATCGGTTGTCCTGACTGATAGCCTTATAGATGTCCTCAGTCTCTTCAGGCAAATACCTCGTAGAAGACACTCGGTATTCAGGTTACTAAGACTTACTATTTAAAAAATGCGAAAGGAAGTAGCCTTTCTTATTTTTTCTGACACGAACCCACGTTCTTGGATTGTAGGAAAGATGAAACACGTGTTTTATACTATTGACACTGTGACACAAAAATCAACAGAAATTTGCGACTTACACTATGAAAACAATAGTATTAATAGGATAAGCCAGTCCATAATGTTACTCGTTACGGGCTGGATGGACGGGGTTTGATTCTCGACAATTATTGGATTTATATTTTCCTTCCTATGACCAAATCAATTCTGGGACAAGGTGAGAATGCAGAAGTACCTTTCCTTGAATTTAAGGACGGTAGCATCAACAAGACCACCGTACTGGCTACGTCCAAATACTTGTAAGATTTCTTCCATGTTTTAGAACACAGACTAATAACCACTTATACTTGCCTTTGACTTCTACCTGCAAAGTGATTTTTCATGAAAGCAATTGTAATTTTTCACAGCTTGGTGTTCCCTTGAGACGGTAACAGATATCATGAATGAGTACTTACAACTTGATAATGCGAGTAATTTTCTTCCCGTTTGCCGCATTTAGGAACAACATTACGAAGGTTTTGCTTTGATGTGCCGGCAGGTTACGAATGTCGTAGTACGTATTTAATATCCACAATATTATGAAAGAAAGTTGCAAGGGTGAATTCTGCGTAATACCTGCAAGAGACAGGCTTCCGCTTTTCACAATGTCGATCCGAACTGAGGTTGGTGGATTAGTTACGATGTAAGAAAACTTCGAGGTGCGACTTACAGTCAATGCAGAGTATTGTTAGTAAATGTTTAATGTTCTAATCTTGCAAGAAGGTTGTGTGGTACTCGAGTTGGCATAATATAAATATTGACACATAGCCAAAAGTAATATATAAATATTTGAAATTTACTACATAATATTACAGAATTAATATTCACAAAAGAAAAATAATTACTCGGGTTGCAAAAGCAGATCCTTCTGAATGTATTCTGACACGTGGACGTGGATTGGAAGATGGTCTGATATTAATATGAATCGGAGGAAATTCTGAATTTGGTTGAGTTGTATTAGTGTAAGGTTCAGTTTCGGAATTTTATTAATAGAGAAATAGCTGTCCATTTTTCTTTTACTTTTTTATGACAATGACTCATGTCGTAGTATAGAGTGATCATGCATTTTTACTGAATTGACTGATGTATAAAGTTTTAGTTAGCTGTAAGGTTATTTTCCCTATTTTTCAAATTATGTATCTAACATGGTGTAACAATAGGCCACGAGATTAAAGAAAAAGGATTCAAACTTCTTTTCAAAGAAAATAAATTGCGTGGTTGGGTAATATACTTTTATTTTAGCATTGTTGGTTTGTTTAGTAACTTCGTAATTGTATCATTACTCTGAAAGTATTTAGAAGAGACAATTCTCTGGTTGGTACTGCGGCAGATGACTACGAACTACATTCTTGTATGCAGTCATATATGTAGATTACTGTTTGAAATTACGTAGTTGTATTTGTAGTCACCATTAGGTACAAACTTTTGAAATAAACTTTTATTCTTGAAATAAACTAAATTATTACGACTAACGAATATAACAAGATAAGAGAAGGATAAAAAAAGCCGTCAAACAGGACAGGATTATTCAAGAGAAGTGTTGCTGCCTGCAAGGATTAAACTGAGAAGAAAACATCTCTCATTGAAGAAGTATGATAAAACAATTCTCTTGAAGGGACACTAAATGTGAGGTAGTGGATATATTAATAGGTGAGTTAAAAATAATACTCTAGTATAAGTATTAATTTAGGTGTTAAAAAACTGAAGACGTTTCAGTGTGCTTCAGAGAAACAAGATTCGTAATGAAGGTTTTAATTGGATTAATAAATTACTCCCTGTATTAAGTTTCTTTCTCTTATATTCCTGTTACTTGTGATATACTAGCCAATTTATTAAGTTAATTGCGTCTTTTTATAGAAGTTCCTTGTGCAATGCATGGCAATTTTAAAGCAATAATTATATTTTCTCAAAAGATAAATGAAGAATATGACCCATTCTTTTCTGTCAGCACGCAAAGATAAGGTAATGTATTCTAATATGTTTTTTTGTAGGAAGAAAAAAAATGTCTAAATTCATATAAGTTTTACTTACATTTTTAATGTAATCATTAACCCAGGATTAGTACCATATTCTGCCCCAATTTCAATATCCAGCAATTGGCCTTCCCTGATCTGGAATTAGTTCAGAAAATTTATTTACTATCCTGAGTTTTCAGCAAATATATTTCGATATGTTAAAATAGTTTATTAATATTGATGTTGAGATTAGGTGATGGCAATTATGAGGACGATGTACCGCATAAACAACCTGATGCCTTACGTAGTCACGAACCAGCGGAACTGTTGGCCACTGTGGTGTTTAAACAGAAAGGCATATAAAGCAATTGACACTAATTCCGCTGGTTTAGAATTCGGAACATTGTTTACGAATGTTTATTGTTTACTGCCACATCCTTAATAAAACCTTCGTGATAGAATTTGGATAATTCTTACGTTTCTGCCAGTTTGGCACGAATGATGTAATGGATGACCACAGTCGAAGAAATTCGGAAGAATTAAGGATTAATTAGTGTTCTGGAGGAAATGAGTAAAACAAAGAAAACCCTCAGTCTAGACTAATATTCGAAAGAGGACCTATCGAAAACGTTCTTGATCCAAATTTCCCTGCAACCACGCTCAACCCACACATTTCAGGCACACGACTATTTCAATATATGTAAATCGACGGACATATGCCCGGCCTTAGTGGCAGGTGGTGAGATTTTTGTGGAAATTGGTTGTGTTATTTCGAGAAACGGCAAAGTACCTTCTGCTTTACGAATCACTGTTTCAGATTGATGAAATCTGTCGTCGACTATACTAAAATCAGAGGATTTTCTGAGAATCATCACTATAAAAGAAAAGAACATTTGTCATCCAAAACTGATAATGAACCTACCATGTGGCTTAGCAAATCAAGCCTAAATATCGATTAAACATCTACCTTCAGAACTATTAACTAACAGTCAGTAATACGAATTAGATATTAGCCTATTTTGTAGGATTACTTTGTTTTAGTCAGCTCTATAGAATCTCGAGGAATTACAGTGGTTGAAGAGTACGAAGCTTTCATACACTCGTAATTCTCCAATTACTATACCCATGCGTGTGGACTGAATTTGTAAATTGAATTTGATCTTGTAGAAAGCAATATTGAAGCGTATTGCAGATTTAACTTCTACCTACTTCGTCTGAAATCCAATATTATCCCAAAACGGTTTAGTGCGTTGAATTACGGTACGCGTACAGCACACTTCAAAGAAAGCGGAGTTGCAATAAGCCGTTAAAGCTCCTGCGTTTATTATCTTCAACAGATCCGCTTATCTTACAAATCTGGTCGGTTATTATGGTCTGAGTGTATTAAAACTTAGACGTGATTATTTTGGCCAAACTGAATGACATCAAACTAAATAACGCTCCATGGAGTGGAGTCCTTCCCGAAATTAGAGTAGTTGGTGAGGTGCTCAAGAAATATTTCGTCCTGAGCAAGACCCGAAAACCCAGTACCGTGTATATATGATTCCGTTGTTGGGTTCTGGAACGAACCTGATTGATTCGCCCTACCTTGTGATAACCTGTTATTGCAGGAGCATATGTAGTCTCCTAACGCAAAAAGATAAATAATATTATGAAATCTCCATGTTTTTTGTGTCTATTGGGATTTTTTAACACTTCGAATAATTTTAAAGAGTTTTCATATGTCTGTTACACCAATGAATAAGGCTCTAATTCCGCATATTTTGTGCTTCTTATCGTCAGTAACTTTCACGTGAAAGACGTGAAAGACTCACTTCGTTCTGAATTCTGAATTGATGCTATAGTGATCATAATTGACACATATGCAAAATATGTCAATGCTATATTTTACCTATTTAAAAATACACGGCCGCCTTGCGAAAATTTAGCTTCAGGTTAGTGATAACTTAGCGGCTTCGGTGGTCTAGTGGTGAGTGTGCTGGCCTTTGATACCCAAGTTAGCGGGTTCAAACGCGGCCGAAGCCGTCGGATTTTTTAGGACGAAAAAATCCTCAGCGCGTCTTCCTTCGGAGGGGAAGTAAAGCCGTCGGTCCCATGTCCTAAATTTACGGCATGTAAAAGAACCCAAAAGTGACGTGGAAGTCACCACTTTCGGCAAAATTCCTGGCCATTTCTCGCCCATAGTTCCATCTTCCGCTACTGGGGTGCGCTGGCGTCGTTTCAGACGTTGGGGACACCTTGTGGCGAGATTTGGAACGTTCTAATAACTGGTCCTCCAAGTTGGGGGTTTGACGTGCTGCTGGCAACGGCACTCTGTAAAAACCTTCCTGCTGAGAAAACAGTTGAGCAGGCCAAAACCCACAAGGGTTGCAGCGCCGATTGAAGAAGAAGAAGTTGGTGATAACTTATAAAATTTTGGCGCTAGGCTTGAGAAGTTTGAGCCGGACGAAGACCACAAGTATTCCTACACATTATGACTTTGAAAAATATGTTTCGTAATCAAACATTTTTAACGACTTCATGATAAGCAAGTAGTTGCTTCTGAAAAAATTAGAGTAGTGTAATAAATTTTTCGAAAATTCAGTTATAAAAGTACGGTGGTACGAAGAGATATGTCAGGTTTCAAATCTATGGAATATGTAAGTTTTATGAATAAAAATCGGATATCTTTGTTAATATTTTTCTCTTCTCCATGTCTAGGTCTCCAAACCAGTAACTATACTTCGGCTTTTTCTACTGAGTTTTTGAAAGTAGAAAGAATAACAAGCGTCTTGTATGCGTTCTACATGTGGCTCTTATATTGTCCGCCTTGTTTTGACGTCTGTAGTAATATCCAGTGACGAACACCAATATCTTGTCGAAGCCGAGGTGACTACAGATGAATTGTGGCTCAGTTTCGGGAGGGAAGAAGATTTATCCCTCATCCAAAGCGTCGGACCCAGCTGTAGATTTCGCCCAACCTTCTATCCAATGAATACTTTGGGATTACAGGGGGATAGCTTCCCGGGGATAGAACAGCCGATGCCTAGAACTGACTATTCATCTACCTAATGCCGAGTTACGAATGTGTGCAGTAGACCTCCACTTACACATGTGCCCTCATGGCGTGCATAGGCCTAAGTTTACATTTACTACACCTACAACATAAAACTATATCAACCCCCACCATCTTCTTAATTGCCTTCATTCCTATTTATTCACCATTATTTGTGTGGTTCCATATAGTCCATAAAACTCTGAACTCGCATACATATACTTCCGACGTTAAAAATTAGTGGAGCTCTACCTCCACTAATTTTATATGCCTTAATAGCGTACAAAGAGAAGGTTTTACTGTAGCCGAAGTCTGAGAATTCGTGTAATATTCGTGTCATCCAAGCTAGTAAATGGTGAAACCGGCACGGTGTTCAAAGAAATGTCGTTCGTATATTCATTATGCGTTCTACTTTTACCTGTAAAGTGGAGCATTGGCCGATGTATATTCAATTGAAAATCTTTAATTCGTTTTTTAATTAGTAAGAAACAGAGAGATAGACGGCAGAGCTGATAACATTCTTGTACGAAATGAAATTTTAACTCTTCAAGTCCACAAACTTGGTAATATAAATGGAAATAAGAAGATTAAAATTAAAAATTTGTGTTGTGTTACTGAGTGAAGTTTACTTTCAAAACTTCGGTATAACCAGATTCAAAGTACAACTTTTTTTAATAAATTAGATATGTTTGCTTTATACTGTTATGAACAGGACAGAACCTATACATAATAACTAATACCTCATTCATTTACTTATAATTTAACTTTTGTGAATGTCTAAGAAAATGTGTAACTCTTTTACTTTAAGAACACTCTCTCTGTTCCTTGGCGAAATAACAGTCAAGCTAAATATAAGTAAAACGTTTACATTTATTTTATTATAATTTGCGTATGTATTCCGTATTTTCAAAATAACATTACTCAAATCAGGCATTTAACCAGATTAAAGGAATATAGGTAATATACACAGACACAGAGTGAACGTCCAATTTTTAAAGGTCGTATTTGAATCATTTTAAATGAATTTCGTGTAACCAATTAACAATAAAATATTCTTTGGACATGAACTTTTTAGTATTATATAAAGTTGTAAATCTTTAGGTGTCCATTTCAGTCCCTTTACGGTGCAGTTTCAAGTAGTTTACCAGACTTAGATCTCTGTCTTATTGGTGAAGAGATTCTAAAATTATAGACCAAATGGACGAAAACGACTTGGAAGATTTTTTAAGAGACTATTTGACGAAGCCGAAACAAGTCTATATAGGCCTAACTTGTGACGGATGAAATGGTGATGATAATGATAAAATTAGTCCTGAAACTGTGTATATCACAATTTGTTGTTATATAAAATACAGCTCTGTTGACGAAGGTGGAAGACAAAGTAATTTTCAAGGACCCATAAATTTAATCCACTATTTCCATAGAGGAAACTAAAAAAATGCAATTAAGGTATTGTTATTTTTACTCCGTTTGTAACATAGTTCCTTTGATGGTTGAGGCAGTTGTCACAGCGTGTTCTAAGTATCTCATCTCGGAAGCATGAAAGGTTTCTCCCTGTTAAGTAAGCCACGTTTTGGAAGCAGATTTGACTTTTTCATGACAGGTGACACGATATTTTGATAAGTGCTAATTCAAGGTGGGGAAAATTATAAAGATTGCTTTGAGTCAAATTTGAACTGTATAGGGGATTTTCCAGCATTTCTCAACTGAAGTTTTGTAGAAGTTCAGAGTCTGCTGTACCATGTGCTGTCGGGTATTGTCGTGGAGAATCATCACACTATTGCTAAGAAGATTGGGACATTCCTCCCTGATGGCCCTTCGCAAGATTTTCAGCTTGGCGAAATAGCTGCCTTCGTTAATTTTCTCCCAATGTTCCAGAAACTCTACCAGCCATAGTCACAGAAGACGGTGGCCAGCACTTTGCCAACAGATGTTGTCACTGTAAACTACTTCTTAATGAGTGAAACTAGGTGTTTTCAGTACGCGGTTGAATGCTTGCTGGTGGGAGCGAAGTGCTGGATCTACGAATCATCAAAAGTGAAGACTCGACGCAGGAAGTTGCTTTCCCGTAAAGCATAACGCTGGAGAGAACTGAAACACGCCATCTTTCTTACCGCTTCCTTGTAGCCTGCTGAGACACGAGGCAACGTTCCGGTAGAGGCACTAATTTGCTGTAACACATCCAGCACGACATACTGCGCAGTGACAGGGAATAAACGAAGGTTGAATGTCTTGTGCCGCACAGTTACATATCTGTCCATCTGAGTAAGTTCATCGGCGCGTGAAGTGTGGAATTCTGTTTAGAGGAGCTTCTCTGTCCACTTCGATTTTCGTCTGTCATGTTGTCCCTGCCAGATGCAAACGTGCGGCACCACTTGAAAACCAGTTGCTCAGATATCACAGTTTCGCCCTACACTGCCCGAGATGTCTGTATTTCGCTGCCGACAGCATTCCTTGTCCACAAAACTGTGTAACGCCTCGGAGTTTCAAGCGAAAACGGTGTTGAAAGTAGGTCACCAAGTTGAAGTGCCACAATCGTACTCCTTCTGCGCGTATGCTTCGAATCACCTCACCGTGAAAGCTAGGGCCTTCTGCCATATACAGCAACAACCTCGGTTTCTCGATTAACACAACTTAAAAAAAAAATTATCCACCATTGTACGAAACTCGTCCGTGTCAGTTAACACACAGAGCACTGTTGGTAGGTTCAGTTCTTTGAATCATAGGTTATAGTAAAGACAGAACCAGTTATATTTATCCAAGTATGTTTTTCTCCTTTCTTTCTTTCTTTCTTTTTTAAATTCGTATTACTAAATTCGTCTGATAATTTCTTGAGTACTTTCTTTAGAACTATATTTCGTTACTTTTTCAGTTGACACTCGTTATTGTCTGTGCGCGTGCCATAACCTGCTGTGCTGTGGGAGATACATTATGCATACTGCAAAAAGGCATGTGATATTCACCGCATGGAGCTGTGAAATAAATGTTAATATTCCCTCAAAAGACTCCGAAATTGTCCGTGATGTGAACGAAACAGATAAATTAACATGTACAATTTCTATAAGTTTATGTATTAATGAAATTTATGTCTAAAGAATTTGTTAAGTTTAATTTCATATTACGCACAATGGATTGTAACTTAAGAAATTTTTGTACTAAATATATAAAATTTTTGTTTGCTAAATTACAGAAAATAATCAATAATTAGAAACAAACGGGCTTTAATGTAATAATTACTATTTATTCTGGGAGCCCTACGAAACCCATAGATTTGTGCTGAGTGTGCAGGGAGTGTGTAAGTTACAAAATGAAGAATAGTATCTTATTTTGTTTGTCAGGTTTCTATAAGGACTGATTCTTTCATTCCAGTGATTCATTGCCAAGGAATTGTAACTTTCACTCGATTCCGTCCTTCTAACAGCCCAAGATAATATAGACGTAAGTTCAAGAACAGTAGTACTTGCCCTACTCTTGCGGAAGCCTTACTTATTTTTTAGAAGATTCTGGATAGATATTTTTTACGCTGTAGTATTTCTAATTTGAAAGTTACACTGTTGTAGATGTGCACACATTTCCGTATAATATATATTTTATATAATGCCTCACTCACTCACTCACTCACTTCACGGAACAGAGTCTTTCTTGAGAAGCCAAACGCTTTTCATTAGTAAAGCATTTCCCCGCATTTTATGGAAACTAAAGGTTCTTTACCGCATTCACAAGTTCTCACTCGTGTCCCTATCCTGAGCCAGCTCGATCCAGTCCCTACCACCACAACTCACTTCCTGAAGATCCATCTTATTATTTTCCTCCAATCTACGTCTGGGTCTCCCAAGTGGTCTTTAATATAATGCCTAATATCATTTATTTATCAATTATTTAAAGACCTTTTTTAGTGTCTCACCCAGTACAGGTTTGAATAAATCCACATTACAAGTTTCCGAAACTTATTCCAAGTTGACCAATTAATCGCAAAAAACATAATTTTATAATTTGATTACTAAATGAACGAAAAGATATCGTGTCTCATGGAAATATAATCAGGAAAGAGAAAAGTAATTAAATGAGGAAGGAAAGAAGAAAGAAAAAGAAAGAAAGAAATATAAAACATAATAAACAAGGCAAAATAGTCGATTAAGGTCAAGTCACACGAACTTCTAGGTTTGTTACGGCAGCGCATTCGCCTACGTTTAAGAAGAGCGACATACGTGACCTTTCGTGGCTTTGTCACTACAGCCTGATGAAATGACTTTATGTTTATTGCAGCATTAGTAAATGTAACATGGGCTATGCGGTGTTTGAGATTGTTACTGCTGCAGTTTCAATAATGATTGGTGTCTTCTGGGATTGAAGCCGGGCAGTCTTGTGTAAATAAATGAATTAGCGATAAATTTTTCAACCGGACTGCGATATCACATTTTATAGAATCACAATCTTCATAATGTGGACTCTATTATGTATTATTTATAGACAAAAAGTTGAATAGTTATGTGGGATGGAAGGCGAAGGTGAATACAAAAGAAAAATCTGAAAGAAAATGCAAACAATCATTCGTGGTTTATTTTAAGGTACTATTTCTGCAGTTGTCGGAAGACTTTGGGGGAGGGGGGGCCGTGAGCGTTACAGTTACGTTTCTTAGTCTCTTAGACGAGATTCGAAGGGGAGGACTCCGGAAGAGACAACAGGATTTTTAGCTTTGAGCTATTACGGGCGGTACAGCAAGAGCAAGCAGGTAACAAGATAACAGTGTTACAGGGATTTTTTTTCTCCTGGCGCTACAACCCCCATTGGGGGTTGTATTTTACAGCCCTCTAGCGGGCTTTAGCCTCCTCGCTTGCGAGGTTTCTTGATCACACCCAACGACGCGCCACATTCGGTAGGACTCATCTGAACGAATGATCAGTCCGTCGCAGAGACCTCTACCTGACAACAAACAACACTCACAACAGACAAATATCCATGCCCCGGGTGGGATTCGAACCCTCAATCTCAGCAGGTGAGCGGCCGTAGACCTACGCCTTAGACCGCGCGGCCACTGGGACCGGCGTTACAGGGATGTTATTACAAGAATTTATAGAACAGAGATCTGCTTGAGAAGCCAGTAATAACCGCAGCTGAGCTAGCCAAGAATTTTCAACATTTTTATTGAACTCCTAACGATTATTCACGTGTTTACATCAGCAAGGTGCTGGAAAATGTTCTGAAACCCGTGAATTAAATTCACATGCTTGGACCCTACTTAAGATAAACTGGTTATATTATCGCTCTATCCAAGCCCATGTATGAAACGTTCTTCGCATATTTGCCTTAATTTTTAGGGTTGTTCGCAAAGCAGCTGCGAAAATCAAATTTTAGCCTCGTCGTGTGTGTTCGTCTGTCAGCTCGCCCGTCTCTGCGAATGGAACAGCCCTCTTCAATATGGAAAGATTCTTCTGGATATTTTATTTGTGAGACTTTTCTATAATTTATGAGTACGTTCCGCTATTGTTTAAAGTCAAGCAAGAACAACAGACTCTTCACAGGAAGACCTGGGTACATTTATAATATCCTTTGTTAATCTATGTATCTAATTGCTGGGATTTGTGTTGTTTGTGAGGTACGATGTGAGGTCAACGGAAATTTTGACGACTTAAATTTAACACTGGAAGCAAGGCGATATCTCGGCTTTTACGAGGTATGGATTATTATCGATTTTAAATCTGTTCCTAGGAGGCACAGAAAAATTGAAATGCGTGTGTTGGGCAAAATGTTGAATGGTACATTTCACACTCTTACATCTGCAAATAATTTCTTAAAAATATTCGCGAATTTAAGATCTTGGAACAAAAAAGCTAAAGTGCCATAAGTGTCACGCTCTGTCGATATTTTCTGATCTGTTTCTCTCCCATCTTTGCTACGTTTCCGGTCTCTAATCCGTCATGATTTAATTGTAAAGAAAACAGATTATTAGGGTACTATCTACAGATTTATCCACCCCTTCCACCCCACTTTTCGAAGATTCCTTCAGATTGTAATATTTACCTTAGCGGAATGTTTTGAAATATCAGGCAGGTTTTATTATGAAATAAAAATATAAATAATACTGGAAAGTTTAACAAAACTCCAATTGACGCTACAAAATTTGCTTGTTTAATCATTTCTGTTTTACTTCGACAATCGTGTAACATTATTGCTGAAATATTATCACACTGCATCTATCTCACTCTTAACGTTGAAAAATTATTTTACCCTATACTAGCTTATGTAATTAAGTATGCGTCATTTTGAAAGATTCTTGGTACGAAAGACCTGAATCTTAATATTATAGAGACACACACACTCTGGATGTGTCATTTAGGCCAGCCATTTCAAAAATTACTTCGAAAGTGGGAGTCTAATATAATCAGTCATTTTATTGTTACCTCTTATTATAATAATAGAATTTTGGAACTTTACGTGCTGAAATTATTATTTTCACTCAATAAATTTTATTTTACGCTCTGAATACGAAACTTAATCGAAATCCGTTTGTTGGTGTCGGATAGGACATGCTAACGGATTCAGTGACATCACTTCCTGTAGGCTATATCTGCTTTGATGTTAACGGGGCATTATTGTCGGTTTAGCGACCCACTACTGGTTGGATGTTCCGGGGTTCGAACCTAGGTGGGATGCAAAATTATCCGTACGCATCCAGGCCGTCCCTGAGGCCCACCGTGCTTCCTTTACAATGCGTAGCGGTTATTTCCCGAGGTTAAAGCGGACGAGGCGTGGCGCTGATTAACAATCCATTTCTAGAGACGGGGTCGAGCTTCGGTAGAGCTAAACTTCTACCTACCCTCTGTGCACTGTTGAGCATTTAAGGGACAGCTTTAAATGTTGTGCTTGTCTTTGTGTTGTGCACTTTGTAGGAGGGTTGGAACTTTAATAGTGGCAACTATTTATTTACAACTGACACAAAATAGATACATGTTTCGAAGATTTACTG
>JGI20166J26741_10164448_pt1 | contig 17027 bp, 19 predicted proteins | sample TergutCu122P5_FD_26741 | JGI IMG/M metagenome (IMG submission 26741)
ATTTATTTCAGCAATGTCACTTCTGCTACCTCTATTTCGGATTTTGTGTACTCGACTAAGCTATTATTCTTAATCGAGAACATTTTCTTTGCAATTATCTGTTCTGCGATTTCAGAGACTTCAGAAGCTGATATATCCTCACGAACGTCTTTTATAGTGAGTTTATAATCACCTCCTGAGGAAGTCTTGAAATAGATAAACAATGTTGTTTTAGTCATAAAAATCACCCCCAAATTAATCGTCTAAAAGAAGGAAATCGTTCACTCGATGGACGGATTCTGTGCCATATGATAAAGCATTTTTTAACAATTTAGCGATTCCAAACAGATCTTCGTCTGATATATCATCACTTAAATTATTAAATGAATTGGATTTCGACATATTTCTTCCATCGTCATTAAGAGCTCTGTAGTTCAAAATAAGGGAATCCCTCACCTTTTGTTTTATCACGGGAATTACCTCCTATAAATTGATTATGGGTTAAATGGGTTCATAATAATATATTCTTATAAAATCAAAAAATACCAATTTTTTAAAATAATTTTTTATATGAGATCTAATATATCATCCGGTTTATTAAGAATAACAGAATAATAATTAAATTTGCCAAGATCTTTTGCGCCCCAAAGAGCTATCCCAAAATCAACTCCTGCATTTTGCGCGCATTCCATATCATAAACAGCATCTCCTATATAAATAGTCTCACTTAGGTTTATATTCAGCTTTTTAATAATTGCAAGCAAAGGTTCACCATTAGGTTTATGATAAAAAGTGTCATCAGTGCAGATAAAGCCATCAAAGTATTTGCTGATTTCGTAATTTTCAAATTCATCTCTATATTCAATCCTGTCTTTTGATGTGACGATACCTAATGTATATTTATTCTTTTTCAGAGTTTTAATCACATCTTCTATCCCACTAAATGGTTTTTGAGGATTTTTTAAGCAAAGCTTTTGATAATGGGATCCCCACATTCTCATCGTTTTTTCTATATCTGTAATGCCAAAAGCTTTTAAACTAACTTCACTAGGAATACCAAGAGAAAATCTCAATTCATCTAATTCTACGTGGACACCTTTTTCATCTAATGCTATTTGAAGAGCTTTTAAATTTGCAGCTTCATTATCGATGATGGTACCATCTATATCAAAAATAAAGTTCTTATAGCTCATTAACTCTCTCCTAAAAATTTTTATTTATATTGTGGTCTCAACTTTAAATCTATCTTCATCAAAAAAAATCACATTACTCTTATCATTAAACTTCATGATTTCATCTTTTACAGTACTATCCCTATAAATTTCAGGTATAAATATATTTAATTTTTTATCATTGATTTTATGTATTTCTACATAAATTTGATGAAATAAATATCTGCTGTTTAATATATTATATTGCTTTGTTTTGCAGCAAGGGCACAGCATCCCTAAATATTCATTCAGCCCAAATCCAGCATCTTTTCTTGTTATCTGCAATAGATTGAGATCGGTAAAAGGAAAAATGGTATACTTGCTCTTGCTGTCTTTTAAATTTGAATCAATTCTCTTAATGATTTCATTTCTTCTATTTTCATCATCATCATCGATAAAATCTATCAATATAATTCCATTTAAATTCCTCAAAGTGATCTGCTTTGCGATCTCCTCTGCAGCCTCGATGTTTGTTTTGTAAATTGTGCTCGTGAGATCCCTTTCTTTCACATTTCTTTTTGAATTCACATCTATTACATACATGGCTTCTGTTTTGTTTATTACAATTTCACCACCACAATTTAAAGGAACTACTCTCTCATATAAAAGCATCAGAGCTTTTTCAATACCATAATACTTAAATAAATGCATGGACTCATTATGTACTTTTATTTCAACGATGCTATGCTTATATTGAGTTAAAATTTCAGAAACCTTGTCTTTAATATCTTCATTATCTACAACAATCCTGTGCAAATCTACATCTATATTATCCCTAATAACTTTACCTAGAATACCATAGTTATCGTATAAAAGAGCAGGTTTTTTATAGAATAAGAGTTTTTTATTTATTTTATTATATTCATTTAACAATAAATCAAATTCTTCCTGTATCTCATCTACTGAGTAATAAAAAGAATTCGTCCTAAGTATCATGCCAACGCCTAAAGGCTTTATTAATTTATTTAAAACAGCTCTACCCAGCTTTTTATCTTTATAATTTTTAGAAATGGAAAAGATTTTAGAATTAGTGAGGATCACTTTTTCCCCAGTTAAGATTATATTAGTGGTAACTTTTGCTTTTTTACCATCTTTTTCGACCTTCTGAACTTGGACTAAAATCTCATCGCCTTTTTTTACCTGCTCATTGGAATCCTCCAAATATAAATATGCTTTTTTACAATTGCCAATGTCCACAAAAGCACATTTTAAACCCCTGGATATATCTCTGACAACGCCTTTATATATTTCATCTTTTTTAGGCACATCGCTTTTATCATCGATATAAAATTCTTTTATCTTGTTATTTTTTAATACTACTATGCGAGATAAATATGGGCTAGAATCTATATACACTTCGGTCATAGGATTCACCTATATCAATCCAATAGGAATATAAGAATTGTCTTTTTCATAGTACATTTCAATCCTTTCCACTATTGGAAAGCTATCCTTATCTAATGAAGATAATTTATCTTTTAAAAATTCTATTACAATTTGTGGTGAAAGGTTAAATTTGCTGCCGCTCTTTAGTAATGAAACAATTCTTAAATACTCATCTTCAATTTTATAATTCAATTCTACAATGCCTTCTTTTAAGTCAATGATTTCTTCTTTTGTCTTCGTCTTTTTAGAAAACATCCAATTGCCATCATCCATAAGCTTTTTAAGTTCCATGGAGCTAAAGGTAGAATCGCTTATTTTTAAGTCAATAGTATATAAACAAGCTTCCACTAAAGCCATGGCTTTTTTAATCTTTAAATCGTCCATGAGCCTTATATCTAAAAATTCAATATTCTTATCGCTATTTTCGTTTAGCTTTTTTAGAGTCATCTTTTTATCTATTTCTTTTTGCATATAGATATCCATATATTCGCCCTGAGAAAAAATGCCTACAGGAAGCGGCATAGCAAAGGAGCATTTCATATGTGGATTAAATCCTTCTGAATATTGAACAGGAATCTGACTTCTCTTAATTATCCTTTGAACAGCCTTTAAATAATCTAAATGAGATATAAATTTTATTTTTTCTCCTTTAGTCAATTTTAAAATATATCGAACCATCGAAACACTTCCCTTCAAGCTCAGAATTTATCCCACAGCCTGTGCAATTTTCTCTACAATCATTTGTCAATATTTCCTTTTTTGCTCTTTCATTCTCATTTATCAAGTATCTTTTTAATACACCAATATTTATAAAATCCCAAGGAAGAACCTCTCCGTAATCTTTATCTTTAATATAAAAATCAGGATCGATACCTTTCTCAGCAAATGCTCTTTCCCAAGCGTCGTATTTAAAGAAATCTGTCCATCCATCGAATTTTGCCCCATTTTCATAAGCCTTGATTAAAACTTCGCACAGCTTCCTATCCCCTCTTGCAAATACAGCTTCAAGAAAACTAGTTTGAGTTTGATGATAGCTTAAATTTATGCTTTTAGCTAATCTGCTTTTTATTATTTTAACTTTGTCCAGAATATCCCTCTGTGCACTCTGATGAGACCACTGAAAAGGGGTAAATGGCTTAGGCACGAATATAGATATGCTTGCATTTATCTTTAAGCCCTTCGCTCTTTTTTCTTTAGGCACTTTATAGTATTGGTTTCTAATTGCATTGCATAGATCTGCTATAGCAATAGCGTCATCTATTGTTTCGTATGGAAGACCAAGCATAAAGTAAAGCTTAATTGTCCCCCAACCTTTTAAAAATGCATTATAAGAAGCTTCTAATATTTCATTTTCACTTACACCTTTATTGATTACATCTCTCATCCTTTGGCTTCCTGCTTCCGGTGCAAAAGTAAGCCCTGATTTTCTAACCTTTTGTATTTCACTTAATAGATCCACCGACAAAGATTGGGCTCTTGAAGATGGAATGGATATGCTCACCTTTTCATCCTCATATTCTCCCATCATTTCTTTTAATAGATCTTTTAAATTAGAATAATCGCATGTACTGAGGGATAATAGGCTGACTTCATCGTATCCAGTGTTATCGATGCTCGCTCTGGCTTTTTCTAAAATCTCTTCTTTTTGTTTTTCCCTCAAAGGTCTGTAAACAAACCCTGCTTGACAAAACCTGCAACCTTGAGTACATCCTCTGAATATTTCCATCACCACTCTATTGTGTACTATATCTATATAAGGCACTATAGGTTTATCTGGAAAGGTCGCATTTTTTAAGCTCTTTAAAAATCTCTTTTCAATTTTTTCAGGGACACCTTCTCTAATAGGGTAAAATCTGTCTATGGTTCTATCTTCATTATATTCTACCTCATAAAGGCTTGGAACATAGACCCCTTTTACATTAACAGCCAGATGATATAAAAATTCACGTTTTTTCCCTTTAAATGTTTTATATATATCCAGTATTTCGTTTATGACTTCTTCTCCTTCACCCATTACAAATAAATCTGCTATATCGTATAAAGGCTCAGGATTATAAGCACAGGATCCACCCATGATGATTATGGGATCAGATTCTAATCTTTCACCGCTTCTAATGGATAATTTAGATAAATTCAGCATGTTCAAAATATTTGTATAGCTCATTTCATATTGAAGAGTGAAGCCTATAAAATGAAATTTTCTAAGTTCCTCTTTAGTTTCTAAAGAAAAGAGGGGTATATTGTTTTCTCTCATAAGCTTTTCCATGTCATCATAAGGGGCGAAGCATCTTTCACAATAAGTATCTTTTCTTTCATTTAAAACATGATATAAAATCCTTCCCCCTATATGAGACATCCCTACTTCATACACATCAGGAAAGCAAAAGCAAAATCTCATATCTATATCTTTTAAATCTTTAGTAACCATATTCAATTCACCGCCGGTGTACCTAGCAGGATGTTCCACTTTATAAAGTATATCATCGGTAATGTTCATCAATTCACCTCATTAAGTTTCTAAAAACTCTCTTAAATTCAAATTCCCATAATCTTTAATAGCTTCCATCACTTCTGTTTCGTAAATTGTGTCTATTAAGTTCATGGAACTATCTAAAACTAAAAAGACCGTGTATTTTTTTCTCTCTATCAATTTAACCATTTCTAGTAAGCTGATGTCAATGTGCACAGAAATAAAAAAATTTTCAATTTTCTTCCTTTTATTGAAGACATTAATTTTTTTCACGATATCACCTAAAATAATATAATTTGTTCTTTCGAGTTCTTCTAGACACCAAAGGGATATAAATACTCCAAAAATACAAAGAGAAGTATTGTAATAATATTTATCTCCATGTTTTAACAGTGTAAATAGATTAAATGAATTTAGTAAAAATGAAAATATTAGCGATAAAATCAATATATTTTTATACACTTTTTTATAGGAGTATTTTCTCGTTAAAAAGCTTGTAAAAATTCTACCTCCATCTAAGGGATAAAATGGCAATAAATTTACTAATCCCAGGGCAAAATTTATTTCAACCAATCCGATATTTCCTATAAAATAAAAAAATATACCTAGGATTATATTTGATAATGGTCCTGAAGTATATATTAAAACCTCATCTTTATATGAAGCATACTCAATTTCATAATTTTGAAGAAAATAACCATATGGTCTGATGCTTATCTTTGCTTCCCTATAATTTAACAGATAGCATACAAAAGTATGCACACATTCGTGAATCAAAGCCATTAAAAAAGCAATTCCATAGTTAAACTTAAAAATTACTAATAATGTTACAAAAATATTTAAGAGTAATAATTTTTTGTTTTTCATACTGACCTCTAGTCGGTAGTGTTTTGAAATGAATTGACTTTAATTTTATCATATCCTTCTTTGATAATATTGTAAGCTTTTTGAACTGAATCAAGCTTTTCTATGCTAGGAGGCAAAATACCTTTAAAATAGATGTTCTCTTTTACAAAAGTTAATGCTACCTTGTTCTTTATATCGCTTATCTTTAAAATATAAGCACCAAGGGTTAAAATCAATACTATGATAATTTGGTATACAAAAGCGTTTATGATGTTTTTAAATCTGCTATGCTTTTGATTGCTGTTTTTTGTATATTTATTTTTAAGGGTTCCGTAATATTCTTTATATTCATTTGAGTAATCCTCCACAATTTCACCTCATATATTAATAAACATATAATATTTATATTCTTTTATAATCAATATATGCATTCAATATTAAAAAAGCTCTCTCCAATATTTGAAGAAAGCTTTACATCTACGAAATAATTTCTGCCTCAATTAGAGGTATTTCTCCTGTGTATGCATGATCCCACTTTTCTCTTAAATAGTTCATAGTGGTGATTCTATCCTCTAATCTTCTTTTTAACATCGCTTTTGACTTATATTTATCGAAAAAGAATCTAACAGATACTGCAGCAGGTAATGCTAAAATTCCGCCTCCAATAGCTGTTACTCCCGCTCCCACTGCCATAGCAGTTCCACTTTTTATTGACCTATATGACGCATCTTTAACAGCTTTTGATACTTTCTTCTTCCCCAAAATGACTTTTGACCCTTCGGTTGCTACAATTATTAAAAATGGGATTATGTCAAGTACATTATCGATAACGTGAGTAAAGATGCTAAATGAATCAAATAATCCAAGTTGAACAGCTACTTCATCAGCACAAGTTAAACCAGTAGTTATAGTATCAACCAATGTTTCATTTTTACGCTTTTTATAGCGTTCTAAAAGTTCATCGTATGTAGACATATTTACTTACCTCCTTAATAGATTTAAAATAGCAATAATTATTAAACCGATTATTATAATACCTGCAAGAATCGTTATTTGGCGAAGCGTATTTTTTGGTGCAGGTTCTGGCTTTTTATCGATTCTCTTTTCGATTTCTATTAATCTATCTTCCAAAGAGTCTAATCTTTGTTTAACGTCAACATTTTCTTTGCCTAAACGTTCTTGATCATCGCTAATTCCTTCAATGACCGTGACCATTTCAGTAGAAAATTCTTCAATTAGGGTTTCAATATCACGGGTTTTAAATCTATCGATAGCATCTTTCAACACTATGCCAGGTTTCTTAATAACATCGACGAGTTTATCATTCATTGCTAAGACCTCGAATTTATCATCTTTTTTGTTTACAATGTCTCTCATTACAATTATAGCATGTTTAATTTTCTAAGTAAATTATGCATGTTTCACTCATCAGATTAAATTTTTGTGAATATAATTATTTTAAAACATAAACTTCTTCTTCCTCATACCAATATTTAAAATGAGCCCTAATGCCATAAAGCACGACAATAGTGAACTACCTCCATAACTCACAAAAGGAAGTGTAACTCCAGTAACAGGCATAACACCTATAGTCATTCCAATATTTTGGAAAATCTGAAAAATCCATAAAGAAGCAATTCCAGAAGAAAATATCATTCCAAAGCTATTTTTAGCTTTTTTTGAAATTTTGATCACCCTAGATATAAGTATTATATATAATAAAATAAGTATAGTGCCTCCGATTAATCCCCACTCTTCTCCTATAACAGAAAAAATAAAATCCGTGGAAGCTTCTGGAACAAATCCGCCACTAACTTTGATGCTTTGCAAAAATCCATTCCCAAATATTTTTCCAGATCCAATTGCGATTATAGATTGTAACAATTGATAAATATCAGTTTGAGTTCCACTTGTGTCAAAAAAACCTGTAATTCTATCCCTCATATAAGAAGGTAACATCTGAAATTTTAAAACAAAAACAATAATACCGGCTATTAAAATGAGCAAAGCAGTAATCTGTTTCCAATCAGTTCCAGATACATAAATTATACCTAAAACCATAAAAAAGCAAAGCATCGTCATACCCATATCAGGCTCGATAACTATGAGTGCCATTGTAATCGCTGCATACCCAATTATAATCAAAAGCTCGCTTATTTTACTTATCTTCCCCTCAAACTCCGATATCTTTTTAGCTAAAAATATACACAAAGCGATCTTTGCAAATTCAGAGGTTTGAAAACTTATAGGACCAAAATAAAGCCAACCCTTTGCTCCATTTGTAGCAATAGCAAATAAAAATGTAAATAAAAGTGCAACATTAAAAAACCAATAAATTATTTCCGAATAAACACCGATTGTTGAATAATCGATTAAAATTAAAACATACATGACAATAAGTGAAAAACAGAGCCAGAAGATTTGCCTTTTAACATAATAAAATCCAGCATCTTTATATGTAGCACTATAAATATTCACAATCCCAACAGCAACGATAGCTAAAACTGTAAGGAGAAGCACAAAATCCAAATCTTTTAATATTTTTTTACTTATCAATAATTTACTCACTTCACACCCACCTTATGCAAATAAATTATAGCACAAACCGAAAAGAATTTAAAATAAATAAAGTTCCTATAAATATACATTAGGAACTTCTTTTACAATATAAATATAAAATAATAGCATCATTACCTTTTCTTAATACCTTTAATTGGAATATTTGCAACAAGAGCAGGAGAACTATTTCCATAATCATCCCCTTCAACTTGTGTCATCCTTATTTCAAGCTCATCTTGATCCACATCTACATATCTAGAGATTACATTTAGTATTTCTTCCCGCATAATAGTTAAGATTTCAGGGGAAAGTTGCACTCTATCGTGTATCAATATAAGCCTCAATCTATCTCTAGCATTTTCTTTTGGAGAGTAGTCTTTTTTCTTCTTAAATAAATTAAACAACATTAAGCTCCCCCTATTTTATGCCAAAAAGCTTTTTTAACATAAATAAAAATCCTTTTTCAGCTTGATTGCTAAAATCCTCAATAGGGATATTTTCTCCAAGTATCCTCTTAGCCACATTCATAAATGCTTTACCTGATAAAGAGCTTTCATCTAATACTATAGGTTCACCTTTATTTGTGGAAACTGTAATATTTTTATCGTCTGGTATAACTCCAATTAATTTTATAGCTAGTGAATCTAAAATATCATTTACATCCAGCATTTCTCCATTTTGAGTCATTTGATAATTTAACCTATTGATGATCAATTCCACATCGTCAAGTCCTCTTGCATCTAATTTCCCAATAACCCTATCTGAGTCTCTTACAGATGTTATTTCAGGATTTACAACAACTAAGGCTTTATCTGCTGCCACAACAGCATTCTCAAAACCCTGTTCAATACCAGCTGGGCAATCAATTATTACGTAATCAAAATATGACTTTAGTTCTCCGATTACCACTTCCATATCGTGTTTAGATATATCATTTTTATCTCTAGTCTGGGCTGTTGGTAGCATGCACAAGTTATTTGGAAACTTCTTGTCTTTAACCAAAGCCTGTTTAAGCTTACATCTATTCTCTAAAACATCTATTATAGTATAAATAATCCTATTTTCAAGGCCAAGTAAAACATCAAGATTTCTCAATCCTGTGTCACCATCAACTAAAACAACTTTTTTGCCAATTTTTGCTAGAGCTGTGCCTATATTAGCAGTTGTAGTTGTCTTCCCCACCCCGCCTTTACCTGAAGTAACTACTATTGCGTCTCCCATGTGATATCTCCTCTCAAAAATAATATTTGTTTACTAAGTATGGCTCTACAATTATAATACCATCCTTTAATCTTGCTATTTCAGGATATTGGAAATCATATCTATTTTCAGATTCTTCTGGTGATCTTGTTATGACAGTATCAATACCTAAAATTCTCGGCATAAGCTTTGATGCTGCAATAATAGCTTGATTATTACCATTAACACCAGCATAAACGTCCCCTCTCAATATACCAAGAACTATTACATTTCCTCCTGCCTTAACTTCGGAATCTTTATTTGCATCACCTATAATCACAATATTACCAGAATATTCAATAAGTTGTCCACTTCTAATTGTATTTTTAATGAACTTTGTTTTTCCCTCATATATCCCAATAAACTTTTCATTTACCTTCTCTTCGATCATGTCTTCAAAAATGCATTCTTTAATCCCATATTCGTTAAATAAAATGCTCTGTAATTCCTCTGAGAATATTTCTTGAAGGTCTTTTAATTGAGTGGTTATCTTTACAACTGAATTTTTATAAAAACTACTTCCTTTTCTGAGTTTTAATCTAAGCAAAGTAGCCATCTGATCAAAATCTCTAAATTTATTAAAATCAATAACAATATTTATACCATCTTTGCTGCCTTTAATTACTATACCTTCATTCATGCAGATCCCTCCAACTCACTATTAGATAGATTCTACAATTTTTTATAATTTCCTTCCATATTTTCTAAATCATCTTAATAAAGAGCAGAAAAGAAAATTATAGAAAAGACTTAATGAAAATATTTCATTAAGTCTTTTTTTACTTGCTGTATATTTCATTAATATATGAATTCATATCATATTTTTCATAGCCTTTTAAATCTTGTTTAGGTTTATATCCATTAGCTTTTAGTTCATCCTTAAAATAAGCTTCCATCATTCTTAAAACAACGGGTGCAACAGCTCCTCCATGACCTCCATCGAAAACTACAACAGAAAAAGCAACTTCAGGGTTATCAGCAGGTGCAAAACCTGTATAGACAGCATAACTCGTTCTACCAATTAAATCCTCTGTACCTTCAGCGAAAGTTGCGGATCCTGTTTTACCAGCTATCGCAATTGGAAAACCATTGAATACACCTTCACCAACAGTACCACCATCTTCAGCAAAGTTAACTTCTTTCATACCTTGAAGTATTGCAGCATAATCTTCAGGTTTAATATCTAGTTTACTTAAAGTTTGACTTGTAATGTTCTTTATGATATTTCCATTTGGATCTAATATATCTTTAACAACATGAACTGATTTTCTCTCACCTTGATTTGCAAGTGTTGCCATATAAACAGCTAATTGAAGCGGTGTATATTGATCCATACCTTGACCAATAGCTGCATTTAAAGAATTACCTGGATATATAGATTCATTAATCTTTTCATTCATGCGATTAGTTAAATTTACATATCCATAATCAAAATTCTCTTGTGGGACATTTAATTTAACGGTTAAATTTCTTAACAATTCATAAATTTTTCCATGGTCTTTTTCAATTGTATTATGCAAAATTTGATATTCTATTTCATCTCTTAATTGATTTTTAATATTTTTTATATCATCCGAATCTTCATTGGTAATAGCTATATTTATATTATTATCATTTAAAATCTGGCTATCTATATCAGAAATGAAACCATCCATATAAGTGTGTCTATATGAATAATCATTAAATGTTTGACCAAAATTTTCATGAATTTCAATTCCAGTAGCATTATCCTTTGCATTATAGTTAACAGGATCAGCTCCTAAACCAAACTTCCATGCATATTCTGCAAGCTTATTAGGTCCCCTAAATTCTTGTAACCAATCCCCAACAGTAAAAAAGAAATGGTTATTTGAAACTACTATGGCTTTTGTTACATTTACATCAGGATATGGAACAGCATTCCAATCTTTAAACTGATTATTTACTATACCTGGTTTATCATATCTAGTATATCTATATTCATCAGGTATAGTTTGAGTAGTTGTGATCAATCCTTCTGAAAGTCCAGCCACTGCAGTAATAGGTTTGAATGTTGATCCTGGAGATACTAACGGTTCAGTCGCATAATTAACAAATGGTTTCGGAGTTAAGTCGTAGTAATCATACGGTTTGCCTGTATTTTCATCTATTGGGAACAGCTTATCAAAAGATATTGAAAGTCCCATTTTTTTAACAAAACTATCATAAAATGCTTGATAGTCAGTATTAAAATATTTATTGCTCTTCTCTGGTGTTAAACTCCCTGGTGTAGCAAAATCATTAGGATCAAGCCCAGGTAGAGAAGCTAAAGAAATCACTTCTCCAGTTTTAACATTTATCATGACAGCTGCGCCTCTTGTAGCATTGCCGGAGTTTGCATCCGGGAAAAGATGGTTATCATCCTGCAATCTTTGCATAACAACTTGAAGAGAATCCTCTGTTGCGACTTGGACATCTTTATTGATTGTAAGCTGAACATCATTGCCAGGAGATGGACTCATGCTGCCTAATTCAGCTACAACTCTGCCTTGGTCGTTTAATTTAACTACCCTTCCACCAATACTGCCTTTCAAATCATTTTCGAATGCTTTTTCAATACCTTGAGCACCCACATAATCTTTTGAAATATCGTAGCCTTTTAAACTATACGCTTCACTATTGTCAGCACTTATGCTCCCTAAATAACCAAGTACATTTGATGCTAATGTTCCAAATGGATAATATCTAACAGGCTCAAAATTTATATCGATTCCTGGAAGATCCGATAACTTTTGATTGACTATTGTGGCTGTAATATCTTTTATGCTATTTGAGATCACAATAGGAGCGTATCCAGAAAACATCTGAAGCCTCATCTGGGCAGCAATAATGACATATGCTCTCTCTTTTGCTTTATCAAATTTTTTATTATCTAAGCCCAAACTCTCTATAAGTGCTTTTATATCACTTGATAGCGGATAACTGCTCCCTCTAAAAGTTTTCATCACATTGTCAACAGTTTTTACACTTAGATTAAAATATTCATCAAAATACTCTATGCTCTTATCTTTATCGATGCTATATAGATCACAAAGGTTTAAAAAGAAACTCTTATATGAAATCTCTAAAATATCATCTTTAATATAATTATATGTGTCTTCTGCTGTATATTCTAACAGTTTTTTATCGATCAGAATTTGTTTTTCATCGTCTGATTTTCCTTTTAGTTCATCTCCCAAGTCATAAGTTGCTTTGATTTCAAGTCCATTATCTTTTTTAAATCTCAATTCCTGCTGTTTTCTCGCCTCTTCATCGGTAGCTGAAAAATCAAAACTATACGGGTTTTCTGTGCTGTTTGCATCATACTTTATATTAAAATTATCATTAAGCTTTTCTCCATTTTCAGCCATGATGTTCATGACTTTATCGATGGTAGGATAAAAGGATAGCTTTGTCTCTGGAGTCTGATTATATACTATGAAGTAACTCACAATATCATCTGCAAGGACTACTCCATTTGTATCTAAAATTTTCCCTCTCGGTGCCGGATCTATCAATGTCCTCACTGAAGAAGTGTTAACTCTCTCTCGATATGCATCACCATTTACAACCTGCAGAAAAATGAGCCTGACAAATAAAATAGATGAAACAATAAACATGAATATTAATAAGACAGTAGTTCTGGGAAACTTAAACTTTTCTTTTTTTTCTTTATCATTATTTTTACTCTTCATAAATTCACCTCTCTTTAAAATTCCATTCCTTTTTCATCTGTTTAGAATTAAAGAATTTATAGAATGATTTATATAATAAAAAGCAAATAATAAAATTAATGATAGATGGAAAAAAAATTGAGTACAAATTATAATTTTGCTTTATTAAGAAAAAAATTATAAAAACAATACCTCCTTTTAAACAGGAATAAAGAAATGTCAAAATAGATATTAAAAGTTTCTTTTCCTTATTTAATATTTCTCTTATCTGAACGATGCAATAAACTACAACAATATTGCACAACATATTTATGCCAATTACATGTATATATAGTAAATCCTGTATTAATCCTAAAACAAGTGCTAGTATTATTCCATTTTTTTCGCCATAATAAATTGTATAGCATATTAAAAAAACAAAGGAAATGCTTCCATAAAATCCATAAACTGATAAGATTGGCATTATAGAGCTATCTAGTATCGGGAAGAAAAATATCATGAGAAAGAATATAAACTTCTTCATTTAATACACCACATTAAGCTTATTAGATGGAATAATTACATAAACTAGCTTTAATTTACTAATATCCACAAATGGCTTCACGTTACAAACTTTTAGAAGCTTTACTTTATCTTCTTCTACACTTGTTATTTCACCAATACTTATTCCTTTAGGATAGATATTGCCAACCCCAGTTGTCACAACAGTATCTCCTATTTTTACATCTGCATTTATTGAAATTTCAAACTTGCACATAGCTCTATTTAAATTATCACTATAACCATAAGCAGTTCCATACACATTGTCAGGTGTGTTAACCGAAGCACTAACTCGTATATCTGAATTAGTTAAGAGTTGTACTATTGCATTGTCTTCTCTTGAAGTAACTACCTTTCCAACAAGTTCATTTAAGTAATCCACAATTACCATACCATTTTTTATCTCACCATTTGTTCCTCTATCTATGGTTATCTTATCAGTATACCCTCCAGGATTATTCATGCCAATAACATTACAACCCTTTCTTGTATAAAGATCATCTGTCTTAGCAATATCAAACGCTATTCTAAACTGCTCAATATCGCTAGCATTTGCTTTTAATTCTTCATTTTCCTTTGTAAGATCATAAATTTCTTTTTTTAACGCTTCATTTTCACTTTTAATTTTTGAGAAGTTTTTTACGTTATCTATTGATGATCTTATTCCATTGCCAATTCCATAAAAAACCCCTTGAACCTTGCTTAAAACAAACTCTATTTTGCTCTCAATTGAAGATGCAGCAGTTCTATTATATGTATAGCCTATGACAAAGACACATATAACTATCAAAGATATGATAATTATTTCAAAAAAATGCTTTGGTCTTTTCATAAATTAAATTAAGTATATTTTATCTTCAATTTCAAATGCTTTACCAGCACCAAGAGCTACGCAATCTAATGGATTTTCAGCTATATGTACTGGCATATGAGTTTCATGGTTGATCAATTTATCAAGACCCTTTAAATAAGCTCCCCCACCAGCAAGTGTTATTCCTTTTTCCATTATATCAGCTGAAAGCTCAGGCGGAGTTCTTTCAAGTGTTGTTTTTATAGCACCTAATATAGATAATACAGGCTCATTTAAAGCGTCTCTAACTTCATCTTCAGTTATATCTATCACTTTTGGCAGTCCTGATATTAAATCTCTCCCTTTAATACCCATTGATAAATTATTTTCAGTAGGAAAAGCAGAGCCTATTTCCATTTTTACATTTTCAGCAGTTCTTTCACCTATCATCAAGCTATATTCTTTCTTAATATAATTTATAATTGCCTGATCTAATGCATCTCCAGCTACCCTTAAGGACAGAGAAGTTACGATTCCACCTAAAGATATGACAGCAACTTCACTAGTTCCACCACCAATATCAACTATCATGCTCCCGGAAGGCTCAGAAACAGGAAGTCCTGCACCTATAGCAGCCGCCATTGGTTCTTCCATAAGCATAACTTTACTAGCTCCAGCTTGTTTTGTTGCTTCGTCGATGGCTCTTTTTTCTACAGCTGTTACACCCGATGGGAAACAAACTACAATTCTTGGAGAAGTAAATGACTTTCTGGATATCTTTTCAATAAATTTTTTTATCATAGCTTCGGTCATATCATAATCAGCAATAACGCCATCCCTAAGTGGTCTAATTGCTGCAATATTCCCTGGCGTTCTTCCTATCATCTGTTTAGCTTCAAGCCCAACTGCTAAAACCCTTTTTGTATCGTTGTTGATTGCAACTACAGATGGCTCCCTAAGTACAATTCCTTTATTTTTTACATAGATTAGCGTATTCGCTGTCCCTAAATCTATTCCCATATCTCTTGAGAAATTAAAAATCCCAAACATTAAATAAACCCCTTTCAAAATTCACAAAGTTTTTTTTCACTTAAACTAAAATATCCCATTTTACCTATGATTATGTGATCTAACAATTTAACTTCTAATATTTTGCTACATTCAATTAATTTCTTGGTAATCAGAACATCATCTTCGCTAGGTGTCGGATCACCAGAAGGATGATTATGAACCAATATTAGTGAATCTCCTCCATTTCTAAAAGCATGCTCAAAAACAAGCTTTGGATTTAATATGGCTGAATTATAGTCACCCTTTGATATTAAGATCATCTTTTTTAAATATTTTTTTACATTTAAAACTAAAATAAAAATTTCCTCCTGAGTTTTACTTTCTAAATCATTTTTTAAGCATTGCATGACATTTTGAGGGTTAACCAGAGGTATCTTCTCTTCAGGTTTAAAGCTATTACATCTTTTCATAATTTCATTAATGGCAATTATCTGCGCTGCCTTTATTTTCCCTATTCCTGCTATCTTTGTTAATTCTTCCATACTTGAGTTAAATATACCACTGAGCCCTTCAAATTTATATAAAAGCCTGTAACTGATGTCTATGATGTTTTGACTTTTAATTCCCTGTCTTAAAACTAATGAAAGTAATTCGGCATTAGATAAATGTTCAGCCCCATGAAGCATTAATTTTTCGAATGGTCTTTCACATTTAGGTAAATCTAAAATTTTATGATCACTCAATTCTTTTCTCCCATAACTCTTTTTTTATATTATTAACATCTTTCTGGAACTATAATCTAATAATAATTTAATTTTATAACTTCGACATATATATATCAAGTAATTTAGTCTAATTAACTAATAAAATATATTTATAAATTATTTTTATTTATATTTAATATTATCATGAATTATTTAGATTAATTTTCTTCTATTAGAAGACTTTTATTGTTTTAAAGAAGAATTTTATATTTTTAAGACAAAATATATCAAATCATTTAAATATATAATACTATATATTTAATTAACTTAGCATAAACATTAATTAAACAATATTTAATAGGCTAAATTTAGCAAATTGTTAGGAGGTTTAAAATGTTAAATTCATTAAATAATATAATGAATTTCTAATTTTTTTATCAATAAAACATAGCTGAAATAAGCACTTTTAAGACATTTTTAATTTTTTTCCATGCTAAAAATATATAATCTATATAATCTTTAAAAGTATTAATCTAGAATCTTTTGGATTAATACTTTTTTATTCATTTTTATACATATTTCATGATTATGTTAATTTCCAAAAAAATCAAATAAGAATAA
>JGI20166J26741_10165559_pt1 | contig 17025 bp, 18 predicted proteins | sample TergutCu122P5_FD_26741 | JGI IMG/M metagenome (IMG submission 26741)
CTCGCAGTATATAGTGGTTGGGGGTAAAGCTGTACGAAATGCGTGACATGGGTGCCACGGCCGCCATATTGAAGGCCGCCAACAAGCCGTTCGTGGGATAAAGGGGTGTTAACCGACTTATGCCTCACTCTGTATATATATATATATATTGGCAGCTAGGATGTAAAGATCTCATGAGTTTGAGACGGCGTTCGTATGTTACAGGCTGCTCAATCAGGCATGACAATTATGTTGATCTAAGCAGGCGTGCCAAACGAATGGCGCATAAACTTTTGGACGTATAAACACTCTGGGCGATTGTTAAAATTCGTAATTAAACAGCAAATTAAACAACAAGACAGCCAATGTACGTATAACGTAACATTTAGGCGCGTTCGTGCAACCATTGTTGTAGTGGAAAAGCAATAAGTATTACAGAACCTGAGTGTGTGTGTTTGCAAGCAATGCGCGTGCGCCATATTGTCATTGTGGCCTGCCCCGCTGTACAAAATTTTTCCACTTTTTTTTAATAAACGGAACGATTTTCGAAAAGAAGTTACTGAACACAAAACGTGTGTTTCGATTTTCTCTACACCTTTTACCTGAAACATTTCTCATTAAAGAAGAAATGAGCGAGATATGATAAAAAATGCATATCTATCTCATGTAAAATACCCTTTATTTTTGTCCGATTTTAATCAAATTTGAACTGTCATGACAGGTTTTCGAAAAATCCTCAGATACGAAATTTAATGAAAATCCATCCAGTGGAAGCCGATATTTTCCATGTGGACGGACAGACATGACGAAGCTAATAGTCGCTTTTCGCAACTTGACGAAAGCGCCAAAAGCAAAGGACATTTAGACAGTAACGTTTTGTGCTTTGAAAAAAATTATGTATGGACGGTGTTAACAGTTTCTTCTTTTAAATATAATCATGGAAGTTCATTTCCTGCAGTGAATTTTGTGAAATGTGATTTTAGAAAAATGCCGACGGAAGTACTGGAGGATATCATTGTGAACGTGATGTAACGTCATTAACAGCTGAAGTTAAAAGGCGGAGTCCCCACTAACCAGGATAGCATTAATTTATTTCAAATACACTACGACGTCGTGGAAGTAAACATTTTTAGAATATTGTTAAAATCTGTGGCAACTCACAACTAAACGAGATAATTTATTCGGCCTTTTAAGTGTTGGCACGAGGCATTAAAAAAAAAGTTCCCTGTCCCTGGATTATGCGCAGATGAGAGAAGGCTCATATCCACCATCATTTCAGTGCTGCCAACATAAATTCTATGGTAAAAAAATCTTCTTTACTGTTTGATTTTCCCCCGCAATTAAAGCAGAATGTTCCTGCTTCCTGTGCAATATATTATGGAGTTTTTACTTCACAATATCAACACTATATGTTACCATGCAGCATCGTCCATCATATTCAGGGCAGTATAAACCATAAAATACTCACTCTGGCCGTGAAGGCATTAAACGGTCGCCGCTTGCTTGGTTATTTGTTTATTTAGCCGTGTAGTGTTAGGTGCGGGCGTTATTTGGCGTCAGATGAGATAGGAGAAGAATTACATAGTGCGAAGCGAGGAAATGCAAGGAGCTTTGGTAGGTCTGTTTGAAGCTTCTAGTGTCTTAGTAGTCTGTTCCCTCTGACAAGGCTAAATGTAGGCATCTCCCGCGTACCATAATATGCAAAAGACCCTTCCGACAAAAGGGGCACAGTACTGTCAGCAAGGCCGGATCCTTCCCAAATTGTGAACTGCGCAGATAACACTTTATAATGAGACGCCTTAGTGCATGCAGACGATAAACAAACGGAACGCAAGGAACTTTCTATTACGTATCTGCCAGTGCGGGAAAATTCTGAAATTATAGTTCGAGTATTATTGTCGCTCTTGTTGTTGTTGTTTAATTTCTTTGTGACTTTTACAAAGTAAAAAATGGAAGTTCCAACTCGCAGTTTCTGTTATGAAATAACACGATATTGAATACTACCACAGTTTCTTGTAACATCACGTGATATTGAATCCTACACACAGTTTCTTGTAATGACATAACACGATATTAAATTCTGCTTGCAGTTTCTTGTTATGATATCATACGATATTAAATTCTGCTCAGAGTTTGTTGTTGATCTATCACACGATGTTAGATACTACTCACAGTTTCTTGTTAAAACATCACGCGATATTGAATCCTGCTCACAGTTTCTTGTTAAAATATCACATGATATTAAATTCTAGTCAGTTTCTTGTTATGATGTCACACGATATTAGTTACTTCTCACAGTTTCCTTCCTGCTCTGATCACTGTTACCAAAATTGGGAGCTTCTGTTTTTATGCTGTGTGTTAGCAGGTTAAATTAAGAACAAACTTGGTTCAGGCATATTTTCGTGACACGCAGTCATGTTGTGGTTGTTGTCCTTTTCAAAAGCCAGTGTATTTTCCTGTACCAAACGGAATCTCCGTATTCTGAGAAAGTCACGACCGTAATAGCTGCACATAATTTGGGAGTTCTGTTCTGCCAGTAATCCCTTAACCCTTTAAAGCCTATATACGAGTATATAGGTCGTACCGCACCGCTGACCTCCAGACAATGCATTTTATATATTTATTCAACAAATACACGTACTGAATATTTTAAACATGCCACATACTCTCCGTTTTTTTCTCTTCAAAATGCCGTTTATTTCATAATGCTAACATGTTTGGTTCCTGTATTATTCACATTTTACATACAGGATGTGCTAAAATTTAAATGTAAATTTCCGACGCCAAAGGACATTCCACATTTATTATCAGCATTAACAAAAAATTTTTGTCACCTTCTTCTCCAGCTGAAGACCAAAAACTACTTAGAAACACTACTACAACAGTAATCCCTGCTTGTAGGCCCGTTCGCAATTGCGAAAAGCGACTGATAGCTTCGTCATGTCTATCTGTCCGTCCACATAGAACAACTCGACTCTTACTGGGCGGGGTTTCATGAAATTTGACATTTGAAACTTTTCCAAAAAAAAAAAAAAATCTGTCATGCAAGTTCGAAGTTGATTGAAATCTGATGGGACAAACAGGCACTTTACTTGAAGACATAAATACTTTTATGATAATATCTTGCTGAATTCTTCTTTGTATGGAAAATGTTTCAGATAAATTTCGCAGAGAAAATAAAAAACACCCATTTTATTTTCAATAAATTTTGTTTCCGGAAATCGTGCCGTTAATGAGGTAATGTGGGATAAAAGCAGAATGCATTGTTGCGTTTCCACAACAACAGTGGTTGCACGAAGGCGCCACAGTGTTACGATACACGTACATTGACTGTCTTGTCTTTCGTATAGTTTAAAGTCCAATTGTTCATGAGTTCTGGACTTGTAGTTTGCACTCAGTGATCCGCGAATAGGTATGCTCTTTAATAGCCTCCTCCTCCTCCTCCTCGTCCTTCTTCTTCTTCATCTCCTTCTTCTCCTCCTCCTCCTCCGCCTCCTCCTCCTCCTCCTCGGCGCTACAGCCCTGGGTGGGCCTTGGCCTCCTCAACGATCCGCCTCCACTGATCCCTTTTTCTCGCCTTCTCCATCCATCCGCTAATTCCCATTCTTCTTAGATCTGCGATCACATCCTCCAGCCATCTTATTCTAGGTCTTCCTATTCTTCTCGTTGCGCTGTTTAATAGCCGCCGATAAGAAAATAGTGCTGAATTCGTTTACCCGGTAATATGCCGTATCATGCACATCACTTTGTCATATCGAAAGTGGAAAAAATCACTAAGTCATATCAAGTACCCTCTTTGTTTCTCGCTTCCGTTATTCAGCCGAATGGCAATACATTCGACATTTGAGGTTTTTACAGTAGTTGTGCTCAAGATGAAATTCTTCTAGGATGTGACGCAGTGCCGTTAGGCGAGTTAGTTACCCGACGTTGGAATTACACTCACAGACCCAAAAACGAAGTTACATTACGACGGCAGCAAATTTATGAACCATTGTCAGTGCTGAAGATGACAGCGGATAACAGTGTCGAAATGCGCTTGTTGTAACAAAGTGTTACACATTGCAAGGCAGGTGTAGTAGAGGACGTAACGTTGTGCTTTAGCGGCTCGATGCATTCTACAGGAATGTTCTTCTTTTACTAAAACAGTGTTTGTTTTTATAATCGCTACTTTTTCAGCTCTGAAGGTTTATCATCTGGCGAGAAAGTACAACAGTGTAAAAAGACATTTATAATTCTTAACAGTGTTAAAGACATCTGTTTCTTACAAGCTCCTCTTACTATAATTTCATACTGTTGTATTAACCCACACCTAAATTAGCCTGGATTGTACTCATTGCAAAAACTTTATGCCCATATGGCTGTGTTTTATCAAAATCGATGGTATTTCGGGGTTTCTCTTTACTTTAACACGTGTATTATTTGAAATTATAAAAGCAGTAGGTCTTTTCACATCGATTAATTAATTAATTAATTCCGCAGTGTCTTACGACAGGTCCAAAGCCGCTTCCAAAGGGAGTTCTGCACAGAGTGTAATCTAGTGCTTCCTCTTCGAATTTCCAGTATCCCCTAGTTTGCTTAATATCACACAGTAGCTGCTGACATCTTCTATCTCGTATTTCCGTCATTTCTTTATTTCTTTCTTTAGTTCTTTCAGTAACGTGTTTTAGCAGGCACTTCCCACGCCAGATGTGACCAATCCAGTTAGCCCTCCTTCCCTTTACCGAATGCAGCATATTCCTGCTTTCCTGACTCTGAGTAATACTTCTTCATTTTTCACATGATCGGTCCAACTCATCTTCTCCTTCATTCTGCAACACCGCATTTAAAAAGTCTTCCATTTATTTCTGATTACTTTCTGAAATGTCGAATTTTCAGCACCATACATTCTTCAACTGTAGCATTTTATTAATTTCTTACTGAAATTTAATTCCAGTTTGCTGGTGAAAAGATCCTTCTTCTTTTTCTACTCCTCCTCCTCCTCCTCCTCCACCTGCCCCTCCTCCTCCTCATTCTTCTTCTCTTCTTCTTGTTCTTCTTCTTCTTCTTCTTCTGGAATGTCGCTTTTGACAGGCAACCCTGGATTTAACTTCACGTGTACACCTCGTATCATTTTTCATGCTACCCAGATATTTAAAACATTACACATTCTCCATTTGTTTTTGACCTATCATAATCTGTTGTAGGTATTTATCGTGATTCAGTTTAATTAATCTTTTCCTTGGACTGTGTTTAACATATTAAATAGGATTTTTTGTATAGAATATATACTGTATTTGCTCGCGTAATTTGCGCACTTTTTTTTTTCTATTTTGGCCGCTGAAAAATCGGCGTGCTAAAATATGCGGATTTTTTTTTGTGGAGGTCTTGATTTGGGTTTTATTCTAGTATACTTGAGAATACGGTACGTTTTGTCAATATTTTATTGTAATTTTGTAACATAATCTTGATTTATCTATAATTAAATTTATTATAATCGCAATGAATGCACTGTATATACCATTGTCTATTCAGTAGTCTATATCAATGAGAACACAGTAAATATTCAATTGATAGTTGATCGATGCGTCCTCGATGCAACTTCATGTTGGGGTGCCAACTGCACAATACCTATTAAAAACAATAAAATTAAAATTACTAGGATTATTGGAACCGCGCTAGGGCATATAAATTTAAAATGCCCGCAAATCGTCATGAAATTAAACATAAATGAACAATACGATGGTGCGTGAAATACGCGGAGCAAAAATAAATCCAAAATCATCCTTTAAAAATTGGGATGCGCAAAATACGCGGGGGCAGAAATTACGCGAGCAAATATGGTATGTGTGTTGTATCATTATCGTTTTCATTATGATATTAAATGCGACATTTTAAAAATGGTATTGGGACCGAGTGTATTTTTTATATTTTATTGATGCAGTTGTAAACCTGCGTGTGCCTAAACCGAGTGTGGCCTCACTTAAATTACAGTAACATAATCCGATTTTAAGAAATGATAACAGCTACAAAAAATTCGCAAAACACCTATTCTTTCGACCAAGATTTGAACCCGGCACGAAGAAGTGTTAACCGCTACACCACAGTGTTGGGCGTGTACTAATATAATCACATTTATTTAAAACGGGTGAAGATGAAGTTGTTTCATTTCGTGTACCTTGTAATTAGAATGACATATATGTTCGTGAGAGCACAGCGGTCGCCGGCGGGCAGTGTAATTAGATGGCTGAAGGTTAATTAGTCACTCAATATATAACTATTTGGCACCTCATCTCGTCTATAAATTACTGTTGTAAATGTGTAGCAATTCAACACATTTATCGGACGTGTTTGGTTAGCTGGCACAACGTCGTGATCAGTAATGTCCATTTTAGTTCCGTCCCGGTGTTTGTACCCGGTGTAGTTTTTTATATGAAGCGAGGATAGTAAACAAATAATGAAGAAATGCGCCTAATACCTCTGTCGGCCGAGTGTTTTATATGTTACAAATCACTTAGCGGATTTAGATAAAACTTTATGCGAAGTTTTACATTACATGTTGAGCGAAGTCAGGTGGTGGCCACCTGGTCCCTGGGATCTGACAGGTCTTTCTGTGTGTTATGTATTTAGCGAGGTCAGGTGGTTGCCACCTGGTCCCTGGGACCTGTCAGGTCTTTTTATGTATTACGTATTTAGCGAGGTCAGATGGTGGCCACCTGGTCCCTGGGACCTGTCAGGTCTTTTTGTGTATTACGTATTTAGCGAGGTCAGATGGTGGCCACCTGGTACCTCGGACCTCTCAGGTCCTTTTGTGTATTACGTATTTAGCGAGGTCAGGTGGTGGCCACCTGGTCCCTGGGACCTGTCAGGTCTTTTTGTGTATTACGTATTTAGCGAGGTCAGATGGTGGCCACCTATATCCTGGGATCTTACATCTGTTGTTACGAGGAGCGGTACGAAATTAATGCCTCCTCTTTTTTTTCTCAAACACTTTAATGACGTATGTAGTGAATTTTACATATATCGTGGTTACATCATTTACGAAGTTGAGATTATTTTCCCACAAATTCTCCTTCATTACCAAGACAATTTTTCCACCTTAAGTGTGAGACACTCTCAGCCGGTCGCGTAGAACTCTTTGCTGAAGTGTCGGAGCTCATCACGCACACTGTTGCCATGCAAAAGGGGATATTCTTCAAAATATATTTTGGCCTGAGGAATCTATCTGTAACTGTAACGGGTCTATGGATTCAGTGTGGATGCTACATAGTATGTACCAAATACAATACTGCTGTAAACAAGGAAGTAGAACTCTTACTTTGCGATATTTTTGACTTGCACTTTCAATTAGGGATGCGTTTTTGGTATTAAATCTTCCATCTCCTTTCCTCTTTCATTTGTACACTCTGTTCAACGAAAATCAAGCGGCCTGAAATTTCCTAAGTCCCGAACTGGAAGTCACGTGACGTAGAGTTATCATAATTCAAGCCGTTTTACTTTCCCCATATTTGTGCATTCGTGGTGTTTCTCTGTCTTCCATTCATTACTATCAATCACGCCGCCTATATATTAACCGAAGACACCAATATATTCACAGAATTTGAAGTTAAAACATGAATGAAAGGTCATTAATTTTCCGAGGCGTGTGGCTTGCTAGCTCTGCTTCCACGGATGGATGTTGCGAAAGGGTTGTTTTTTGCCGCACCCGAGGTAGCCGAGCGCGTTAACGCGTGATGGCAATATTCTTTGGAAACAAATTACTTTGGTTCGAGTTTCAGTCTGCTTTGCGCTTCAGTCGGGGACGGTTGTGAGTGGAACGAATAACCTACCTGCGGAAGTGAAAGGTGAAGCTTCGTGTGTGACGAGTGAGCACCTATCTGTTTATTTGAGTTTGTGGAGTGGTTAGGAGGAAGTGATTTCTTGGTTCATCATAGCTGAACGACGGAACACTATCGTATGCACATTCGACCCGGCCAGCCCCAAGATAACTGCATACGAGATTCACGAATGGATCTACGACACTCTTAGGATTCCAGAACAAACAGCATGATACAAATTGACGGCATTAGGAGACAGGTATTTATGAAATTGATCAATACCGAGTGCGTAAAATCGATACTCAGCGAAACTGGTGCTTTGGCTAAATATAAGCACCAAAATGGGGAATTGTCAAATGTGGCCATTACAGTGGCAGGATTAGGAACGAAACGGGTACGGGTTGCAAACCTTCCACCTGAAGTCAATGACACCTTCCTTGCGATACAAGAAGAAATGTGGGCAAATTCTTATAGATACGCAGTCGCGAATGGGATACGTCAAGTGACGATAATGTTGACAAAGCACATTCCTTCCCATTTTACGGTGGCAGGGACCAGGGTATTATTATCATATGACGGACAGCCGACCACTTGCTATGGCTGTGGGGAGACCTGCCACATTTTTCAATCATGCCCCAAGCGACAGACCAGAGGACCCGCGCCAGCAACAATCCAACGAGATTCCTGTGTGGCAATTGCAGCACAGACCGTCCCGTCCCCAGAGCAATACACTACAGTCAGGGCACAGGATGACAAGTCGACTGCTGACGATGAAAATACAGAACATATGTCTCTACCATTGGAGGAAACTGTCACGGTGTGGAGATGACTTCCTGACGGAGGACAACAACCAATGCTACGAAGGAGTGAACACTATTTTTAAAGCGGCTCCAAACAATGACACCGCCAACACCTCCCTGCCACACCCGAAACCGAGAGAAGTTACTTAGACACTTACGGATGACACGAACAACGCCACAATAACACAGACCGGCGAGGGCCCGCACAGACATGAAAATGACATAACACATTCAACACCAGGAACGAGTCGTGGACACGGGCGCAAGAACCGAGAGGGAAAATAACGCGTTGGATTCGATGGACACAAGCCTGAGACAATACCATGGGTATAAGACACAAGACGACGCGACGCTCAGCCCAAAACGTACGAAGAAAATGAGAGTCGATAAAAGTGGAGAACAGCAGAATGAAAGAACGCGTAGTATGACGCGGAGGTCAGAACTTAAACTATGGAAAACCTAGCCCAAATAATACCCCCACCCCGGCCCGCAAATAATGAAGTAATACATATTGCCACCATTAACATTAATGGCATAACTGCTCACACAAAAGCGGGGAGGTTGGCGGACTTCGTTAGACAACACGATTTTGACATAATTTTTGTTCAAGAAGTAATGAGCCCCGAGGTATTAAACTTCAGAGGCTATGAAACACATCTGAATATTGAGACATCAATGCGAGGGACCGCCATAGTCACGAAGAGACAGCACCCCCTCACCGATTTCCACACCATACCAACTCGGCGCGCACTTGCGGCGAACTTTCAAGGCATAAAATTGTTAACGTCTACGCACCATCAAGCACCGCGCGGAATGCTGAACGGGAACGATACTACAATGCTGACTTGGCCTGTCTATTATAAGAGGCTACCACGCACGTCATAATCGATGGAGACTTTAATTGCTTACTACAACCAAAAGACACTACTGGACACTTCCACACCAGGAGAACACGTACGGAGATCGTACGGGCATGGCACTGACTGAAGCCTGCACTCAAAACCCCATGCAACCCGTATATACCCATTATACGTCCACCGGTACCTCCAGATTCGATCGTTTCTACGTATCAAAAGATCTGCTGACCCCAAAACAAGGGATACAAATCCTTCCTGCCGCCTTCACCAACTACCGTGTCGTAGCGCTTCGCATCGCCATAAACACTCCAGAGGTGCGAAGAGGCTCGCGCAGATGGAAGATGAACCCCTATACGATGGACGTCAACGGGTTTAAAATGCGAATACGCCAAGAATTTAAACGGTGGAGACACTACAAACAATATTACCCTGATGTGGCCTCTTTGTGGGTAAGATGCGTTAAAAAGCGTCTCAGACAACTCATACGAAAGGCAGAAACTGAACTCCACGCCGACGAAAGGTTCAAGGAAAATCAACCGTATCGTTGCATTTATGACGTTATCCGTTGTGATATCCCAGAGGTGGAGAAAGTTTTGAAGCTGGAAAGGTACAAAGCGAAAATTGTGCGCCTACGTGTGAGACGACGAAAAAAACTGATGCTGGAAGCTGATGCTCAGGATAAAATGGAAGGCGAGGAGCCAGCCTCCGCAAATAGCATAAACGCCGTGAAACAAGGGAGATTCGAGTGACACAAGACCACCAGGGAAACTCTCACACCCGCCCCCAGGACATACAGAACATCTTTGTGACCCATCTTACTCAGAAGTATGGACCCACTGCGGTCGAAGACCCAAGCATCGCCGAATGCAATACCATAAACGTGCCCAGCAGATTATGGTGGCTATGTCGCGAAGAGGAATTCGGCCTACACTCGTATAAGGGATAATGACCATATTGTCGCCGCAGGTCATTTTTCATCAATGGATAATCCCCTACCGTCCGTTTTCATCCAAGACCAGCAGCAGGTATAATATCCGTTTTCGTCCACGGTTCAAAAATTGTGAATTAACACAATGCAGTTGCGGAAGACATTTGATTCGGATGGAAGAAAATTGAAAGAAACTTAATTTAATGAGAAATCTTTTAGTAAGTGTTATAAAATTATACAACAATTTTTATCAAGCAATGTAGGCTTCCTTAAATAACATTCATAAATAAATATTCTTACAGCAAACCATTAAATGGTAAGGAACAGTCCAGCCGTCATTTAGATTATGCAGTAAAGCACAGTTTTAAAATAACCAACATAAACTCTTCATTACATTTGATTTCATTATTATTTTTAAAATGCCCATTTCGGTTTTCATATCCACCGTCACCAGTGTAGCCAGTAAGACTTTTAAAACCGCACATTTTTGAACATGTGTTATTGTCTGCTAGAAGGCCACATGGAAGAAGAATTACGAACTTATTTCGAAAGCTAAAATTGAGCTGCATCTGTTCCAACAGTACTTCACTCCCACACCCCACTCCTGAGACAAGGCGAGAGTGAAACCACCCTCGGTCCAGACCTCCCCAGCACACGCTTCATACTCTCAACAATACCTTTCTGTAAATGTTTCAGATCGTGCAGCTCAGTGTAAGTTCTCGTGACCCGCAACGTCTCGCAAGCAACAACGAGATGCACATGCCTAGTTTTAGTCCCATTCGAACACGAACCCTCTATATCAGAATGTCGGTACACAAAGAAAAACGAATTACGGAAAAATATCTATCCGCGTCTCTCGCATTTCTAACCCTGCCATTGGAGCGAAGATAACTTTTGAGACATAATTAAATAATGGATGTGTTACTGCAAAATTTGAGTTTTTTATGAGTATAAAACACATTCAAAAAGAAAAATATATATGCTCTCACTAGGACGTTTTTAAATGAATCTTTATTGGTCTATGAGTACAAACAATCAGTACATAGTGTTAGAGTGAAGTGTCGAGAATGCCTTGCGGTATGTGTTGTCGTTGGCCAGTATAGGACTGCGTCGTCCTAGATCCGTTATGCAAGTAGTCGTGGCCGGCATTGAGGGCGAGGAGTTCCTTGTCGATGCGACCGGAAGGAGGTAAATGGTTCGTATTACAGGTGGGTCGGAGCGTTAGCCGGCTATATCACATGCGAAGAGTTTCCAACCTCTTTATGGCGCTGTGACATGCGATGCGCCTTCCAGCGCACTCGGCGCAAGAAGTCAGCATAGTCCTGTAGGGTGCACTGGTCGTGTTTTTGCGTACGATAATAGCCGAATTGCGCTAGAAGCCATAAAATTGACCCGTGTCTCTGTGGGAGCCACGTGAGAAAGTGGGAAGAAGAGGCCGGTCGCCAGGGATATGGTGTGGGTTGGTACGGAGTAACATCACGAGGCGGGCTCGAGTCCAGTTCCACATATATTTCCCTACGCCGCAGTCAGTTACGCGGTGTGTCAGCGTGTCTATTTGTCCGCAATACGTGCACTGGTTGGAGTCTGGGAGGGCGATTCTGTAAAGGCGTTCATTTGTCGGTATTTTACTGTGAATGGCCGTATACCATGTGGAGCGTACGATATCGGTGATCCATGCGTTATGTATATTGCGCCGTATCTGTGATCAATTGAAGGTTTGGTTGCAGTGTCTCAATTCTGATGCCTCTAACGGGAGTTGCAGCTGTTGCCATTGTGTGAAAAGTAGAGTTGATGCGTTTGCGGAAGAGTTTTGGCGGTTCGTCTAGAATGGGCGATGGAGTGTAAGTCATATCTATAGCGTACGCACGCACATACGCAAGTTCAAGAGAGTAGTCTGCAGTGTTCGGTGGGTTTGGTAGGGGTCTGGTTACTGTCCATTCCTGGAGCCAGGCGGTTGTAGCTGTTCCCGTGCGTGCACCTTGCGAGTAAATTCTGCTAAGTAAAGTGCCATGCATTTGGCAGCAATGTCTAGCCAGTCCCATCCACCTTCCTTTATGGGCTTGTAGTGTCGAAACGGGTACGCGAAAGGTGGCACCCTTCCATATGAAGAAAGTGACGACAGGTGTTAGTCGTTGGGTACAGAGCCTGGTGGCGGGGAAGATCTGCGCGACGTTCCAAATCTTCTCCAGGAGGTATGTATGGCCGTAGAGTATGCGGTGCGCCAGATATAGGTCGCGGGAGTAGGACGCTTTCGCTTATGTCCGTACTTGTCCGGTGAGTCGTGTCCACGTGGCGGTGACGGATTTGTGTATAGTGCTCCAGAAGTGAATTCCCAGTATCTTCACATGAGGGTGGTATGATATTCCAGAGATGGTATCAGGGGTGTGCCACCTTCCATTTTGAAGGGGCCATGGACTTACGCAGATTTAAGCAGGTGCCAGAGGCCTTTTCGAACAGATGTATAGCGTCTTCTACCGCGGGAATCTCGGCTACAGACGTCAGAAAGACTGTTACGTCATCTGCATAGGCAACTACTGATACTAGACGATTTCTCCGTCCTATTCGTACGCCGAAGAAGCCGCACTCCAGCATGTTGACAAACGGTTGTAGATATAACGTATGTAGGGCCATACTTATAGGACAGCCCTGCCTTATCCCGCAGCGGATGGGGCTAGGGCCATGAAGGTGCCCATTGATCTGCACCAACGAGGTGGCGGCAGCGTATAGATTCTTGATCAGGGTGGTGAAATGGGCGCTATGTCCGTAGCTGCGTAGGATAGCAAATAAGTGGCCGCAGCATCTAAGATGGTGTTGCCTGGCACCCCGCAGTATTGAGTTGTTCGGAGGTGCATCTCAATGATGGGGTGAAGCCTCTGTGTTATGATGCGTGTTACAGTCTTGTAGTCAGAGTTTAAGAGTGTAATCGGACTCGATCACCTGGAGTGAGCATTCTAGTAGTTTTCAGCAAGGAGACTATAGCCCAAGTTTTGTTCAGGTGTGATAGCGCCCTCGAAGAACACTGAGTTGAGGATGAGACAGATGTCGTCTCGTATGGTTGTCCACGTGACTTTATAAAATACGAGTCCAAAGCCATCCCTACCTGGCGCCGTATTTCGTTCTCCTCAGTAGATGTCATTATATATTTCGGTGGGGGTAAATGGGGTCTCGAAGCTGTTATCTGTGGGTGGTGGTATGTCGGCCCGAATCAGTTGTGCAGGGTGTGTACATATTCGAGGTCGGCGTCTATATTGTTGTGTCTTGTCTGGGGAAAGGTTGTGAAGGCTGTAGCTATGCCTGTAGGAGACGTTTTAAGGGTGCCATCGCTATAGCGTACATTCCGAACGAATCGAGTGGTGCGTCATCTGTGTCTCCGTAGTAGCTGGTATAGTGTGGGTTGTTCCCCAAGAATGTTGTCGGCTGGTGCTCTGTCGGGCACCGCCGACTTGAGTCACTGAGGTTGCAGGCAGACTATTTGGCTTTGATGTGGTTAAGGGCTCGGATGGAGCCTTGGGGCGTGTCCGCTGTACGTACGATGTATATGCCTTCATAATAAAAAATTTCCATGGTGCGGAGGTCGCGGCTGCGTTTAGCTGCTTCATATAGGAAAATCTTTAGGAGTCGCTTCTTGCGGTGAACCCACCCACCACATGTTAATGTTAAGGTACAGCTTTTGCTGTTGTCTTCATCGAGTCCAGTGTAGCTTTATTTTCTCGATGACATGGTTTGTAGATGAGATATATTTGTTTAATTTCCATGTTCCGCGGCCTCGTCTCACAATAGGCGCATCCAGAGACAATCGGAGTACCACGGCGAAGTGGTCGGTGAAAGCTGCAGCGTCGGTTTCATTTCCCTTCTTTCGGACCAGGAGATCAGTCGAGGGGTAGAATCCGTCTAACCTCGTTGCGCCGTGTGCGGTGTAATGTGTGTGTACTCGACGGTCTGAGTTGGCTTGCCATACATTTCTAACCTCGTAGCCTTGGCCCAGCGAAGTGAGGGAGCGGCTAAATGTACCGTGGCCGGTTGGGGCGGTTGCTTCCAGCACGTAGTTAAAATCGCCTCCTATCAATATGTCGGCAGAAACCGTCCTCAGGAGGTATGTGAGGTCGTTGTTAGAAAATGTCTCTATCTCTAGTAGTTTTGCGGTGCCTGAGGGGGCGTATATGTTTATGAGCGAGAGCGTGCCGAAAGTTGCAGTGATTGCGCGTCCAGATGGTAGCTTGGAAACGTTGGTGATTGGGATGATGTCACATGAAAGAATAACAGTTCCCCGTTTCGTGGTGCGTATGTTATAGTAGATATTGTATCCATAGAGGTCTGTAGGGAATGGGTGCGTCGCTTCCTGCAGTAAGGCAGACGGACGAAGGCTTCCAACATGGCTATGCGCGTTGGTGACGTTGACCCATTGATATTCAAAGTAGCGATTCTCAGTGTCTCCATTCAGTTTAGCAGGGGTGAGGTGTAGGGGTGCCTTCAGTGTTTGTATTTGGGTAGCATGAGGGTCCTCGTTCTATTTATTTTCCGGTCTTGAAGATTATCACCGCTCTAGTCTCGCCGTATCTTCTTTTTACGGGTCAGTTCATTCTCTGGCGTGTCCGTGTGGTCCATTGTGTCTCGGTTGATGGCCGAAACTTCGGTTTGTGCATGATTGTTGTCATGACAACCCTTGAGGTGTGATTGCGTGATCGAGTCTGTGGGGATATTGATGGTGAAGTCTCGGTGTGGGAGTGAGGCCCATTCCTTATCATCGGTCTGTACTTCGAGTTGCCTCTCATTGGCCGTATCGGTCTGTTCGGAGTCCGGGGTATCATCCGCCCACCTGAGGAGTGCAGAGATGTGTAGGTCCGCCTCGGGCGTAACGCGTTTACCGCATGACGACGTGGTGCCAACCTCTTCGGTGGCTGGTGTGGAGTGTGGTCCGGGCTCATTAGGGCAGACTCCCGTTGCAGTGGAGTATTAAATGCTGCGGCTGTGTATAGTCAAGAAACGCGTCCATAGCGTAATCATACTAGTTGCCGGGTGCTGCGGCTGTGACACCCGTGATATGGGCCCAAGTGGGGCCTGTCGAGGTAGATGTCGGAGTTTTCGCCCCACGCCTTTTCGGACGTACGTGGTACATGTGGTCTGTTACCGCAGCCGTAACAGGTTTTGCGGTTGGCCGTCGTATGATGTCGGAGCGCTATATCCGGCAATGGTGACGTGCGAGGGAATGTGTTTGGTTAAATTCGTCGTGGCCATTTTAATACCATTGATCACAGCGTAGCGGTAGGTTTTGGACCAATTTTCGTGGTGTATGAATTGAATTTCCCCATATTGAGAAAGTACAGTGCGTATGATATTTCCGGAAATTTCGAGGGGCATGTTTGCCAGTTGTGTGCGACGCGTCCCCATCCCGGCGATTTCAAGTCGAACAGTGGATATCGCACCGGACTCATGTTTATATACTGTTGTCCCATTTGTCTTATGTAGGATGTCTTGTAGAATTCAGCGAATTTAATAAATCCTGTCGTCGAGTTCCATCTATCTGTATCATAAGAACTGATAGTTCAGATACCTGTAACTGGGCGTGTATCCTCTCATGGGTATCAAGAGCGGAGATACGGGGGCTTTTGGGATGAAAAGCAGCGTGTTTCGACGTTCGCACATGGTGTGAACGGCTGTAGTTGTCTCCTTTGTTAAGGCGTGGCGCAGCGTAAGGCTAGATTTATGTTAGAACGTGCCGTGTGCGATACGGAGGAGGGTGACACCGAGCCCGGCACGACTTTTGTATTTACGCTGTAACGGGCTAGATACGGGCTGGCACGAAGGGTACATACTCTTTCTGTAACTCAATACTTGTTTATGCTTTGATAAGGGTGAAATGGCATGGTCGCGCCGAGTGTTTATCTAATGTATGGACAGTAGGCAGCTCTTTGCTTGAGTTGGTTGGAGTCTGGAGAGCCTCTGAGAACGTGATCTGTGGAGCGTCAACGTGGCGAGCACGGGAAAAGTATCGTCAGCGACGGTTACTGAACGGGCCCCGTTGAGCGCACGTCCTCGGCGCAAGCCCGTCCCGTTGTAACATAAATGCATCTATTATAAAATACATATATGAAACATCGGCGTGTCCCGTACGATAGCCGTTTCGCACACGGCACATTCTAACATAAATCTAGCCTAATACCGAACTGGCACGGCACAAACAACCACCCACTTTTACTCGCAGAGGGATAGTAGCACAACACAACCTTTCCGGTCGAACGCTGAGAGCGAACTCGGACTCGAACCAATGTAGTTTGTTTCCGAAGAGTATTGCCATTACGCGTTAACGCGCTCGGCTACCTCCGGGTGCGATAAACAACTACCCTTTCGCAACATCCATCCGTGGAAGCAGAGCTAGCAAACCACACGCTTCGGAAAATTAATGGCCTTTCATTCATGTTTTAACTTCAAATTAAACGAATGTATTGGTGTCTTTGGTTAATATATACGTGACGTGATAGATTGTAATTAATGGAAGACAGAGAAACGCCACGAATGCACAAATATGGGAAAAGTAAAACGACTCGAATTATGAAGGCAACTGTAGGTCACGTGACTTCCAGTTCGGGGGCTTAGGAAATTTCAGGTCGCTTGATTTTTGTTGAACAGAGTGTACGTATCGAAATTAGACGTTTTAAAGCCTATAAAAC
>JGI20166J26741_10166671_pt1 | contig 17024 bp, 12 predicted proteins | sample TergutCu122P5_FD_26741 | JGI IMG/M metagenome (IMG submission 26741)
GTTGCCCAGTTACAGAAAATGGAAAAGTTCAGGTGACAACATGGCTGCCCTTGACACAGCACTTGATTCAGTACAAAGTCTCATGTAACAATTGCACCAAAGTTAATAATTCCTTTGTTGGGGGAGAAAAAAAAGCATTATGTTCGGAAAAAGATAAAAGTAGTATATACGATGAAAAATCTAACTGAAAATTCCATTTTATTTTAATTGGTCACTAATATTCTTCAAACAGCAAAGCTTATTAAGAGGAAGCCTTCCAGACCGTGACTCAGGTGTTCACATACAGAATTTGTCAGTCAAATGTTGCAAAAATCTTCTACATGTTGCAGAAAACCTTCCTTTCCTCAGCTATCATAATCTGAATGCAACTTTGCATTGTAAATTAGAAACCCAATGATCTATTTTTTGCCATTGTGACTATGCACTGCTGTCATGGCAGGATGATACTATTTCTCACAAACCTATCAAACTAGGACATTTGACAGAATTTAATAATTTTTACAGGTTACAGCGCTGAAGATCAAGCACAACCCATTTGCAAAAGCATTCTTGGACGCAAAAGAGAGGCCAGATGGTTTCTACCAGCGGGATTTCATGCCCAACTACCCTCAGCCACAGCAGCCACAGTACACACAATGTGAGTCCCTGACTACACATACATATTATGAAAAATACTTTGTAGTAACATGTAGCACCATAGATTAATCTTCACAGACTGGGTCCAATTGCTTGCCAGAGCAATGGTTTTTAAATTATAACATTCAAATGACATATAATTGTGTTTGATAAAAGAGCAAACAAGAAACCAGAAGAAACTGAAAATAAATATGGGTACATTTGATGTTGGGGCCTGGGGTGGCATAGTGGTTAAGGTACTGCGCTACTAGTTGGATGGTCCCGGGATCAATTCCCGGTGGTGTCACTGGATTTTTCAGTGACATGTTCCTTCCGACCATAGCATGGCCCTGGGGTCGACTCAGTCCCTAGTGAAAATGAGTACCAGGAACTTTTCCTGGGGGTAAAGGCGGCCGGTGTGTGAGGCTGACAACCTCACCATCTCCATGTGCCGAATGTCATGAAATCTGGAAGCCTAAACCTCCTGGAACCCTCTGGGCCACACCGGGCCTGTCACGGGACTCCTTTATGTTTTATATTTGATGTTGGTCCAGCAGGAGTTAACATATAGCTGTCAGGCCAGTAAAGTACTATTTGAAGGAGGACAGAATAGGAAAAGGAAATGTCGGCATTAACAAATTACAAAATTTCCCCCTCAGATGGCTCCTGGTTCCTGCCACAGGGTGTGTATCCTGGGACATCACATCATCCTGGACTGCCTCCACCTCCTCTGGCACCTTGTGATCGCTTTCCATCTGCCACTGCCGTACGCACTCAGCGCAGCTCACCATACCAGCCACCACGAGTGAAATCTCACTCACCACCTCATTCTGGTGAGTAAATTATTGAGGACTGAGATATGGTCTTCAAATATCACATACATAACAATTTTCTTATGCGTGCACGTCTCTCCTAACTAAAGCCTGTACAGCAGAAATGTCACCAATGGACTTTACACTCCAGTATATGTATTCCTTTTACACAGAAGACTCTAGGTTGTCTGTAAGTTGCAAATAATGTTCTTACTTTTACCGGTATGGCATTGCATAAACTTTTTCCTTGCACATAAAGAAATGGGAATCATTGTGTGGATGACAGCAAACAGCTACTGAGAATAAGAGGAAAACGCTGCAGGATCCATGGGTAAGAATACCTACTACAGCCGTCAATTACTTAGCTAGACAGAGGTTAAACTTTAGTTTATACATCCTGTTGTGATACTCATATATTAAAATTATTATTATTATTATTATTATTATTTCAATATAATATTATTTAAATACAGAATGAAGTTTTTGTGCAGAAATTGGCAACTCTGGTGAGACAGTACATGTGGGACAATATGACCATATCTTCAAGGAATGCCAAGAAGGGTTCAGTAGCAGTGAATAGGTTGACTAGTGTCAGCTGGACAGAAGGGATGGTAAGCCAATAGGGAGGTGTCAGAGGGGCCCTTTTATATCTTCACCTACTGTATAAACAGGACCCCCACACATCTCTATACTGGCTTGTTGTCTTGCCTTCCAGTCAGGTTCGGTCAAACCCTGCCTGCATATCACGGTTACTAGAACCTCCTCATCAGTGTTAATGGATGATGAACCTTTGATGATGCAGGTGATACGTTCTTCAAAACAATGGAATCCACTTACCCAGCAACACACTGGCACATTCCAGAAGATTGAAATCCTCCCTAATTTCCTCATTACATGACCTACTCAACTGTTTTAGTCATAAATGTTACATTTAGATTTTTTTTTTCCAGATATCTGCAACTTTGTTTCCTACCATAACATTAATAAGTAAAACAAATTATTGTGAAAATGCAATATTCACTTTCAGCAGCATTTGAGCCGCAAGCCACAACCGCACCAGTCTTCTCTCCGTCTGCAGCAAGTTTTGCATGGTCGGTCTCATCCCAGCCAGTTACAACGCCACTAGGTACCAGCACCATAAGCTGGCCCTCCACCCCCACCACGTTGTCCTCGTCACCCCCTCACGGCCAATCTCCACATGCAACTGCACCGCACACACCGTCTCCAACACACCACATTCAGCACCACCACCCGATCATGAACAGTTCTATGTCATCTGGACCAAGTTATGGCAATTCAGGTGGTTGGCACCACGTACCACCCAGCAGTACAAGCCCAGATCTCATCCTCACTTCTGCACAGACATACCACCAGCATTACCAACCATCAAACACCAGCTTATCTTCTGAGTACATCCCCATAATTCAAGAGCAACCACCACCTTCTAACTACCAGAGTCATGATCCTCTGGGCCACCACCATGCTGTGGGCTCACCACAACGCCACACACCACCTCTCTACACACATCACAGTGTTGAAAAAGTGGAACCAGCACTGTCTGAGAGTTATAGTGAGGATGGTGGGGGAGGTTCACCCACAACAAGACAAGACTGTTGGAGCCCTCTCACACCACCACACACTGGTATTTAACACAAGACTAGCTAGCAGCATCTGTGTAGCAATAATTAGGGCTGTGCTGTAACTCAAGTGACTGAAACGTGTAGTAATCTCTTGCCAAAGTAGAGGCTGTTTGTCTAATATAATACCAAAACTAATTTAAGAGGATGTACTCTCCAGGTACATAACAATACCCATCATCACTTTACAGACTTCATTCATGTCATTTTACCACTACATAAGAATTTCTGTGGTCTTTATTAAACAATATTTCTTGAAATAACATTGAAAAGGCATGCGATTAACAGTGATTGTATGAATGAATAGTTTGGCAAGGGATTACTCAATGCTTAAAACATATTCTGTTTCTCTTAGCTATTTAAACTGTTTCCTATTATGTAAGAATATGTACTCATATACTTCTATTTTAGGTATATGTTAAGACCCAATAGTCATGCCAACCGTACAATACAAGTATTTTTAAATTCTGAGATTTTATGACTGAATTAAAAACCAAGTGCCTTGTGATTTGCTCAAAGTTAGAAATAGTATATTGTACTCAGAACTCTTTCAGAAATTATAATTCAGCTGTGTGGGATAAATTACAATCAGTTTGGACAACTTTAAAAAGATGCAGCAGTTACCATGTTAAGGGACTAAAATGACCATCAAATTTCCTGCCTGACAAGCAGCAATTAAAGAAACAGTTTACAAATTTATTTATTTTTCTTTCAAGCCAAGAGTCTCAACCTGTCTGTTCAACAGATAATAAAAGCTAATGGTCAGTAATAATGAGAATTAGTTACCGACATGTCTCTTAACAGTGTGTCATGCACAAATTGAGCTACCAGTGCCAATGGTTCATCATTGACCTCAAACATTCTGATGGTAAAAGGCATGACCAAATTTTTTGTATAAACTGTGAACTTGATCAATAAACAAGAATTCGGAGTAAGTACACGAAATATGTAACAGGTTCATCTGCATTATTTGAAGCTGGTCAGTAAGCTGAAGTGAGACAGCTGCATATTACGGATGTAGTGAGGGTAGATGCAAACAAGAATTTGTGAGAAGAACTAATGATTCCTTCCTTTCCACAGGGGCTGCATTTTATACAGTAACACTACAAATACTGTGGAGTAACAATTATAATAAGATTTAGTAAACCATTCCACACTTAATTTCAACTAGTACAAATCCCAACTCTCTTAAATTGTCAGATATAACAACCAATGTTTCATACTGGCAGCATGTTTGTAATTGTTATTACACCATACAAACCAATGTGTCATACAATATGAATGCTTCCATCTTCAGTAAAGAAGAAGACTAAAGAGGAAGTACAGAATAATGTGAGCAAATTTCTACCAGACTACATAGCATCACATCCCAGAAGACAGTAATATTCACACTCTACAGGTAACATTACGTTTCAGTGTTTCATTAGCAACTGCTATCACACACAAATCTACATAAAAAATTACACTTTGTCTGACACCTTACTGTCTACAAAAAGAACATTACCTCTAGATAAATGGTGCTGCCATCTCAGAAGCTTGCACAACTATCAGGCTGGTATCAGAGATGGCATGAAATAAAGATGTACAAAAGTGGAGTGGCCTCATAACAACATAAGATACATTCATTCCTTCATCCTTTTGGTCAAAACATTGACACAGTACATGTCGGTACCAAGTTTCATGAAAATCCAGACATTAGTCAAAAGTTAGTAATTTTTAGGGACTGAAAGATACATAAAGAAACGAAACAAATAAAGTACAAAAAAAGCCATATGTGTCCTAACACGTGAAATTATACAGACAGGAAAATTATATTTAGCACATATTTATATCCAGATTAATTCAAAACTGCACATTCCACTAGGGCTACGGTCCTAGCCACTGTAACTTGGGGTAAAATGTAAGTTTATTATGTAAAATGTAATGCTGCCAGATACAGAACATAGGCAGTGAAGTGCAGATTCTGCTACCCAGAGTAATGTTGCCAGATTTGGGATCTAGGAAGTTATACACAGGTTCCACTACCAAATGTGATGTTGCCAGGTATGCGATCTAGGCTGTAAAGCACAGGTTATGCAACCCAATAAAAGTCAATGTTAACTCTCCATGAACTGAGAACCACTGATTTGGCACTGCCAACATATTCAAACAAACACTTCCTAAATTTATGTACGTGGAGCATATATACTTATCAGTACCACATAATACAACACTCCGGAACCGGTATTACAAGTAGGCTATGACATAAAAGACTTTAACTGACTCCAATGCACAATATTTGCATGCATGGTTCCTAAATCAGACACACAAATCGACCTTGGAGCAACAGATAATACAGTCAAACCACATCCCTCACTGACAAAAAATCCGTTGGGGCATGCACAGCACATTCCTGTACGTTGAATGGTTAACATTTCTTCACAGAGAGAGAACAACATAATGGGCCCAAAAATAAAAAATGAACAAAAACATTAAAATTAGGGCACACATTTAATTTTCAGGATGGAGGAAGCTTGTATAAGAAAACCAGATCATATCACAAGGGAACCGGTACTCAATAAAATGTATAGCTGTGCCACAAATTTGTTACAAAATCTGAACACTGCAAAATGTATTATATTGGGTTACTAACCGCAAATAACAGAAACCACTGAAAGAAGCCACCAGCAAACAAAATGAAACAATCAGAACACAAAGAATAACACAAACTCTACACAAATATACACATCATATATTTATCTGAGGTGACTCTTTATCCAGTCTATGTAAGCTGACACTCTTGAATAGACTCCAGGAAAAGCTTTTGAACCACACCCAATACCTGATGATACAACACCAACCAAAATGTGGATACCACCTTCTTGTACCACAAGAGGTCCTCCAGAGTCACCCTGTGAAGCAGTAAGGCACACACATATATGTATAGGAAACATGCTGATACAATGAATTAAACTACTTGTCAGTGGATAAATTGCATGATAGAGGTTACCCTTGAGTGCACTGGAGACTGCTGCTGTATTTAAGATACAGTTGTTCAGAGAGTATGAATTATGTAGCCACTTTGTGCTGTATACTGGAAGAAACTGCATACTAACAGAGGATAGATAATTTTCTCTCCTCCAGAATGTCCAGAACAGCTCTGGGGCCCGCCCAGCCTTCTATGCAAAGGGTACAGGGATTCCTTCCCGAGGTAAAGTGGCTGGAGAGTGGTGCTGAACACTCACCTCCACCTAATGCTGAGGTTAAGAATTAATGGAGCAATACCTCTGTTACTCCTATATGTCTTCATGGCATGGACAAGGGAAATTTTACATTTTATACTTGATGCATTAATCTCAGCAGATACACAATAATATTCTTATACCTGACATGCATCCTTGCCTCCATTTGGATCACCTGCACAGAGTTGAGAGTTGATGATACCTTCTGGGTAATTACGTCGCGGAACAAGTGGACTTGAGTATGCCCTCCTGCAGTCACTGTTGTTGAAAATTGTCACACTCACTTCCTGCAAAATAGGGCTCCTCTCACCTCCTGAAAATGAGGATGAGTGGGGACAGATAGGGCCAAGAATGATAAAGTCACATAACGAGAGCACTGGCCATGTACACATCACATACATACTGAATATCCAATTCTGTTCATTAGAATGTCCAGGAAGAGTGACAGAATATATAAAGGAGTATAGGACATAGCATTTTTTGTCTGTGTCTACACCTTACATTTACAGTATTAAATTCTTGCTAATAACCAACTTGATGCACTTTTTCATGTATTTATTTCATCTCTCTACATGTTTTGAGCATCAGAGTGCTCATCATCAGGAGATCGAATTGTATTAATACATCATCTGGTATGATTAGTCTGTGTAAGTGACTGCTTGGTATGCCGGTCAGGAGGGAACCTCCTGAAATAAATAAATACATGAAAAAGTGCGTCAAGTTGGTTATTAGCAAGAATTTGTAATGAGATGCACGGTTAACAAAATATAATAAATTTACAGTATTCTTTAATAAGAAGGATTCCTAATCACAGTTGGTCAGTCCAGGTGCCCAAAAATTTTACAAAAATGTAGAAGCCACCTCAATATTCTATAAACCAGAAGGGGCATGAAGCAAGTTCCATATTAACAACTCACAAACATTAGGCACCACCGCACAAAATTTAGTCGCCCAGGTAACCTGACAACAAGAACTTGTGCACCTCTGGGTTAGTCATGGACTTCTCAGTGGAGAGGTCACGGTTCGATCTCAGGCATTTCATGTGGGATTTGTGATAAGACAAAATGGCAGAGGGACAAGTTTAGCTCTAAGTACTTTGGTTTTCCCATTAATATCATTCCATCTAGGATGCAGGATAATAATTACAAAGTTCCTGTATTACAGGAATAACACACACAACAGCTGCTGTTCATGTAGTATAGTCATAAGCTAAGGGCAGCATTAAGATTACTACCACACAAAAAAACATGTTCTGTGCTCACCAAAAGACAGATAGCCCCAGCCTGTGAGGACAGCACTTGTTCCTTCATAAGCCACTGTCTGGCCAGGCCCAGGCAAACAGACTGGTCTTACATAGCGACTATATTCTGCCTGGCGAGACAACTTTAATATTGCAATGTCATTGTAATATTTTGGTGGCTTATAGTTGGGATGGATGTCTACTCTGTCCACCGTTATATCCTCAGGACTGGCATCTTTCTCGTCTGGCCGGGAAAAATCCAGCTCCCCCACTCGCACAACATCTGGAGACCTGAATACAATTGGACACAGCTGTGACTTCTTCAGTGACTTCATATGCAATGGCAGTAACTAATTTGTTAATAAAAATATAATTTCCAGTGGTTAATTTACTGATTAGTCAATATACTAAAACATTACTAGTCATACCTGTGCAAATAATTCACAAGTAGAAACAGTAAAATATTTAATTAACAAAAATTACAGCATCTTAATCTTAACAAACATTCAAAACTATACTTACTAATGCCTGAAGCTGGACAATTTCTTTCACAGATCACCAGATCACAAGTAATATATAAACAACACACAACAGCTTCCTAGCATGTGTAAATAAGGACTGAAAAGCAGAAATTGACAGTCTTGCCTCAAGAGGATACCACGAAAAGTACATGGAATATATTAGCTTCTCTGGGTCTTCGCTTGAAGCAGCAGTGTCATTTCTTGACCCCAGTCTTTTTTTGTTAAATTAATTTCATAAAAAACCTAGGAGACTGGCATCAATGCCAAATCATAAGCTTTCTGAAAACATCTATCTTGAAAAGAACCATTCAGTAGCTCAGTAGCTCATGATGTTGCAAACAACCTGACCATATTAATATATATGATGATAAGAGAGTCCTACAATGAAGCAACCAGTTTTTCTGTTGTCGGCACATCCGAAACTGTTCTGGACCACATCCAACATAGTTCCAACTGGTGCAATAAACCATTTCCCCAGTAAAAAAGGGAGGCAAAGCATGAAGTTAACCACACACCCCCGACTAGTTCAAATTTTAAGAATGTGTGTAGCACTTATGTTTCCAAAGTACGTTTCTTAGGCTTTCCATCCCATCTTGATACAAGCATGAACCATTGAGGAACATAACCAACATCACCTGCGAGTACAACAATGTGCTGCTGTGAGGACTGTGTCAGCCTGGAGCAGAGCCCCACCACAATACCAATCCACTGAACCATTCTCCTGTTGCTCACCAACCGCCACCATCCAGGGGGAACTGGTGGCTGTTCGGAGAGGGATTCCACCAACAGCAGCCCCTAATATCTGATCATATGGAATGTAAGGTCCCTCTCTGTCAGCAGCATAGGGTATTCCACACCCTGAAAGATATTTCACCTATGTAAGAAATTACTACTAAGGCAATTTGTTAATTCCTTAACAGTTTTTTACATAATATATCATTCTTATAGAATGTTTTAAATTACATTTTTGCTGTGGTATTTTGTCAGGATGAACAATTTTAACCAAAGAATAACTGGAGATATGGACATTTGATTTGATGCAGAGAGACAGCATCAACATATTTATATATTATGTTCAACAAAGTTTTTTACACATACAACTACAAACATGGCAATGATGTAAAACTTTAGTCATATCCAATAAATTTGGTGTATCCACAATCTGTACTTCAGTAATACATTCTTTATAAAAAATAATAAATAAATAATTAAAAATAATACAATAAATTTAAATATATATATATAAATAAAACAAAAATAACAACACTACTGGCTACATGGAAATAGAAATCTATCACAAGGAAGGTATACTCCATAACTTCTGCTCAGAACTCTTCATTTCCCTTTCAGAAAGAACAGTTAGTAAAGATGTGGCAATATTACGGAAGGACAGCAATAAATGAAAACCACAGGCAACAAAACACAAAGAGCAGACTAAGTACGATACATCCTTGCTACCAATCAGTACAAAATCTGCCTTCCTGTTTCTTACTTAAATAAGTGAAAATTAACACAGGCACAGCTATAACTTTGTCTGTTGTTTTCTATGCACATTGAGTCCTGGTTTACAATAGTGACAAAAAAATATCGACTGAAGGTTTATAGAAGAGAATGCTGTGCAGAATACAAGGTTCTAGAAGGAAGCAGTTACAGCAGACTCGAGCTTCATAGCATGTATTCTTCAATAAATTAAGGGAAATATAATGGGCACATCATGCGGCACATAAAGAAGAGCTGGAAAACCTGAGGACAGGCTTGGAAAATCTATAAGTACTTAGTAGGAGAACATTAAAATGAATCTTAAAAAAAAAAGATATAAGAAGAACATTAACTGTATTAAAATTGTTTTAGGAAGGACCCTGTGGTAATCAGCCACTTGTGAATAATGTGATGTGGTACAGGATTTTGTGACTCTGCTCCAGGGTGTTACACATGTTGAAAGTACTGCTCAGTAGGCATTGAATTAAGAGCTTACTCTTGTGTATGAGAGGCTGTGATGTCGGCTGCTGTGGGCAGCAGACAAACGGTTCTGTGCCATCCCATCGGCAGTAATGCCTGCTGGATCTTGGCAGCAAAGTGCCACAGAAAGTCACCGGTACACACGACGAGAACTGGCCTCTGGTTTGGGGGCACTGGACAAGCCGGACAGATGCAAAATTTGTTACTGGGCGCCATAATCCAATTAGTTGGCCACCTGTACCCTTAACTGAAATGGGGGCTCATATTAAAACAACAACAACCACCACCACCACCACCACCACCACCACCATCCTGGAGGTGACGATGATACGGGTAATGACAACACAGAGAGTGGTGATACAGCTAACATGTTGAGTGGTGACAGTGGTGACACAGCTAACATGTTAAGTGGTGACAGTGGTGATAAAGCTAATGACAACACAGTGAGTTGTTATGGTGATGATATGGCCAACAACAACAGTGAGTGGTGACAGTGATAGACTAATGACAACACAGGGAGTGGTGATGATGATGATACAGTAATGACAAAACAGTAATGGAAGGGCTGCTACTAAAAAAAAAACACCTGCCTTCTGGGATGTAATGCCTTGTAAGCTGGCAAAAATTTATATATTTCTAGGAGGAACACCTCCATCTTCATTATTCTACCCGTATGATGGAAAGAGCTGGTTCTTCCAAAAGTCAGCAAATTTCTACCAGATTACATAGCATCACATTCCAGAAAAGGAGCAATCTTCATAGTAACCACCATCAGAACTTCAAATCTTACACTAACAGGACAGATATTACTACAATAATCATTCATAGGCTAAATAAAAGAATTCTGAGATTATATTAACATCACCAAAATTCTGTTCCGTATTCAGTTAACAAATTAAAAAACCTTATCAGCAGAAACAGGAACAATCAAAGATAAGAATATAATTACACATAACATCTTAAATACAGTGTATTGAACAAAATAATGAAATCATGAGAAATAAATACAACAACCAAAGTAGAAGCTGAAAATATCAACTTCACACCATTGCAGGTTACATTAAGAAACAGATAACAAACAAGCTACAAAGCTAAAAACATAACTGATGATACAATATAACAAAACTTACAATGGCATACTCCATGACACAGCACACAGACGTTACCAATGTGGTCTTGGCTTTCAAAATAACAGAGCTTCATGGTACATGCATAAATGCAATTTCATGTACGCCCACAAGGGAAGTATAATCTTACACAGGCCGATTTTCACAAAACTCACCAGTGCTGAATAGCATTATGAGCAGACCTCCTGTACTGAATTTACCCAAATCAGACGACGAATGTGGAAAGTACAAACAGAAATTCACATATGCCCCTCAACAAAATATGGCTTTCAATACAATTTCCACGAAATTTTTTACTCAATAAAGTTTTGTGGACATCTTCTGTTCCAAAATTTTAATCAAATCAAAACAAAAATATAGAAATTACGTTCAAAATCTCACTAATCTCCATAAGTAAAATATGGCTTTCACGGCACCGATTTTCATGAAACTCACAAGCGCTCAAGGGAATTTGGCTGAGATCTTCTGTATCAAATTTCACCCAAAATTGGCCACAAAATTTGAAAATTACAGATAGAAAGTCATAACTGCCCTTCAGTAATATATAACTGTCACTGTGCCAATTTTAGAGAAATTCAAGCTTACTCAACAGCTTTTTGTAAACAACTCCTACACCCAATTTCAACAAAGTCTGATGAACCTGTCAGTCGCTGATCCTAAATTACAGAGAGACAGGTATGATCTCCATATAACACTTCTTAAATTCATACAGAACCTCAGGAAGCTGTTAGTTAATATTTAGACTACACACAAAAGTAAGCCTTCACAAGAACAGAATGCAACCCACAAGAAAGAAGAGATGTTGGAAGATCAAGAAGTAGATGTCAAGAACCATTTACAAATTTTTCAACCTTAAAATTGGCTTAAAATACTAATCTTTGTAAGGAAGAATAAGTAGTAATAATAGTATTAGCAGCAGCAGTAGTAGATCTAGTAGTAGTAGCAGTAGAATTAATAGTAGTAGTAGTAGTAGTAGTAGGAGGCATGGTGGTGGTGGTGGTGGTGTGGTGGAAGTAAATATTAATACAAGAAGAATTTTTGGAACAAATAAAATTAATATTTGTAATTTTACTAATCAAAATTACTTCCAAAAATATATGTTAGCTGAAATAAATATGCCAATAAAATAAAACAGTCATAATACAAATAACTGGAGGAGATGATCTTGGCAACCTACCAGCAGACTCCACAGACAGCAGTACCATGAACCATAGCAAGTACATGTTGATGCACTCAGGAGGCTGCAGCATCTGACCAGCCAGCCAACTGGTCTTTCCACTTCAGGCAACAGGTAGACAGAGACAGAAAAACCACTACATAAAAAGCCAAAAAGAAAACAAGGAGACAGAGAACCTGTAAAAGTGAATCTAATAATTGGCTGTTATGCAATGTTCAATGTACGTTCGTGGTTCGTGTGGTGCAGTTGTTTGTAGTCTGTTCATTTAAACAAGGGATCATTATCTGCTGCACAGACTCATTATCATCAAGAAGAAATGCCAGTGAGTAAGTGTCACAGTGCAAGATAATATTTGTAAACATGACACTATACAAACAATGAAACAACAAAAAAAGTAACTAACTTCAAAATTCAGAGCAAAAGAGGCTAAATGCTACTGCACTGTAAAACTTCAGTATCTTATTTCTACAACAGCAAGTCTGTGCAAGATAAACAAGAGGAAGCTACCCCATAAAAGCAGAAAACATAATAGTAGTACATATCACATTACAAAGTTGGAATAAGGTGGTACTAACATAACGTTTGGTGTGTGTGTGTGCGTGGCCATGCACACACACCAAACGTTATGCTGCTGCATCACCACAATTGACCTTTTACATTTTTAAAAATTTTTAAATTCAGTGACTTTGACAAGGAACCTACGAACTCCCTGAAGATGATCTGAATAATGATTGAAACATGTTGGATTGTTTTTAAGTGTTTTAACATTTTAGACTAATATATTATTGTATATAGAAGTGCATTAGTTGGTGTGTAAGATTCAGTGAATTAAAATGCATGGTGAAACACTAAAAAATTGGAAACTTAGTTTAACTTCACACAACTAACAGGCACTACAAAAATTTATATTAATATGTTAATATATCTGCTCTAAAAAGATGACAGGCAAAACTCTTTTATGCTTACAAACAAATAAGTTTATGAAATGCTGATTTAATCTGTGTAATTATTTTTGGTTTTAAGTCATGAGACAGTGCAATAGATAATATCTAGAAAGATTATGGGAAATTTGTAATATGGTTTTTGTTCTCAGAAATGAACACAGACTGTAAGTACTGTAATCCAAACCCACATGAATGTGTGGGTGTAGCAACAGGTTTCCACAAATGACACTAGTAACACTCCTTTTTTACAAATATCATCACTTTATAACATCCATGAATGGGGTAATACAGGGTTAATGCAAATCTTGGTCACTAAAACCCGAAGCAGAAAGATCACTTCAATGGCCGAGGCATAAACGGGAGGATATTATTAAAATGGATCTCAGAGGTATGGATGAGAGGATGTGGCCTAAATTCATTAAGCTGAGGACAGGGACAAGTGGCACACCCTTTTGAACATGGTAATAAACCTTCAGGTGCAATAGAATGCATGGAGTTTCTTGTCTAGCTCAGAAACTACTAGCTTCCAAAGGAGTCAATCATATGGAGTTACTGAAAATGGGCACTGTCCATCATCTTAGGTCTATGACATCACATTTTTAAAATTGGGCATGTTTGTATTCAGGTGAAAATAGAGGGGGGAAAGAGACAGTAATCTGGCAGGCTACTCAAAATGGCTAATTTTTAATACCAACACCAGCTCAGTTTGCAAAAGACAAACTTTAAGATGCTGGATAATGTACAAACAACAGTCAGGCTGACAGTGCCTTCAATCCTAAATATCAATTTCAGACAAAAACACTAGAATTACCACAACAATTCTTGTAACATTATTAGTCTGTTGGAAGGTTTATTAGACAGCAAGACTCCTCACATTTGTGGGACCACACACAGGCACCAGCCCTACAGAAGAAACCTGACGACTTGAAAAAAGTACAGATATACGAGTAATAGTAATTCTAAAGATAAAGTTACATGATCATCCTAGTTCATACAAACAGCACAATTCACAAATATAAAGACAGTAAACACAGGTAGTGAAGACTGAAAAACTAACATGAAAATAAAGAAGCCATGCTCTGTTGTTCAGTGCAATATATGACAGCTCACAATGTGTTAATATGCCAGACTGACTGACTGACTAACTCCATGGAGCAGAGTACCCCATGAAAAGAAATTCCCCAAATTTTATGTCTCAATATGTGCCTTCTAAATCTAGAACTGGGCAACTAGCATTGTCAAGATAAAAAAAGAAAAACACTCTTACTGAAATCTGCAAAACCAGTCTCAGGGGTACTCCCACCTCAAGGTGGCAAATTGCCAGGAATGTAGCCAGAAGCACTGGAATTTTGAATCTTCTTATACTACCTATGTAGCATCAATTACTGTAACTATCAGTATTACACACCCACATTGCCCTAACAAGTACCTGTTATTCAAAAGCGACAGAGAGTAATAAGTAACAACTCCATTAAAACCCACCTTAAACTTGCAGTTTTTCTCTGTGTGACCCCATGACATTATGGTACCTGAAACTGTATTCTATTCGAAAGAAATTACTTTCCAGTCCATCATCTTCACATTTCAAGTACAGATGGAGATAAATTCAATACACATTTAAACCTGTTTTTATTTACTTCTTTTGACTGTCTCCCTAATAATTAAAAAAAAATTTGCATGGGGAGGTTTGATGATAATGCAGAATACATGATGGACAAAAATATTTACTGTATTTACAGGCTGTGGTGTAGCTGGGGGGGAGGGAATGGAGTGATGCCATTGACAACAGAGTGGTGCCATTGACAATGGAGTGATGCCATTGACAACAGAGTGGTACCATTGACAATGGAGTGGTGCCATTGACAACAGAGTGGTACCATTGACAATGGAGTGATGCCATTGACAACAGAGTGGTACCATTGACAATGGAGTGGTGCCATTGACAACAGAGTGGTACCATTGACAATGGAGTGGCGCCATTGACAACAGAGTGGTACCATTGACAATGGAGTGATGCCATTGACAATAGAGTGGTACCATTGACAATGGAGTGATGCCATTGACAACAGAGTGGTACCATTGACAATGGAGTGGTGCCATTGACCTGGGCAGCAAAGTTGAACAGAAACTTAATACTAGAAATAAAAACATGCATTTCTGTGCTCAACAAATTCTTTTAATTACTGAGCCAATTAGAAGGAATTTCAATAAATAACTTTGATTTATTCAGTTCATAATTTCTGTTAGGGGCAGCCATTGTGATTACTCAACTCAGGCATCAAAAAACCTAGCTTAGCCACTATTTACATGCACAACATATCCATTCTGACTTTCTGGTAAAATTATTTTGATGTTTCTTGCTTCACACAGTACATGTGTCCACAATTTGTGTAACAAACTGAGAGTAGGAAACAGAAAGAGTTGCAAATGGGCAAACAACTGAAGCACACTAATAAAGCACAACTGTTTTAGGAAGGTTAATCTATATGCACTATTGATATTACAGATAACATAATACACTAATATCAACATATTTTAAACTCTTAACTTGAAAAGGAGTACAGTCTTCAATTTTAATTTTTAAGGTTTAATGTTGAACTTAACAACGTACATAATTTCAGCATAATCACAAATGTTACACCTTAATTACATTGAGAAAATTTCATTGAGTTATAAACGCATAAACATTATGTGATGGAATGAGATCTCATTCTTGACACAGGTGCTTCTCAATATACCAACGAATTAATTTTCTCTAAATATTTTTATTGGTGTTAACTTGATGATGCTGCAGCTGAAATATGTTGTATGTATAATGATATACTACAGAACTAAACAAGTGTGATGTGACTGATTATATAATATCTTCCTCATTTCAGGGTTAATAATTCACATCACAGTAAAGACATCTACAGCAAGGAAAGAACTCCAGGTCTGGTAGGATAAGAAAAACTTGCCATCTCATGTGTTCTTACTCTTGAACCTGCATTTCTTGAGTAGAAGGTCTGTTCAGCACATGCAACACTTATGTAGTGGTCTACAGCTTTCTGAAGTTCACTAATAGTATACACAGCAATGACTGCTCATTCTCATCTAAAATTACACAGCTGTATTTCTTCAAGGTCTCACAGCAACACAAACATAAAAAGAACCTAACAAAGACCATACCAAAACAAGTTCTTGGAACCCAAGTACTTGCACAAAACAAGTTGGTGAGGCAAGAATGCAGTAGGACCCTTGTCATTCAAACACCTCACAGTAGCAATGCCCTGTTGTGTTAAAGCAGCCCATTCTAAACTGACAACAAATGTAATTGTATACACAATACTGGTAGAGTAACCTCCAAACTGACTCAAAAACACCAATGTCTCACAAAACATCACACACACACCTCCACCAGCAAGAATACTCCACGTAACATCCTACTTGGACTTCTTGGACCCTGAAGATGGAGGCAGCAAACTCCTCCGAAACGTCGATAAATATATCCCAATATACACGGCGTCATATCCCAGAAAGCTTAACTCCCATGAATTTTCCACATTAAAAAATGCTAATAGGAAGGTCAGATTTAAATGGAAATTATGAGTTTTGATCTATTGATTGAAGAGATTTCTATCCTGAAAAGTAATTACGCTCGTGTTAAGAAAAAGTCAAGAAGGGTACCCTGAAACTAATTTAACCCTTAGGCTACTAATTTCGTATATATATGGAGCTCCTAGTAAAGCCAGAAATGCTAACGTCGTATATATATGGACCTACGTTTGGCAA
>JGI20166J26741_10168893_pt1 | contig 17017 bp, 14 predicted proteins | sample TergutCu122P5_FD_26741 | JGI IMG/M metagenome (IMG submission 26741)
TTTACCACGTGGGAGTGTGCCCGAGTGGCTAAAGGGGATGGGCTGTAAACCCATTGGCTATGCCTACCATGGTTCGAATCCATGCGCTCCCACCAGTAAATCGGACGTGTCAAGGCCCACATAGCTCAGTCGGTAGAGCACTTCCTTGGTAAGGAAGAGGTCACCGGTTCAAGTCCGGTTGTGGGCTCCAGTTCCAAGGCGTTGTGGTTCCTGGCAGGGGGGAGCATATCTTGCAAAACGACCTCATCATCCTCCACGCCCCCTCAGTCTACGATTTCCGTACGCGCCCTTCGTTCTTCGGGCCGGTAGCCGATCTCGTCCCCGCGACGCCCATCTTCGACATCTTCCCCCTTGGTTTCGCCTCTATCGGCGAGTACCTTGAGCGCAACGGTTTCTATGTACGCATCGTCAATGTCGCAAACCTCATGCTGCGTTCAGCCAGTTTCAACGTTGAGCGTCTCATCGCCAGCCTGAACCCGAAATGCTTTGGCATCGATCTGCACTGGATGCCGCACTGCCAGGGCGCCATCGAGCTTGCGCGCCTCTGCAAGAAGTATCACCCGGACATCCCTGTTGTCTTCGGCGGACACAGCTCGTCGGTTTTTCACAAGGAGCTGCTCGCCGACTATCCGGAGATCGACTTCGTCTTGCGCGGCGATTCGACTGAAGAACCCTTCCGCCAACTCCTGACCGCGCTCACCACGCCCTTTGAGGGTCCGGGATTTGCGAGCGCGCCTGGCCTGCGCGAGGTACAGAACCTGAGCTGGCGTGATACGACCGGAGCGATCATCGACAACGAGATCAGCTACAGCCCGGCTGACTTCAATCTGCCGGCGTTGGACTTCAGCTACAACATGAAGTCAGTCATCCGCTATCGGGACCTGCTGGGCTCTTTTCCCTTCGAGCAGTTCTCGCGTGAGCCGGCCTGCGCCGGAATGGTCTGCCGTGGTTGCACGCGTAACTGTGCGACCTGCGGAGGGTCGGCGACAACCTATCGTAAGTATCTGGGGCGTAGCAAGATCGCCTTGCGAGATCCGGAGCTGGTAGCGCGCGACGTGGCGCACTCGAGCAAGTTCATCCCGGGACTCATCTTCATCTTAAACGATCCCTTGCAGGGCGGGCCAGACTACTTTGAGGCGCTGATTCGCAACCTCGGCAAGCTGAAACTACGCAAGCCGGTGGCCTTCGAATTCTTTGGACCCCCGACCGCAGACCAGCTTCATCTTTTGTCTGAGCAGCTCGACGACTGGTCGATCGAGGTCAGCGCGGAGTCGCACGATGATGGGATCCGTGATCGGTTTGGCAAGGGGCAGTACGCAACAAGGCAACTGGAGGACAGCATCAAACTCGCTCTGGAGCTCGGCATCAATCGTTATGACGTCTACTTCATGATCGGCATCCCCGGGCAGGACGAAAAGAGCGTGCGCGAGAACGCCCGCTACCTGAAGCGTCTCTATGAACTCAATGACAACGACCGGCGGATATTTCCGTTCATCAGCCCGATGGCGCCCTTTTTGGATGTAGGCTCGCGGGCCTTCGACGATCCGGAGAAGTTCGGCTACCGTCTGAAGGCCCGCAGCATCGAGGAGCATCGCCAGCTGCTGCTGGAACCCTCGTGGAAGCACATTATGAACTATGAGAGCCTGCTCCTGCCGACTGACGTCTTCGCTGACGTCGTTTATGATGCTGCCCATATCACAAACGACATCAAGGAGGAGGTGGGAGTGACTGCGCCACAGATGGCAGCTGAGGTACGCAGACGGCTGACAGAGTCGCAGGCCACCATGCACAAGATCGATCGACTGCGTGAGCTGCCTTCGGCTGAGTATGAGCAGGGACTGGCGGAGATGGAGCAGGAGATGCTTGACGGGTCACAGCCCGTACTCTTCGAGACGCTTGGCGCGGGCTGGACCGTTCGGCCCACCTTCGTGAACTTCCTATCCTGCGCAAGGCTTTGGCTGGTTGAGAATTTCCTGCTGACGGTTACCCTGGGCCGCCATCACGCAACCTCTGCCACAGCTAAACGCCCGCCGGCGGCGTTGCCGCAGGTCACGCGGCCCTGAAGCCGCCACGCCCTGCGACGCCTTGCTGGCGAACAGGTATCTGCGGCAGGGCCTCAGGTCTTACACGATATGAGTAATGGTATTTCTGTATAGATACGCACGGAGGCGTGGTTTGATGTTGACAGGCCCCCTCACGTCTACTAGACTATAGTGCGCCTGTACGAACAGAGTAGTGTGTCGCTGTGTGCCACGTATGTCGTGCAGGGGACATGGCGGTGTAGCTCAGTTGGTCAGAGCACTCGGTTCATACCCGAGTTGTCACTGGTTCAAATCCAGTCACCGCTACCAGGGAATAAGCACTGCTTCTTGCAGCCTCCCGGCTGGGCCGGCTGTAGTGCTTAACAGATAGGGTATTAGGTAAGTTTTGGCGTAAACGGCGGGCTGATGCGGCTCGCCAACCATCCTGAGGAGGATCACACGATGGCAAAGCAAAAGTTTGAGCGCACTAAGCCGCACGTTAACGTTGGTACCATCGGTCACGTCGACCATGGTAAGACTACGCTGACCGCTGCGATCACCAAGCGTCAGGCGTCCAAGGGCATGGCGGACTTCACTCCGTTTGACCAGATCGACAAGGCGCCTGAAGAGCGTGAGCGCGGTATCACTATCGCGATCGCGCATGTCGAGTACGAGACCGATACGCGTCACTATGCTCACGTTGACTGCCCCGGTCACGCCGACTATGTCAAGAACATGATCACAGGCGCGGCCCAGATGGACGGCGCCATTTTGGTTATCGCCGCCACCGACGGCCCGATGGCCCAGACGCGCGAGCACATTCTGCTGGCTCGTCAGGTCGGCGTGCCCTACATCATCGTCTTCCTGAACAAGTGCGACATGGTCGACGACGAGGAGCTCATCGAGCTCGTCGAGATGGAAGTCCGCGAGCTTCTGACGAAGGAAGAGTTCCCGGGCGACGACATCCCGATCATCAAGGGTTCCGCGCTGAAGGCTCTCGAGTCTGAGGGTGACAACGAGTGGAACGAGAAGATCGACGAGTTGCTGACTGAGGTCGACGCCTACATCCCGGTCCCCGAGCGCGACACCGACAAACCCTTCCTGATGGCTGTCGAGGACGTCTTCACGATCACTGGTCGCGGCACCGTGGCCACCGGTCGTGTCGAGCGAGGCACCATCAAGGTCAACGACGAGGTTGAGATCGTCGGCATCCGTCCGACCGCCAAGACCGTCGTCACCGGCGTCGAGATGTTTCGCAAGCTGCTGGACTTCGCGCAGGCGGGCGACAACGTTGGTCTGCTGTTGCGCGGTACGAAGCGCGAAGAGGTCGAGCGCGGCCAGGTCATCTGCAAGCCGGGCAGCGTAACGCCGCACACTGAGTTCGAGGGCCAGGTCTACATCCTGACCAAGGACGAGGGTGGTCGTCATACGCCGTTCTTCGATGGCTATCGTCCGCAGTTCTACTTCCGCACTACCGACGTGACTGGTGTTGCCCATCTGCCCGAGGGCGTCGAGATGGTCATGCCGGGCGACAACATCCTGGTGCGCGGCGAGCTGATCAACCCGATCGCGATGGAAGAGGGTCTGCGTTTCGCTATCCGCGAGGGTGGTCGCACCGTGGGCTCCGGTCGTGTGACGAAGATCATCAAGTAGGTCCTTGCAACGGCGTGGCGTGGGTCGCATGCTCGCGCGGCGTGAAACTTACCTTTTGTACTTGTGTGTCAGATGGTCCGGCTACCGTCCGCGGACGGGGTCGGGCCGCTCTGACCAGAGAGAGGACCGGACATGAGAACCTTGGTGACGCTTGCTTGCGAAGACTGTAAGCGGCGCAATTATACGACAAAAAAGAACAAGCAGAACAATCCTGATCGTATCGAGATGAAGAAGTACTGTCCGTGGTGTAAAACCCACACGAACCATAAGGAAACCCGCTAGAACGCGACCCTACAGGCCAGTAGCTCCAATTGGTAGAGCGCCGGTCTCCAAAACCGGATGTTGGGGGTTCGAATCCCTCCTGGCCTGCCAGATCGCTTCAGCGCCCTTTACTTTTTTATCTTCGAAAGGAGTTCGGGGAGCATCCCCGGACGTACTTCACAGAAAGATACTGTTATGGCAAAACAAAGAGACAACTTGGGTCTCACTTTAAGCAAAAAGAATGAGAAGGAACAGGCGCAGAAGGCCGCTAAGCAAAAGCCTGCGAAAAACTCCACCAGTATTGTCGCCAAGATCGTTGGCTACCTCAAGGGAGTCGTGCAGGAGCTGAAGCGGGTGACCTGGCCGACGCCAAAGGAGATGCTTAACAGCGGCGTTATCGTTATCATGACGCTGATCTTTTTCGCACTCTTCACCTTTGCCTGGGATTCGCTTGCTACCAAGGGCGTAACCGCTCTGGCGAGTACGACCTCGAAAGAGGCGACCGCGACGCCGCAGGCGACCACCACCATCACGCCTTCCACTTCGGTAACGACGACGGGGACGGGCCAGTAATGGCGAAGAAATGGTATGTCGTCCATACTTACTCCGGGCATGAGAACAAGGTCAGGACCGCGATCCTGAACCGTATCGAGAGCCTGGGTTTGCAGGATCAGATATTCGATATCCAGATCCCGACGGAAACCGTGGTCAACAAGGACGACGGCAGGCGCCAGGAGAAGAAGATCTACCCTGGCTATATCCTCGTGCAGATGGTGATGAACGATAATTCCTGGTACGTGGTGCGCAATACGCCGGGGGTGACGGGTTTTATCGGTTCGCAGAACAAACCCGTAGCGCTCACACGCGAAGAGTATAACGCCATGATGCGTAAGAGTAAAAGCGATACGCCGCAGGCGGTCACCAACTTCAAGGTCGGACAGATCGTGCGTATCAAGGATGGCGCGTTTACCGATTTCGACGCAACGATTGTCGAGATCAATGTTGATAAGGGAACCTTGCGCTGCAACGTGACCCTGTTCGGGCGGGAGACTCCGGTTGAGCTGGAGTTCTCATCGGTCGAAACAATAGAGTAACAGGTAGGAACTATGGCTAAGAAACAAGTAGGATTCATAAAGCTGCAGATCCCGGGCGGTCAGGCTAATCCGGCCCCGCCGGTCGGACCCGCTCTGGGCGCGCAGCAGGTAAACATCATGCAGTTTTGCCAGGCCTTCAATGCCGATACGGCGGATCGTCCGGGCTTGATTCTGCCGGTCGAGATCACGGTTTTTGAGGACCGCTCGTTCAGCTATATCATCAAGACCCCGCCGGCGGCCGTGCTGCTGAAGAAGGCCGCTGGCATCGAGAAGGGCTCGGCTGTGCCCCACAAGGAGAAAGTAGCGACGGTATCTTGGGATCAGGTGCGCGAGATCGCAGAGACCAAGATGCCGGACCTCAACGCGAATGACGTTGACGCAGCGGCCAAGATCGTGGCGGGGACGGCGCGGTCGATGGGGATTGTCGTTCAGTAGGGTTGTTCGGGGGAGGAAGATAGAAAGCGCGCGCCGCTTGCGCGTCGCAGACCTTCGATCTTCTGACTGCTGAAACGGTTAATTGTTGGGAGGCGGATGGGTCCGCCGTTGGTACCACAGGAGGTAGAACATGGCACACAGTAAGAAATATCAGGAGGCTCGCGGCAAGATAGACCGCGAGAAGCTCTACGCGCCCCATGAGGCCTGCGAGCTGGTCAAGGAGACCGCGGGCGCGAACTTCGATGAGACGATCGAAGCGCACTTCCGCTTAGGGATCGACGCCCGGCAGGCTGACCAGCAGGTGCGTGGCAGCATCTCGCTGCCGCATGGTACGGGCAAGACCGTGCGTGTAGCTGTTTTTGCAGAGGGTGACCTGGCCAAAGAGGCCGAGGCCGCCGGGGCCGACGTGGTGGGATCTGACGACCTGGTTCAGAAGATCAGCGGTGGTTGGTTCGAGTTCGACGCCGCCGTTGCTACGCCCGACATGATGGGCAAGGTCGGTCGTCTGGGCAAGCTCCTGGGCCCGCGCAGCCTGATGCCAAACCCAAAGCTGGGCACCGTCACCACCGACGTGGCCAAGATCGTCGGGGAACTGAAAGCCGGTCGTGTCGAGTACCGCGCAGACCGCTACGGCATCTGCCATGTGCCGATTGGCAAGAAGTCATTTGACACAAGCGCGCTGCTGGGCAACTACGGCGCTCTGCTCGAAGAGCTGCTGCGTGTCAAGCCAGCGGCTGCGAAGGGCAAGTACATGAAGTCGATCACCCTGGCTTCAACGATGGGCCCGGGCATCAAGGTCGACCCGTCCATCACCCGCGTGACTGAGGACTAAGCGATAACAACGTATCCTTAAGGCAAAACTCATTAAAGAAAGGCCCGCATCGCAAAGTACGGGCCTTTCTTCTGTTTGCAGAGCGGATGGTTCTCTGTTTCGCGCTGCGCACTAAACCGATTGACGCTGCATCCACCTTCAGTCTTAATATCTATTTTGCTTTACTCATGTTCAGCCTGTTCACCTTTCCGCTACCTCCTTTATGTCGCTGGAAACAAAAGATGGTAGCTGTTATCGGGTTAGCAGGCTGTCCGCATGCTCCGGAATCGTGTCCGGAAACCGGAATGCTGTGCGATGTTACCGGATTACTGTCTGCATGTCGCCGGGATCAGTGTCCGCATGCGACCGGAATCCGCAGTCAAGGTAATTTGAATAGGCATATATGTATTAATATTAATTCAAATCAAACATCTACAAATTTTATGTTGGGAATATCTCATAATTTAAGAATAAGTTATAAAAAATAATAATTAATTGTCAATCGAGATACTTTTTGCACTATAATAACAGTTGGGCCGACCCGGACATCGACTCGTCCGATTGGATTAGGAGGAATCGAAACGAAAAAAGCTTTGCTACTTGTCATGTTGGTTTTGGTGATGGTTTTTGCTTGTGCATCCAGCGCGTTTGCTGGTGTCGCCACGCATACGAAATCATCTTCCGTAAACCCTTTCGCTCATAAATTCACTTTGACGTACGACAGTTATATGAGTGGAAGTACGAAGTGCGTCAGAAATTGCAGCAATCCAACAGTGGCTTTGCTGCTCTACGCATCTGGTGTTAAATCATGGACCGCACCCACCAAAAAGGTTGCACTTATTGATAGCAACAGAACATATGAGTTCTCCGACTCAGTTTCTTGGATCACTACGTCGGGAGTGGCTATGAAATCTAACGCATACGTTGATTTTACCTACTAATACTATTTGACCCAGCTGGATTAACGTTGCAAGTTGAGGGATGTCCGGGTCAGTGTATTCACTTTATTATATTGGAGTTAATATGAAAAGAATGCTCGTATGCCTGTTGCTAATATCGCTTATAGGTCTAATAGGCTGTAAGCAGACTTCATCAGGCGGCACACAGGGAAATTACTCGCTTTCTGGCACGGATTTTCAAAAAGACTTTCACAATGGGAATACGGGTACGTCCATAGCATGCGAGAGCAAGGACGGCTACTTTTTTCTAAAAAACGATTATTTGTACTACGTCGATAAGAAAACGATGGGGACGACATTGGTTTGCAACAAGCCAGAATGTAAGCACAATGATGATACTTGCAACGCCTATGTGGAATCGGAGCAAATAGCTTATTCCGAGAATAAGTTGTATTATGCCATTTCTGGCAGAAACAACGTGATTTTTTCGATGGATTTGGACGGAAGTAGCCGGAAAGAGGTGGCCACATATTCAACTACATTATCTTCTGCCTTTATTGCTCATAGAGGTTACTTGTACTACATTGATAACCTCCATCTGTATCGTACCCAAATAGACCATCCAAGCAATAAGAAGATGATGTTTGAATTCACTGATGTAAGCGATACTGCTTATTTTAAACTTTGGGCAGATGGAGAAAAAATCTACATCTGGACAGTAAGCAAGGAGAACGTCGAGGAATTCTATGAGGGTGATCTCCAGGGAAACAAGTGCAAAAAGGGTTTATCAGTTGATCAAATCCAGGAGGATTGGCTAACTAAGGGTATCGGTGTCAACGGCTGGTATATACATGATAACTCAATTTATTATTATTTATGTGGGAATGGAATTTGGGCTTACAACTTCACGAATAAAAAATATACTCAGATTGCAAAAATAACTGACAAGCTGCAGCAGGGTTTTGCGAGTTTTGATGAGCATTACATCTACATTGACACATCAAACCCTGCACTAGGAGTTCAATCTGCTTCTGATTATGCGATTTATGTTTATAATTACCAAGGGGGATTAGTGGGCACAATCCCTACAGGAAAATCATATATGGATACGGGGCTAACAGGTTTTGCAATTATCTGTACTACACCTCAGGGGATATTTGGGCTTGGTACCACAAATAAGGAGCTCATGTATTCGTTTGCAAAGACAGACATGACGTTTAATGAAACTCAGGTACTCTTTGCCCCAATGCCGAATAAGGGTGAAGGGCTAAACGAGATCAATTTTGAAAACTTCGCTGCAAAACCTGACCAAAGCGAAGAATCTGTAGAGACGACAAATATGGAGCCTACAAACTAATGCTCATCAAAATTAACAACCTCTCAAAAAGCTATGGTGATCTAGTTGCTCTTGATAATTTGTCGATTGATTTTTCGGAGGGGGTATATGGTCTTTTAGGGGCTAATGGTGCAGGGAAAACTACTTTTATTAACCTACTGACGGATAACATCGCACGCGATAGCGGGGAGATCCTTATTGATGGAACGGATATCTCACACTTGGGTATTCGCTACAGGAGGCTTATAGGTTACATGCCTCAACAGCAAGGGCTGTATGACCAGATGACAGCTTTAGCGTTTATGCACTATGTAGCGGAACTAAAAGAAATACGAAAGAAAGACGCAAGGAAACAAATTGATGAGCTATTGGGCGTTACGAATCTTAGTAAAGCTAAAACGGTAAGGATTGCAGAATTCTCTGGCGGCATGAAGCAGAGACTATTACTTGCACAATCCTTATTGGGTGATCCAAAAATATTATTCTTAGACGAACCGACAGCCGGCTTGGACCCAAAGGAACGTATTAGGATACGCAATTATATCTCCTCTGTTTCCAACGGAAAAATAATTTTTTTAGCAACGCATATCGTAAGTGATATTGATTTGATAGCAAATCAAGTGTTAATCCTTAAAGGCGGCCGGATTGTCCAATTTGGCAAACCACATGAATTAAGTAGCCCTCTGGTCGGTAAGGTGAGGGAGTACGAAATAATAGTAACTGAATCAAGCGATCCTGCTAGTCTCTGCATACGACTTCAAAAGCAGTACAAGGTTTCGAATTTTTTTGTCGGCAAAAATAGTCTGCACGTAAGGTTAGTTGGGAACAATTTGCCTACAGGTGGGAAAGATGTTCCTAGCAACAACATCTCCCTAGAGGATGTTTATCTTTATTACCTAAGTGATGAGTGAGGCGTATGCGGGAACTACGCCGAGTGTTACTTGATAGCAAATTTATATTGGCCCTTGTAGTTCTCATTGCTTTTAATGTTGCCGCATTATACCTGGAGCAGACAAGGGCAAATCAATGTAGCAATTTGCTTATATATGGACGAGCGTATCAGCAACTGATGAGTGAAATAAAATCTGATGATCTGACTCGAATACAGAGGCAACTGGAAGAGCAGCAAAAAAAATATGAAGACAATCTGGCTTCAATGGATAAAAGTGTTACACAATCAGATGCCCTGGCAACGTCGGGTACCGACGCTGTTGCGCCCTTACACTATTCCGAGGATGACTATGGAGCTGTTGTAGAAGAAAAGCAAATCGTGGACCGACTCTTGAAGCAGGTTCAAGATTTGCGCGGTTATCCTGCTTATTTGTTGCAGATTCAACAGGAGAAAGAAAGAATAACAAAATTTAGTTTCTTGCAAAGTGGCAATGGATTTGGACTGAAGAATGTTGAAAAGACAGCTCGGGATTTTCAGCCGTTGTTTGATACGAAAGTACAGTTTGGGGCAGATTGGGCAGTTAAGACTTTTACCCAGTATAGACTCCCTGATTATCTCTCTCTGATTATCATTGTTTTAGTATGCTTTAGGCTTAATGAGGAACAACGTAAGGGACTAAAAGGGCTGTTTTCCTCTTTGCCTCGTGGCCGCAGATGGTTGGCATCTAATCGAGCTCTTCTCTTGCTTCTACTGTCTGTTGCCATCACTGTTTTTTTCTACATTGGAACACTTATCACATGCTTCGTATTATTTGGTGGCACCCAAGATCTGGGACGGCCCCTTCAATCGATAACCCTTTTTCAAACATCAACCCTGCAAATTTCTATACGCGAATATCTTATTCTATTTTGTGTTTTAAAGGTGTTCGCGACTTTTCTTATCGCGCTTGCAATTTGGAATATTTTTCGGATATTTAACGAAATCAAATTCAGCATGTTGCTATTGATATTAACCTTTGGTGTAGAGTATTTAGCCTATTCTTCCATTCCTGTGCAAAGCTATTTAAACCCCCTTAAATACATCAACCTCTTTTCTTTTGTCGATATCAATCCCCTCTTTTTTGGGTACTTCAACTTGAATGTATTTGGATATCCTGTAAATGTTCGACTGATAATCTTCGCGCTTCTCCTCCCATGTATTCTCTTTTTGTTATTGCTTAGTTTGCGCGAGAGATATGTCAAACGGCACAAACTGCAGAATCGTCTACGCTGGCTCAGGAGATTAACTGCGCGTATGATCACCGGTTTACATCTTTTTGGGTTTGAGCTCTACAAGCTGTTGATACTTCAAAAAGGGGTATTAGTTTTTGCCGCTCTGGTAATAGTGGTGGTGAATATCCAGTTTCTCTCCTACATTCCACAAGATGCAGTTGAGCGTCAGACTGAAGTTTACTTGAGGCAGCTGGAGGGACCGATTACAAGGACTACTATTTCTAAGATAGATCATTTGCGGGCAGAAATCAGCGCACAAGAAGCATCTTTTGCAGAAATTGACGCCCGCTATCATAATGGGCAGATCTCCTTTGCAGAATATTACAAAAAGGCAAGCGTGCATGATGATATATTGATTCGAGATGCAGCATTGCAAACGGTGCAGAATAAAGTTACTAAATTGCAAAGGCTCAAGAGAGAGACCTCTGAGAGTCCGTGGTTATTACCGGAATACTCCTTCAAAAGCATCTATGGGTATTTGTCTAGCTTGGAGCAGGATCATGAGTCGTTTGCCAGGCAGCAAGGCCTCAGCATTTTGTCACTGTTTGCCCTCTGTCTTTTGTTTGCGGGGAGCTATGCATTTGAACATCAATCAGGCACTATCAGTTTACTTCGCACGACTCCAAGGGGACGGCGATATTTACGTGTCAATAAACTATTTGTTAGCATTCTATCTGCTTGTTTTGTGTGGTTATGTGTAAATGGAATGGAAGTATTTCGGCTATATCAGAATATTGCGTGGAGTTCCCTTCAGGCACCAGCGTACAGCCTCTCCATGTTTATGTTTGCCCCCCAACATCTGTCTACTACGGGCTATTTATCTATTATTTATCTTTTGCGTTTGGTTAATCTTTGGTGTGTAGCCTGTATCATTATGCTTATTTCTTCAAAGTGCAAGAGCGTCGGTCAAGCTACGCTGGTTTCAAGTTTGGTGATAGTCGTTCCTTCCCTAATGTATATAGTATTTGGAATTGGTGCATTTCAGTATTTGGCGCTAAGCCTTCCGTTTTCAGTTATGAATACTCTGATTAGGGCGAACGGTGTTTTATGGGGGAGCATAAAAACAACGCTTGTACTGCTCTGTCTTGCAATAACCTCATTGTTGGCTATCGGGTATCGGCGCCAAGGGACATTTTCTCATCTACGTGAACGATTCCTTCCACATAAAAATAATAGCCAACATAGTGTGTCAACTCATAAAAAGTCACTGTGCTAGTAGTTCTTAACATGGTCGAGCATTGTTGTGCTTATTGCCCAATAGTAAGGGCACATTTTGTGGACTCTTGGAGTGTTGTCCGAGGGGCGGGCTATAATGGGCAACATCAAATGAGAGGACCCCAACATGATGACTGCACCCACTTTGTTTGCTACGCCCCTGTTGCCCGCCACGGGTGACTCGCTGAAGCCCTTGATTGTCGCGCTCGCCATCTTCATTGTGGCAGTAGTGGCGATCATCTTCTATATGATTCTGAGAAGGAACAAGGACAAGTAGTCAGTTACTTCGGATCAGTATACGTTCAAGTGCCTTGTAGAGGATGAACGCCAGTACGGTGTTGGCCAGAGCCTTCAAGATGTTGAAGGGCAGTAGCGCGGGAACTATCAATGTCATCACCTGAGGGCGCGGGATACCCCAGAATACCGGCGTAAGTGCGATGTTGGTGACGATCATTGCGATTACCATACAGAGCACACCGGGGACAAGCGCGACTAATTGTCCGCCGCGACGTTCGCGTAGGCGTCGGAATAACAGTCCTGCTGGGATCACAAGCGACAGATAGGCGATCAGATCCATCGAGATACCAAACAGACCACCCGCTTCCGCGAGGGGTATGCGCAGTACGGCGACAAGAACTGCGACAAGGATCCCTTCGACCGGCCCATAGAGCAAAGCGGCAAGCAGGACGATCGCTCCCGAAGCGTCATATTGAAGAAAGTTGGAGAAGAGGGGGAAAGTCTTAAGCTGGCTTAAGACGACGGCGACGGCGATGAGCATCGCCAGGATCACGAGTTTCTTCACACGGCTGTGTTGAGAGAGAGCAGACATAGCGCCTCCGTTTCTTCATCCGGACTGTGACCGTTGGTTCTGGATTTAAGACCAGATCTGCCTCGAAAGGCTTTCGGACTTGTAGCCGCGTCCCTGTAGACGCCACTCGTCACCGCCAGTGGGGAGTTCCACCCCGCCCTAAAACGACTTGCCTATTGTATCATTACTATACCTCGTAACTGTAGAGGAGAACAGGCATCAATGGCGCTTAAAACGATATCGCTTCCCATTAGCGGCATGACCTGCGCGGCGTGCGTGGCGCGTGTTGAGAAGGCGATCGCCGGCGTCGAGGGGGTTGACCGTGCTGCGGTCAATCTGGCGACGGAGAAGGCGACGCTGACCTATGACCCCGCGATTGTCACGGCGCCTGCGATACGGGCGGCGGTCGAGCGCGCGGGCTATCATGCGCTTGAAGTCGCCGGCACAACTGAAGTCCTGGAGGCTGATCGTCAGCGCAGGCAGCGTGAGATCCGGCACGGGTGGCTGCGCTTCATCATCTCGGCGGTCTTCGCTGCGCCTTTACTGTATGTCGCGATGGCGCCGATGCTCCAGGTGAGCTCGGGCGGGATGGCGACCCTGCCCGGTAGGGCGCATGCACCGGGCTTGCTGCCGGCTTTCCTCGATCCGGGCTTGCATCCGCTCGCCTATGCGTTGGTGCAACTGGCGTTGGTCCTACCCTGCGTCGCCATGGGATACCGGTTCTACACCGTGGGTTTCAAAACCCTGATCGAGCGTGCGCCTAATATGGACTCGCTCATCGCCCTCAGCACGACTGCCGCGCTCGGCTGGAGCATCTACAACACCGTGTTGATTGGAGGGGGGCGCCTGCAGGCGGTTCACGCGCTTTACTTTGAGAGCGCGGGCGTGATCATCACGCTTATCATGCTGGGCAAAACGCTCGAAGCGGTGAGCAAAAGGCGGGCGAGCGAGGCGATCAAACAGCTCATGGGGCTTGCGCCCAAGACAGCGATCTGTGTGGGAGCGGACGGATCCGAGCAGGAATGCCCGCTTGATGAGGTCGAGGTGGGCGATCTTTTGTTGGTGCGTCCCGGCGCGAAGATTCCCGTCGACGGGGTGGTCGTCAGTGGCGCCAGCTCGGTCGACGAGTCGATGCTCACCGGCGAGAGCATGCCGGTAGGCAAAGGGGAGGGCGACGAGCTTTACGGCGCAAGCCTGAACACGACCGGCTCGCTGCGCATGCGCGCGACGAAAGTGGGGGCTGACACCGCGCTTGCCAACATCATCCGACTGGTCGAGGAGGCTCAGGGTTCCAAGGCTCCGATCGCGACCTTTGCTGATAAAGTGGCGGCGATCTTCGTCCCGGCGGTCATTGCTGTCGCACTGATCTCGGCGCTGCTGTGGTTGGGGGCGCAGCTGCTCTGGCCGAGCGCGGCGGTCTTCGTCGGGCAGCCGGGTGCGGTCGCCTTCGCGCTCAAGATATTTATTGCGGTGCTTGTGATCGCCTGCCCCTGCGCATTAGGGCTGGCGACGCCGACTGCGCTGATGGTGGGCATGGGGCGAGGCGCCAAATACGGCATCCTCATCAAAAGCGGAGAGGCATTGGAGCGCGCCCATCAGGTAACGACGGTCGTGTTTGATAAAACGGGAACGATCACGCAGGGGGCGCCGAGCGTGACTGACGTTGTTTCTAATGATCCGGACGTTCTGGACAACACCGTTGCGCAGATCGCAGCGTCTGTTGAACGATATTCAGAGCATCCGATCGGAGAGGCTATTGTGTCTGAGGCGCACAGACGAGGTCTTGACCTGATTCCCGTAAGGGGTTTTGAATCTATTACGGGACGGGGGGTGAAGGCTGAAACAGAGTCGCCCGATGCAACCTCCTTTACGGTTGGAAGCCTGCGGCTGATGGAGGAGAGCGGGATAAGCGACAGCTCAGGTTTCACTTCTTGCTATCAAGACTTTTCGCGGGAAGGAAAAACGGTACTGTGCGTTGCTGTCGACAAAGAGCTCATCGGCGTCATCGCTGTAGCCGATACCGTGAAGCCTACGAGTCCGACTGCGATCGACCGCATTCGCGCAATGGGGATAGATGCCGTTCTCCTGACCGGAGACAACCGGGCCACCGGTGAAGCGATAGCAAAGCAGGTCGGGATCAATCACGCGTTATGCGAGGTGATGCCGGGCGAGAAGGCTGCAGAAGTCGCGAGACTGCAGGAGGCGGGCGAGGTTGTTGCGATGGTCGGCGACGGCATCAACGACGCGCCGGCGCTTGCTCGTGCTGACGTGGGTATTGCGATTGGATCGGGCACGGACGTGGCGATCCAGTCGGCTGATGTCGTGCTGGTACACAACGATCTGCGCGATGTTTCAACAGCAATCTACTTAAGCAAACGTACGATCCGCAACGTGAAGCAGAACCTGTTCTGGGCCTTTGGCTACAACGTCGTCGGCATCCCCGTGGCCGCCGGTCTGCTGCAGCTCTTCGGCGGACCGCTCTTAAGCCCGATGATCGCAGCGGCTGCGATGAGCTTCAGCTCAGTATCGGTCGTGACGAACGCGTTGCGGCTGAAGCGCTTTAAACCACTTGGAAAGGAACAAGCATGACGAAAGAAACTTTCAGCGTAACGGGCATGATGTGCGAGCACTGCGAGAAGACGGTCAATGCGGCGCTGTGCGCGCTCCCGGGCGTCAGGAAGGCGAAGGTCAGTCATAAGAAAGGGAGGGTTGACATTCAGTATGACGAAGCGCAGACCTCGCTTGCTGAGATCAAGTCTGCCGTCGTAGACGCAGGCTACGAGCTTGCATAAAAAACTCGAAAAACACTACTGGTATCCAGGACCTTTCAGTGGTATGATGAGTGCATTGGTTATTGATACTAGCGTGATAGCATATGGAAGGGGTACCTATCGAGCGGTATTATAATGGTAGTATCCACTTCGGAAAAAGGAGGCGAAAATGGGAGTTCTTTCGAACGCGGTAGCGTTGGCGCGGTTTCAGTTCGCGTTGACCGTTGCGTTCCACTTCCTGTTCGTGCCCATGTCGATCGGTCTGGGACTGATCATGGCGCTCACTTCGCAGCGCTATTACAAGACGCGAGACCCACAGGATCTGGCACATCTCAAACTGTTTGTGAAAATATTCGCGGCGACCTTTATCGTAGGCGTCGCGACCGGCGTGACCATGGAGTTTGCCTTCGGTACCAACTGGGCGAACTACTCGCGTTTCGTTGGAGATATCTTCGGGGCTCCGCTCGCGGCGGAGGCGCTCTTCGCCTTCTTCCTGGAGTCCGTGTTTCTGGGCGTGCTCATCTTCGGCCGGAAGCGGGTTTCACCCAAGTTCTATAACGTCTCAGCCTGGCTTGTGTGGGCGGGCTCCTGCCTGTCGGCGCTCTGGATCATCATCGCGAACTCCTGGATGCAGACCCCGGCCGGCTTCAAGGTCGTCGGCACCGGTCTGTTGAAGCGGGCCTACATCACAAACTTCCTGACCGCGGCCGTGAATCATTCGACCTTCCAGCGCTACTTCCACGTCGTGGTCGCTCTGCTTGCCATGGGCGCGTTTCTGGCTATGGCGATCAGCGCGTACTACTATCTCAAAGAGAAGCACCTGGATTTCGCGAAGAAGACCATGCGCCTCGGCGTGATCATCGCGGTAGTCGCGAGCATCCTCATGCTGCCCTTGGGCCACTGGCAGGCTATTGGCGTTGCCAATAACCAGCCGGAGAAACTGGCGGCCCTCGAAGGTCACTGGGCGACTGGCCCGATGGATATGGCTCTTGTCGGATGGATCAATGAAGACACCGGGCGCACCTATTCCATCAACGTGCCGATCAAGGGCTTTATCGGCCTGCTTACGAACATGGACACTAAGACCTCCTTCAAAGGTCTCAACGACATCCCCAAAGAGAACAGAGCGCCCCTGCAGGCGACCTTCCAGACCTATCATCTGATGGTGCTGATGTGGGGAGTGATGGTGGTACTGGCACTTGCCGCGTTTATCATGGAACGCAAGGATCTTATCCGTCAGAAGAAGTGGGCGCAGAAGCTTCTGATCATCGCGCCTCTGGCGCCGTTGGCCGCGATCCAGTGTGGCTGGATGGCGGCAGAGATCGGGCGTCAGCCCTGGATCGTCTGGGGTCTGCTGAAGACTGCGGACGGCGCCAGCGCGACGGTGGCGGTTCCGCCCAGTCAGATACTTATCACGATCCTGCTCTTCATCGTGGTCTATGCGGTCATTGCGGTCATCTACCTGCGGGTAGTGCTCGGCTTGATCAAGAAGGGCCCGCAGCTTGAGCCCGCAGATGCTCCGGCTCTCGAAGAGGAGGCGAACTAACATG
>JGI20166J26741_10170004_pt1 | contig 16998 bp, 8 predicted proteins | sample TergutCu122P5_FD_26741 | JGI IMG/M metagenome (IMG submission 26741)
AAAAAAAATTTCAGAAGCGTGGGTATAAAATAAATGCAGTGATTATGTTTATTTTATCTTATTAGTGATTACAATGTAAAACACTAAAGTTAATACCAGACAATAATTTTATGGCTTGATTGCCATGCATCCATCTTAAAATAAGCTCTGGTTATATACTTTGGGCTGTGTGTGAACAAGACCCTCTGCACTTTCAGTTTCGCCTGTACTTATGGGGTTTTAAAGTAACTTACGGGGAGTTTATTTCGTGATTTGACTCTTCAAGGATATCTGAAATCACTGTCATCGTACGCCAATTTCATGTAGTTTGGAATTATATATCACTTGTTGGCACTGCCATGATACATTTATGCAGCAGGAACGTCGATTATCACAAAATACTTGTGTTACCCCGTACGTTGCCTTAAAAGTCCCAACTGGGAGGCGAGGACAAGCACTTACATTATTGAAAACGTGAGGCCATTTAACGTTAAATAATACAGTCATACTTGTGGTAGAAACGTACATTCATTCACACGTTACACATACACTCCGGTCGTCCTCGTCTCCTCAACTATGTCGATGTGTTAGTAGGTTGTGCCCCTTCGGTTCAGTATCAGCCTTATTCGGTGAGAATATACACCTGTAAGCACACAAGTGTTTATCACTGTTTATCAGAATTATTAGAACGTTGTCCAGACTTCAATAGGCGTTACTGAAGTTCTAATTCTGTCATTTTCAGTGACGGACACATATTCGTGACAGGATAACGCACTTGTAGCGATCTCTGACAGAAAGTGTTGCACCGGGCTGAGATTTGGACAGATGGGTTTATTTTCAGACACAAACTACTTAAAATCGACTAATAAAAGATAAAAAAATAATGGCGTCAGCAACATTAATAATGTTATCATTAGCTACTGTACTCATAGCTGAGAACAGCTTTGTAAAGGTAAATAGCTCTTTACAGTAACTCTTCTCAACTCTGAGTTCTCATTCATTAGCGTAAGAACAAGGACAGCCCCGAGTTCATATTGTTAGCACCGTTCAATCCTTTACCAGCCTTCACCATGGTCCCAATATGCCTCAACATCTGCGGTTCTACGGCATGATTGGAATATCCCACTTTTATGTACAATATTTATTCTTTATGTTAGGGCCACTTTTTATTGGTTGTGATGTCCTGAATGTTTTGTTGCATTGAAACACTTGGTTTTTATAGCAGATACTGATTTTTGCAAGCCAGTAGAAAGAATTTTTTTTTCTGTCTTGAGTTCTTTCTGACATCCGTCTCTGTGATAGTTTGGTTAAGGGAAACGCTGAGTCCTCTACAAACCAACTAAAATCGAAACATAGATTTTCCTTGAACATTTCACAGGACCCATTGCGTTTCCTAGGTGGTTGCTACAAATTCTTTATGTTTCTGTTTAACAGATTAATATGACATTTCCAGGCTAGTGACCGCTGGAACATGAATTACGGGGAACTTCACCACTCTCTGACATTGTTTGGTTGTGTGATTTACTTTCTGGTGACGGTAGTTATGACAATTGTACTTATCACTGGTGGACAGGTTGATACGTAATGATCTGACTCATGAATGCAACATGTTTTTGAGAAGAACACTGATCTTGCCCTCTCTTTCTTCTTCCGTTTATAATGTGTTTGCAAATAAGTGTTGCATTTAGTGAAAAGTTCCATGATGGTGGAATTAATTGCTTGGACTCTAAACAAATATTTTCTTGTACAGTAACTTTCTCTGTGTATAGGCCATCATATTGCGACTTATTTCGGGATTAACAGAAATGCAGAAACTGTGTGATCCTCTTCGTATTGTTGAACGTTGTATGAAGCTCTCTTCGTATTTCTGAACAGTGACACGGTGCATTTTCGTGGTGTTGCCAACAAATACACCTGAGTGATGATCACGGATTCCGTCTCGGATCGAAGCAGTAACTTTAGAGGAAGTAATTTCAACAGTAAGACTTGATTTCGTCGAAAGGACAGGTTCCTTAAGTTACGAGAAAATAATTCTTAATTTAAAGTCAAGCATTTTCTTACTGTAGTAGTTAAAGTCATAACTACGTCAGTGGAGAAAGCGGCTACCGTGTTTGGAGGACATGTCCTCAGAAACGCCTGGCATATCCTGTGTCGTAAAGCTTGCAGAGACTATCGGTGCGGGATACGTTGAGCCCAGGAACACTCACGCTGACCGACATAGCGTCCTGATGGTGCTTCATAAACTTTCTCCGGCGCTGCCATATAAAGGTCCACGCTGCAATCACAGCCAGCTGTGCCGCCAGGAATACGGTCCCCGCTACTATGATACCCGCTACATTGATGCAGAATCCTCCCGTCGTCGCATCGCTGATGAAGATAGCACTGTTGTCATTCGTATTTGTGGTCATGTTGGATTTCCTGGCAGCCGATCGATCGAAACCGAATTTGTCTGTGATGTGGATGGACTGTACAAGCAGCACGTCTTCACGGGCGCTTGGTCCTCCAGCGTGACTGCTGGTGGATCGGCGGCGGCGACGGCGACCGTAAGATTGTACAGACCGAAGCTCGCCAGATGAGTCCTCTTGATCGCACTGCACCGGCTCGCACGTCGGCATGCAGGGTGTCACGAGGGCGCGGAACTGCACTATCTCAGATGACGGGAACTTGAAGGCGTCGAAGTGCGATAGCAAAACCTGGAACGGAAATCTAAAATTAGTTTCAAAGATTGAACTTTCTCCGGTACCAAAGGGCTCTATTGGCCGGTTCAGTTATGCTAGGCTACTGCAGGACGTCGTGAAAGTCGCTTTACCGAAATTATACCCACGTCTTAGGGAAACGCTACTTCGTTTACAACTACCGAGCAGAAACTGAATAGCGAGCAGCTATATAATTTTGTTCAGATTGTTGTCCACCATTTTGAGTGCACATTTTTACATCTCCTGAGCACTGATTCGTAAACCAGGTAATTCTGTTCTGGAACATGAGTATGGTCGTGGTAAAGCAATTTTTAGCACAGTCGGGTTTTACGTCTTCTTAAACCACAATGTCATTCTGTCAAGTCTTTGAACTCCTGGCCGTCTATTGTGGCATGACTTCAACACGAAGTTTCATTAAAATTGACCATTTACTTCAGAGTACAGAAGCATTCACGAACATTAGATTGCGTGTTTAAATTTTATTTTCCTTTACGAACACAGTTTTGAAAATGTGAATTTTGTCCTGATCCTGTCTCCGCACTTAATTAAGCCCCGAGCCACTGAGACGTATGGGTATGGAGGTACAGCTGTATGCATTCTGAACCTTCGTCCTATATGAAGGTGTCAGTTTTACTGCAGGGCGCTTTTCCTGCAGGGAAAGTCCCTTGTATCTTTCGGGTAAAAGGGTGGATGGACCCTAAAGGCTGTCTGGAAGCTATGGTGAACAGAAACGTCTCTGTCCAGCCGAACCCCAATTCCACGTAACGTAAAGAAGTCTGCTGAGCAGCATCTGCCCTTACACGCGTATACGTTCTTCTATCACCGCATCGACCACGGCAGCTTTACCACATAGAGAGCGTGCCTTCGCAAGGACATATAGTGGTAGGTGCGCTGCTCAGGACAGAGATAAAAGAAACGCTCTGTGTTTGTACGCTGCGTACACATTTCGCTATTTTGGCAATAACTGGCGAACCGAAGTAGGTGGATACTTGTTGATACTGTATGCTGTATGGGATCCTACCTGATCTGGTGGTTCGTATTTTAGGCAGATGCGTGTTTTTGGTCGTAGGTTGCAAACAATTACGCTTTCTCTTCCAACCATTTCACTGTATCTTGGTGTGAGTTTTGAACATATGGTCTACATGTAAGGAAGCACGCCTATTTTAGAGAGTAGCGAGGCTAAAATTCATATTTCCGCCTGAAATAGCTCAGGGGTGTCACGTATTTGTACCTGGGAAACAACTTATTTTCTGTTGTATAGAGTATCATGATGTAATTGTTGTTACTGACATTATTAATTGTGTGAGGCATATTTGATATGTGCGACGTTTCGGGAGTTATATACACTCTTGTCTCTACACCTTTTTGTCATGTATTAACACAGTTTTATTATTTCTATTCGAATCTACTCCACAACATCGTGTGTGTGTTGGTGTGTGTCGTGTGTTACAGGAAACGGAGAAGGGTAAGAATATTGTCAATTAGGGAATCGGCCGTTGTTGTCAGCGTTGCGAGAGTAGTGTAGAACGCCCAGTATCAGGTTGTGTGGGCAGTCATATGGGACTGCTGGAGGCTAGAATGGAGGACTTGGGATGTCGCGGATCGATACACCTCGCAGCCGGAATTACTTCCTGTATTTCTCGTTTGTTAAGTTTCAGATGCAGAGTAGACAGTGATGACTTTCAGTATGCAAGACTGATATGAAGACACTGCTGTAACATGGACGATTTTCACGGGAAATTTTTTTCCTCCACAAATTACATCTATTACTGATCACTAATATTCGCTGTTAGAAGCCTTTGTCAGTATATCATAACTCGCTGTCATATCTCGGCCTCTGTTATGTATAACACAATTATTATTTTGCCACAGTTTACTTTTTCCTTTATTTATTGTCAATTTAACAACGCTGTGATAACGTTGGGTAATGAGCGACGAATTGCAGGGTGATTAAAGAAGTAACGAATTGGGGGTTCTGAGGTATTTCGCAGCTGTGTAGTTTAAGTCATCGTTCTTCTGGGATGTGGCGCCACATCACTATGTAATTGGTGCCTGACGTTTCGAGACAACCTATTGGTCTCATCCACAATGGTCGAAATGTCCAAGAAGAATGAGGTCACTAGGTTGTATCGAAACGGCGGACACCCATTACCCAGTGTTGCGGCGCCATGTCTCAAAAGAACGTTGACTTCAGTTGGAAAGGTTTGGAATTTAGCGGCCTTGGCTTAATTTGGGATAATATTCCGGAATTTGTGTTGAGGAATTGGGGAAAACCACGAAGAACCAGACTATATGTTGTCTGCTGGTCGAGATTTGAACCATTAACCTCCCGAATACGAATCAGGCGTGCCGTCTACCCGACCGCGGCCTGCGATGGTCTGTGTGTTTGGTATACGCACATTGCCTGTGTCGTTTATTCTTGTGTTGGTGTGCCGATCTTGCTGTGCTTTGGCAGCCTGAGTTTTGAGTACCTGCCGTTTAACTACGTTGCGTGTAAACTGCCGCTAATGTATGTGCGATGGTTGTACTCAGTATTTTCTGTTCATTATATCCAGCCTGCTAAATGATACATATCACACACAGTACCTATCAATTGTATGTTTTTGCAACATTATAGTTCGTACTGGGGCAATTACACTGACCAAGTTCGTTAAATTGGTCACAGAAATTTTCAGTTGCGTGTCAGGAATCTGTTGAATGTGGTTTGGTTGCCCCTTGTTCTTGAACGTGTGGAACATCTGTGTTGAACGTCTGGTCGACTGTGTTGCCTAACGCGGGTTTTTGTAGGACCCACCAACTTTTTTTTTACACCCATCTTTGTAACTGTTTAATATCCTTTGACTCGTGTAAACTTATTAGAGAGGGCGTGTTGAGGTTTCTTTATTTCGATGTTCTTTGTTTCTGATTGCATTTTACTATCTAAATACTTCTTGATACTGTGCAGTTGAAATACGGAGTTGTGATCATAGGCTAATAATAATTTATTGGAACTGTTTCAGTGAAATGCGCAGTTTTATTACAGTTCCGAAAGTGACATTAATCTCATACCCTACCTGACTGTAACATTCATCCACCGCAGCTGTGATTATTTCATAAATTTTGCCTTACAGCTTGATAGAGGCATTAATATGTGCTCACCAACTAGACCGAATGCTCCGGTTTTCAGTTAAATGTTATTGTGCTAGTGTTTTGTACAGTATATTGTACATAAAATGGGGCCTGGGGTGGCGTAGTGGTTAAGGCGCTGGGCTACTAGTCGGACGGTCCCGGAATCGATTCCTGGTGGTGTCACTGGATTTTTCAGCGACATATTCCTTCCGACCGTACCATGGCCCTGGGGTCGACTCAGCCTATAGTGAAAATGAGTACCAGGAACATTTCCCGGGGGTAAAGGAGGCCGGTGCGTGAGGCTGACAACCTCACTACCTTCATGTGCCGAATGTCATGGAAATCTGGGAGCCTAAACCTCCTGGAACCCTCTGGGCCACAACGAGCCTGTTGCGGGACTCCTTTACCTTTACCTTTTTTTTTATTGTACAGAAACTAATTCAATGCAAGCAGCAACAGAATTTATTCTTACTAAATTCTGAACGTGTCTAGCAGTTTTGTGTCCCAGTTTGTACGTTATGTCGTTACCAGTATTACGTTACTTTAATTGCAAGAGAACAGAACTGAGCTCAGGGTTTCGCTGTGTACTGAGTCAGTTGAATATAACTATTTCTTTTAATTCCTTTTTTTATTTTAGAAAAGCCCGAGTCTGCAACATAAAGTCGTCGTTTAGACATTTCGGTTAAGTAATAAATTGTACTGATTTTGCGAGAATAGTGACACATTTGTAGGTTGTATGAAACGCTCTTCTGGGTTGCAGCGCGTCGTAGGTTTGTTATCGATGTTTCGGGACACTGTATCGTTCCAACTTTCAAGGGTCAAGATGCGTTCTTGGACATCTTGACCTTTGAAGATGGTACCAATATGCTGTCCCAAAACATCGACGAACCAGCATACGTCGTGCAACAACCTAGAAGAGCGTAGATCTCAAATACGTGGTGGTGAAAGCGTGATATCGCGCATGTGTGTGAAGTTCTGTTTGTCCCTTCTCCGTAGCCCTTTGTTAGGTCGAGATAATTCCAGTGGCGGTAACGTGTCCTGATAGCTGTGGCGAATTTAGGGTCACGCGTCCAATAAGTATTGGTGTGCCACTGTGAAATGCACATATCGCGATTTCAGTATCGGCCCTTGATCTCGTCTGTCTCGCTACTGTTCTGTTTCAGTGGATCTTATTAAGTCAGTAATACAGAGCAGTAGAACTCGTTTCATGTCGCTTTCCACACGTAGTAATTTTAGAAAAATACAAATTCTCGTTACTTTTGTTGGTCCAAAAGTTCCGTAAAATTATGTCACTTAAGTTAATTAATTTTAAATTTTATCCCTGGAGTCATTTTCTGTATTTAATGTGGATCTTAGGTTGTAAACAAACAAAACAGTTTCTCACTAGCTTTTTGCTGCAGGAGACATTTGGACTTGTGCCGTGTCCTCTCATTTAAGGGCCACCACACTGATTAACGTATGGAAGTGTGTTCATATTACTTTGTTTTATGTTTGTTACAGGTGAGTGTTCGTCACTTCTAGCAATATTCCTGTTGTAGCCGCTTATATGGTAAAGTACACTGCACATAGTTTTCTTTGTGGATTTATTCTTTAGCTTCGATACGGCCGGTGTGGTGTATGAAGCACAGAGTGATTGTAGCTGACGTATTTATAGCGTCACATGTTTCTTCAGTGTCTAGATAAATTGTAACAAGTAACACATGTGCGATTTATTTGTGAATTCGGAATTGTGCCTAGGAAGAGAATAGGCGTAGTCTCTATTTCAGCGATGTACAAAACCGCAGCATTAAGGGCTACATTGCGTCTGTGAATGTGACGTGGTACCTATTTTTCAGCAATATTTTATCCGCGTTGATATTGTTGCGGTAACTCTAAATGTTGCTGTAGATTGACGTTATGTTCAGTGCTTTAGAAACGGCTGTTAATTATCAGAGTAACGCCCAGGAGGATTACCGACGTGTTTCTGTAGGGATCACAATGCCTTGACTTAGTTGAAATATGTGCTAAAACTAGACGGAGAGGTCCCATCATTCGTCTGATTTACACCTCGTAACGGGGGATTCTGCGAATGTGAAATGCACTGTACCGTTCGCCACCTGACTGGACCACACCGTGTGTAAGTTTTTAATATTTTTTAATATGATCTACTATACCTTGCCGGAATCTGCAGACTTGTAGATTGGTCCCATGATGAAGTGGTCAGTTGGGCAGCCATTAGAATCGATAAGTACAATCTCGCTGGAGTCAACCCCATCCATAGCGACAAGTTCTCTCACGAACATATCGTATGGGCTGTTGCGATCTAGGATCTCGAACCACAGGGTCAGTGGGTCGCCAACTTCTGCCGAAGGGAGGAGATCTCCACCATACCGATGTGTGATCTTCATAGCTATATTAGGTGAATCCACCACCACTTCTTCAGACAGTGCTGGACGGACATCACCTCGTACCCCAAGATCAACCTCGTTGGAGACGCTCTTGTTGGTGAGGTCATACTGACACGTGACGGCCAAACCCAAATCGGAACTCGTGACGATGGTGTCGTGGTGCTGGATGACGACATCGTTCAGGTACCGGCCAAGACCTTGCTGTTTAACGTTGCATTCAACGTCATCGTACGCCATCTTTAATTCAAATTCCAGACTCCCACGGACGTCTTCCACACAAGAATTTGGACTACCTTTTGCGTAGATTTTTCCGTTGAACAGTTTGCTTGTCTTGATGCGTGCAACCATGTCTCCGGATCGGCAGTCAATGCTGACGTTGTAACAAGAGCTCAGTTCGTACGTTGATGCCTCCGGCACTTCGAGATAGGGATCCTGCAAGGAAGAATATCTGTGAATGTTGTCTTCGTATTATCCATGGAAAAGCAAACTAGTCACATTTGGTTTAGCTATTGCAAGATAAAATGTTAATGGGAAATTATTTTAACGGGTTGGAGACCACATCATTCTGGGTTCAAAAGAGCCTACCAATCAATCGAATGAAGAAAATAATTTGTGTTTAGAAAAGCAGTGGGGTGGGATAATTCAATCGTGACGTCGCTACCTACAGTACGAAAACAAGGATTTGTGTTTATTTTTGCGTACAGCATATGCGGACGCACCCCAACACAACCACTGCATCAAAAGAACGGTGCTATATGTAACCTATTATAGACATGCACTGTGAACATCTAATGGAAACTGTGCTGTACCGGGCATTAGTTTTAAACTCACCTGTATGTCAGCGAGAGTAGCGCGCGAGTGATGGCTGAGCCTACACACCATTTCTCCAGTGTCACCATAGTCATACGAGTGACAACGGAAGGGTGAATTGAGACACAGTTCACGGCATTCATCTGCTGAACCCACATCCTGGTATACGGAGTCCACAGTCTTCAGGATGCGTCCACTTAACTTCTTGAATTCGCATAGTTTGATGGGCTCTTCAACACAGTTGTTCTCCAGGTATTCTGTATCCGACTCGGCACGGAACGCTCCCGAACCGGCTACCGTAAGACGGTCCATATCTGATAGACTGCATTCCTTTGTGACATTGTTGTAGTTGGCTGACCTGGAAATGTGAATACAAAAATAAATTCAAGATTTGAACTTTCTGTCTCCGTTGTATCACTTGTTTGGACTGATCTTTTAAATTGCCAGTAATTAATTTCGGGATTCGTTCGACCGTCGCGGCGACGAATGAGTAGCACGTCTTCTTCATATTCTGGATGTTTCGACGTCGAATCTTGGCCTGGAAACGATTGTCCTTTGGTTTTACGTGAATTTTTTTAGCCCTCCGTGCGATTTTTGGGATAGTGTTTAAAATTAGGCTGCGATTTCTGTCTGAAACGTTTTATCTAATTTATTTTTTGATAATTATCCTATCATTTCGCGCTGTGTAGTGGGAAATACGAACATTGTCAATGTACTAAGGAATATGGCCTACCAACAGAAGACATTGGTACAGGCTCACCGCTAATGCAGCTATGAAATTTTAATTAACAAAACGCATAGTTCCTGCGAGTGTTTTAGTCTGGGCTTGTATTTCGAGGCTAGCAAGAATTGTAACTGAAGAATTATACCATTTATTTAGCCATTTCTTTGTCAATTTCTGTGTATAATTTCCAGCATTGTTGATTTAAAATACAGTAAATTTGTAAGATACAACAACCTGAAACACGTTGCTTGAAACATAAGATCGTAACACTCATGCCGAATTTGTAGGTGTCTAATGATCCTTGTCCGTACCACACGTCAGATGTCTAGCTTCCGCCAAGCCCCACGCTAACTCTACGTTATGCTTGGTCGCCATATTACTGTTAGACACTGTAAAAGGTAAACGTAAACTTTTCGCTGCCCGCGCCATGAAGGCACTTACGAGGAGCAGACATATAACTCATCGCGTTCCCAACTTCGGCACTATATGGAGGTGAGTGGTTAACTTCACTCGCTGGCTGCTTTACTCCCCAGGAATAGGAAGTTGGCGGGCCCTAGAGCCGGTCTAGACGTTTTGAAGAAGAGAAAAATCTCTTGACTCTAGCCTAGCCGCAATACCGACTGCAATAGTCCGGATCCTCTGTGTGACATTGTACAACAACACAATTTCCTTAACCCTCTGAAGCCTAGCGGTTTCTGTATGTACCACCAGATTTAGAAATTCTACATTCTGGTCACACAGTGAGAACAAAGAGCGATAATTTGCCTGTACACTGTTAACACATTGGTTTTCGTAACCGAGTTAGAGTATGTTCACAGCGCGGTGCGAACTTATTATGTAATTACTGGTATATGCCTAATTCACGTTGTTCCTAGTCTTTAAAGGGTTAACAGTAACTGCATACACTTCTTGTATACGTAAGCCATTATGCAGCTGGCTGTGTATAAAAAATCTTATTTGTGACCTAATTTTGCATGTATTGCTTTTGTCTGAATTTGCAGCAACAGACCTGCAAACACGTTAATCGTATTATGTGGGATGTCATAGCCGAACCTCCAAAGGCGTGTCTGGTTGCTGGTGACATTGCCACTTTAACAGCCAAATGTTATTCATACTGCATGACGGTAGGAATATTCGAATAAGCCTTCGTATGTAACGACGCTGCAACTAATTCACCAGAAGTCCTGCTTAATATGCAATACCAATATCTCGGACATAATGTAGAATTCTACATTTGAAGTGTTTATATTACACCATACTTAATTTATTTTCTATACAGTGTGAGTGCTGGAGATGTTAGGGACGGTGTATTTTTCTGAAGTACATTAAATTAACATCCTTTTTACCAACAAATGCAATCTTTATTAAACATATAAAATGTTAAAATTTTCATTAAAATGTCCTACATTCGCTCCTATATGTTTTGGTCCACCCGGACCATCCTCAGGGCGCTTTTACTCAGCCTGACTAAAGTTACACTTTTGTAGAAGTAATCAGTAGAAATACATCGTTATAAGTTGTGCAGTATTGTGGCAGCATGTGTTTCAAGCTATGATGTGAGCTGCCCCGCACTCAGTACACACACCACAGCTTGAAACACATGCTGCCACAATACTGCACAACTTATAACGATGTATTTCTACAGATTACTTCTACAAAAGTGTAACTTTAGCCAGACTCATTACAAGCCCCCTGAAGATGATCCGGGTGGACCGAAACATGTAGGAGCGAATGTAGGATATTTTAATGTAAATTGTAACATTTTATATGTTTAATAAAGAGTGCATTTGTTGATAAAAAGGAATTTTACGTTATCAAGATGCACGATAGGACGATAAAAATTACATTAAATTACGCCACTATTCGGTAACGAAACAAGTTACGTGTTTTTGTGTCTGGTTATTGTCTTAAGAAGAAACTGTTTCCATATCGAGCATTTACAAGTTGTATAATTATCGTTAAATTAGGCTCTTATCACGTGAGCATGTAAAAATGGTTGCACGTTTTTACAAAACTGCAAAAGTGGAAGATAATGCAGGTCTAACTGGATACTACATTTAATTAGCTAAGGCCAAAGCGCCGATTTATAAAGTCGTAATTATGAAGTGCCGATTTCCCACGCATATCTTCCCTTGTAAATGTCAAATATGTATTTTAGCGTACTAATTTTTATACTTTCAACTAATGCAGTTCCTGAGGCAAGGGTTCTTGAAATCTTGATTTTCTGGTCTCATATCTCGCCGGTTGTTCATAATTTGTTACCAGTGCTGCAGATGTTCCTGTTTTTGTTACTGAATTTATGGAACGATGACTTCTTAACTGAATAGATTAGGCACCGTGGACTGGGAAGATGGTCTGAATGTTGAGGGTGGGGGAATGTGCTAGGGTGCTGCTGTTGTTTGTTCTTAGATACTGTTCGAGAATTTTTCTGTAGAGGCTGAGAATTACCAAAAGATGACGACAGACAAGTTTTTTAAAAAGTGTGTTATACAAGGACCTTCTTAGTTTCTGAGATTATATAGCAACAGTGCTGCAGGAATGAGCACGGAGCACCGATGTAATGATACCGACTTGGGGAAAGCCGAAGTACTCGTTGATAGACCTGTCCCAGTGCTACTTTGTGTACCAAAAATCCAAAATGGAAATGCGGGTTAAGACGTTCGGCCTTCTGAACGAGAACCGTCACATTTGAATACGATGTGATACTACAGACAACTACATTCGGCAATATGTTGTCACTTCTCTGCTGAGGCTGTACAGATCTTGACGTAGGTCGTTTTGCATGCCTTTCCCTCATTTCCACAACCGGAACACACGTACCGAAGTAAAATGCATTCTTCAGGATACTCTGTTACTCGGTGTTGGAAGGTGGACACTGAATAATGACTGCCCACGGAATTCATTCTCGTACGCAGATTGTGACCGAAAAAAAGGAAACCATAAAATGAATACAACCCAACATCGTTGTTTACGAGAAATGCAGAGAGGGACATCGTTGTGTCCTGTCACGTTTCTTATGAGAGATTGTGTGGAGCACCAACCCACCAACTGCAGACCGCACAGGATTACGAGGCTACTGGTTTTCCACGGCTCACCAAGTGCTGACGTGCCACAGTCGTCATCTGCAGTAATATTCCCACACCTGGCGATACGTTTCCATGGTTGTCAGAGGTGTCACGTTTATGACATCGGTTTTTTTCGTTTTCATTTCCTATTTTCTGCCTTCGCGAGTTCGCATCTTTTGCCGTATCGGATCGTTGAACCGGTTTTTTAGTGTCATCTTCCACAGAAAGTATTAAACGCATGCTTGGCAAGATTTGGTTGATGAATTCGGGTGTAAGTGAGCTTGACAACTGTTTTGGACAGTGTTTCATATATTGGTTTCTTTTTCTAACATAGACTTCCGAAAACTGGGGTTGTTTTCTGCTTCGGGTGGGAAAGGGAGGAGAACGACTCTTATCTGGTAGACCTCCAGTAATGGGCAACGTTCAGAACTCTCATCAAACTTACTGCAAAATGCTGTCGTTAGGAACGTTCAAGGTTGGATGCAAGTGCTCGATAAAACATGATGTATGGAGATTGTTGTGTTCTGGAATGTGATCCGCATAGCCTGGTAGAATTGTCCCGATATTTCAGGAGTTCCTGTTGCCTTCTTCATCATGGAAAATCAGTACCTTGGTAATGGACGCAGCATGATCACCTGAAACAATGCTGCATATCTACTTGGCTGTGCGGTGTCACATGACAGGGGACAGCTATGTTAATAGTCATCGTAGCGAGAACATAAACTTCCACATGTAAGTTTGTATTTACGTACTATTTCACCGATAATTAGTGTGATCAAGTTTCATGGGATGGCCAGCCATGTTTTCGGAAGATGTGTACATTTAAGGTCCGTTACGGTTCAAGCACTGGCTGACTGCAGTTAGATGTTAAAAAGCATGTGCATTCCGGCAAGCCAACATCGCGTTTCACAGACAGACTTCGAGCGCAGCAAGCAGTGATCTGTCTGAGGCGGTACGAAATTCACAGTCATTTAGATCAGTTATATAACTCCAATTTTTAGTCACCATCATGCGTTCTGAATCTTATTGTTCGAAAGAAAATGTCGTGTTTTTACTGAAAATGGGTAATTTGGTTGATTTCACTTGCAGTCATTACGAAGGTCTTAGGTTGGATATCACTAGCGACCACTGTTCTTTGTAACAGCCTGCGATAGAGACGTTTGGAAGGTGTGGTTTCTTCGTTAGTCATTTTTAGTTAAGACAAATAACGGTAGTTATGTTTCCTGCTTCTGCAGTAGACCAGTGGACAGCGTATTAGAAGGTTCGAAGTTGCGTCAGGAAAGCTGGGTAGATCGCCTGAAACGAACGTTTAGAAATCGTCTGCCTTTCAGCCCGGTGTTGGCGCATGTGGAACGGTCTTGATAAAGGTGGGAAGACCATAAAACCTTGAACTTTAAAGGGACAGGTCTGAGGATCTTATCCTTGATTAGATTTACGACGACGACGATGATGATGATGATGATGATGATGACAACGGCTATATATACTGCACTTATTGTATATAATTTCCATTGTATGACTAATTTTCATAATTGTGAGATAATTTTTTTTTTTTTGGTGATTAGGTGGAAGTTTCTGAAGACGCATGAAACGATTCTTTCTGTCACAAATTTATCGATAAAGCGTCAATGTGAAAAGTTCCTTGATGTTTACATTCTCATCGCTTCTCGTCCTCCTCGATTTGATCGTTGTAATATTTGATGAATACAAATTATGAAGCTCAACGGTAAGCACCTTTCTCCAGCTCATGTTAGATCTAGTACCTTGTATGTTTTTATAGTTTCTTTTTTCTGTAAGGAATTCGACTATTAGAAGAATCGATTTTCAGTGTAAGACGGGGTACGAGATGCTGATTCATTGCTATCAACAACGCAATGAAGGACGTTGTGATAAACTGTATGTAACAAGTCTGTAGGTTGGAATTGGGGTTTGATTTCCGCATTCACTACTATTTCGTTCCCTTTTTTATGTGTGACCGGTCGATTGTGTGGCTGGACAAAAGAGGGAAGCGATGTCTTTTTCAACAGTAATGCGGGATGGCCGGATCTGCGTAACTCAACAGTCATTGAACGTACTTGACCACAGTACGACCTTGTTGGGGGGTTATTGAGCTGTGGCGATACCATCATATACTATGCAGTAGCTCGTTGCTGTTCCATTTCGGATAGATTAATAATTATACACACATTCGTATGTTCCTGGGGTGACACTGACAGATCCCCTGCTTACACTCTTGATACACTTCAGTTGCTCTTCACTCGTCAGTTTACCCCGTCTATCATATCATTCAAAGCACCCGCAATGTGCATGCGACACCGACCGTTACAAATTGGTGGTTATTGTAAGTTAAAATAATTTTTTACCTTATACTGATTATAGCACTAAAATATGACATGCGTAAAGCGAAGTTCCAGCTGTAATGTTGTCTTGTCAACTTCATTAAGCACAGTTTTTGTAGGGATACTGAGTAGTCGACTCTGCCGGGCTCAATTGCTGATGAGGCATTGCTTGATCAGTTATATTAAGCACAGACATTCTTCAGAATAGGCACTAATGGATACCGAAGTTGTCGAGGAATTTCTAGCTTTCTGTGGATCCCAGCGGCTCAGCATCTCTGGATCTCCTCGTGGGCCAGATGAAGCCATTCTTTATGTTCACACATTGTTCGTTTAGTGTTTGTTTCAATAATGCCATTGCCGTCTACACGTGATTTCTTCCCTTCACGTTTTATGACTAGAAGTTGTGTGATTTTTCGTCTCTCCGGTGTATTCTATACGCCCTACCCATCTCATTTTCTCGAGTTTATAAGGATAATAATGTTTGGTGAAAAGTAGAGATCATAAAGCTCATCATTTTGTCATTTTCTTTGGTCTCCAGTTTATTTACGGATGATATATTTGACGACACTGTCAGTACCTCAAGTTATACAGCGTCATACCGTCGGATAATTAGTGAATTATTAATTGAAAATGATGCGGAAGGAAGCGTTAGAGGCATAAATTGAAGAACTGTCGCAGTTTTTGGATAGAGGGATTGAGGAAAACTGCGAAAAATCTGAGTTAAATATTCAGTGTCTCAGCCGGGATTCGAACCAAGAACATTATGGATACAGTGTACGAACGTTATTATTTTAGCTTAGGCCAGCTTCTGCTATTCCTTCTGGGTTTATGCATTACACTCTTAACACTGTCTACTGTAAGACCTTTAGTCGGTGTCCTTTTTCGGCTTACAGGTGATGTAGTAGTGGTCAGTGCTGTATACCTCTCTGGGCTTCTGACACTGTGAAGACTGACACCGATACAGAATATTAAATTTGGCCCCTGCCCCATCAACGGGGTGCTCGAATTTTCCAAAACTTCCCAAGCCACCCAAAATTCTTGGCGCCAGAAGTGTGACAGGGAGCAGATTCGAGACTGAGGACCAAGTATTAGGCGCTACCATACAAAACTGAGTTGCCCGGGCGGCCTGACGCCCTTTTCACATATTCATACCAAGATATCAGGCTGAATAAGTGATCACAAATTTCCGAAAGCGCATTGCTTTTGGAAGATTATCAGGCTTCGGCTGTTTGTCCTTCTGGTAAGAATAACATGAAGATGAGTATGGGGCACTGGTGGAATAATATTGACAGGGGAAAACCGAAGTACTGGGAGAAAAATCTGTTCGCGTTTCACTGTGTCCACGATAAATATCAGATAGACTTGCCTGGGATCGAACCCGGACGTCCGCTGTAAGTGGCAGGTGCAGGCGACCAACCGCCTGCGCCTGACCTAATAAGGTTCTTCTAATTTATATATAAAATTTAAGTTCGTAGGCCTGCCTAACAGAGACCAGATCGCGTTTCCATAAACGTACCAACCGGGGAGTAAGCGGTAAACGTTGTGAGAATCGAACGAAACACATAAATACACTATGTAGGAAAACGCAGAATTTCGTAATGTAACGCAGGGCTTTGGTGCCCTTAATGAACTTTCACATACGTTTTGTGAGCAGTGCTGTCGTCTGTTCCACCCCTATTTCAGAATGATGCCTTTACCGATTATGTGAAGATTTGTGACGATGGTTGGTTATAATACAGTAAAACCTGCCTAAAACGGACCCCCTATATACCGGAAACCTGGACAAACGAAAAATAATTTTCGGAACGGAGTTATTTCCCATGTAAAATAATACTTTAAACCGGAAAACTACCTAACGCGGAAACGGAATAATTTTCGGGAACCGTTTGC
>JGI20166J26741_10171115_pt1 | contig 16997 bp, 13 predicted proteins | sample TergutCu122P5_FD_26741 | JGI IMG/M metagenome (IMG submission 26741)
GACTATAAACGATCTTAGCTTTCCATCTAAAGCATCGTTTGTTTTTCGTTTTTAACCAAACAAGCAATGTGACGGTACAGTCAATAGGAAATATCATGGAACCCCTGCCTGTAGCAGTAGCTGTAAAACAGACGCACGGACAGATACAAAGAATAAAACCTTCCCATTATCTGGCCAATGATCCAAAATTACCAGAAATTTAAAAGTCCCCTATTTCCAGAAATTGAATGCTATGTCAGCAGAATCCTAGGTGTTATTTATGTGGACAGTTGACAATGAATTAATTTATTGCTCAGGAACCTATTGTTCACAAAACATAAAATACTGTCTTTACCAAAGTATAAGTTGAACCAATTCACAATTTTCAGTTTTCAGAAAATATCTGTTCATATCAGCCAGATATTCAAGTCTTTTAATGTTCACATGATTCATGTTCTGCAATTCAGTAAATAGCACAGTTAAAATTGTGTACTGTTTTAAACAAAAGTCACAAATCCATCACTCAGTTCACTACTCTCAGTCACTGTTAACCTCTCCATCGCTACAGAACAGTCCCTTCATTATCTTCCTCCCACAGTACGCCATCTGCTGTTTCATTCATACAGTTTGCTGTAAGCATGTCTCAATCCACTGCCCAAGCACAATTTTAGATGGTCTTATAGGCCTTGGTAGTGTCATTGGGTTACATCAAGGACCTCTACCTGTGAGGTCATGCTTCCTGGTATGATCAGTAGATGTGTGTTCAGATGTTAGTGTTTTCACCTTATATGTTGAGTGACCATAGAGCATTTAAAACCATCATTCTTTTCCTCTTGAGAACAGCATTTTATCTTATGTCTCAGAACGCTCTTAACTAATTGATTATCCTTTTTGGGGTGAATTTTATTACTTTATTAGTAGTCCTTTTTGTAACTTCCAACACTGTACATTCTCTTCAACAACACACAATTTCCAAGCCAAAACTTTGTTGTTATTTCCTTCTCATGTTTAATCACCATTGATTCAAAATCACTGTTGTAACTGCAACACAGTAATTTTGGTTTGACATGATCACCCATGATTTTACTGCACACTTTAATGAATGCTTAATTCAATAATCTGACTTTAAATTAACTTTAAATAATGATGCCACAATTTTAAATATTGACTACAGCTATCATAGCAGCTGTTCAGTTTCTTTAATCTCCCACCTTTAGTAAATACAAAAACATTTTTGCCGTTCTGGTAATGTGTTTAATTTTGTGCGCAACTGTAATGTGACCTCTTCCCCTCCAATTTTTCAAATGATGACTTAGGAAAAATTTTCGCACTAAAATCCTGGAAATACAAAATGAATGCTTAAGACTGTTAGATATCTGGACTTAGAACGCTGATTTGGGAAATGGATCTTTTTGTTGCTGTCAGATGAAATGGTAGGGAGGCAACTGTTGATTTGGGTCTGAGAGAAAGTTTGAACCGTCCAGGTAAGTGAGTAGGTACCTTTCATCAGAATACACGAAGAGATCCATTTACTGAAAATTTGTGTTCTTTTATGAATATGAGGCAATGGAGGAAGTCCAGAAACCCAGCAATCCTAAGTGTAATATTGCACTGTCAGCAGCTGTAAAACTGATAATTTGAATTGTTTGTTAGGAATGGCAAAGGAGTTACAAACATTACGGAAACAGTATCAAGAGGAAGAGATGAGATTAACAGAACTGCAGAATAAGTACCGGGAGGCAAAGAAGACCGCTTGTTGGTACAAACTGTGGGCAGATGGAAAGGAACGGCACATACAGCAAGAATGGCAACGCATTGTGCTTGGTTTGCAGAACGTTTTACAGGTAGTGCAAGGTAAAGCACAGGCAGCACTTACTGACAGTGCAGTTACTGACAGTGCAGCTAGATGAGAAGATACAGGCACTGCAAGACACACTGGTACAGCACAAACCCAGCTGAAAATTGCACTGTTTGTGGTTAATGGAATGTACGTATATTCAAGTATTGAAACTTCTGAACAACTACATCAGACGGTTTTTGTCATGTACTCCGGTATGTGCCAGTCTCCATCATTTGAAAGGCCAACAGTCTGTCATGTGACACTTATCTTCATCATAATATGCTCCAATCTCCTCTGTTTTCCAGACTGCCATTTCAAAACATTTCCCAACCAAAGTGATGTATACATTCCGTGTACTCCAAACCACCTGAACAGCCCCTTGTGTTTTCCTAAATTTCACTATCCTGATAAACATTAACCATGAAATTCCTGTTTATGTGATGCTCTAAACTACCTCTGTCTTCCCTCCCAGGCCCACATATTTACATAACAATTTGTAATTGATTCCACAAATAACAGAATGTTTCATAAACATACAAAAAATTGTCCTGAATTACTGTATATTTTACGAGTATGTAAGGTTTTTCTTTTTATTTCCCCTTTTAATTTCATTTCTATTCCTAACAGAATATACCGGTACTTGCAGTCCCTAATATTGGTTCATATAGGTTTTGTGCAGCTGTATTGACTGAAAATAACGGTACTTGTAATACAGAATATCAGTTTATTTAAATTGTTCTTTTGTTTTCAAGGTTTCATATGCATATGCTTTTTGATGTTTCCTAACCAAATTTTTGTGTGCATGTCTTATTTTTCATCAGTAACAGAAAGGCAGTACAGACCGTCAATCACAGCTACATTTATATCAGTTTATTTCTATAACTGTCCCTTGCCTTAACGTGTACAGTGTGTCAAGAACCAGCACAGAAAGTGTGTCGGCCATCTGTTGGTGTGGTATGAAAATATGAATCAAAACTGGAGTTACAAAGACAGTGTTTTTGTTACTTAATAATTTTAATGGTACAAATAAACATGTGGGCGATATTTATGTACATGCAATATCGGGCTTACATATACACTGTTGTGTATATGTAATTCCAGTCCTTGGTTCCGAATATTGAGTGGTGGTGTGGTACATATACACTAAGGACTGGAATTACATATACACAACGGTTATAGTAGTGAATATAGCTTCTTATTTCGTCCTGAATCAAGGGGCACCCACGGACACCAGCATCGACCGATGACCACATTAAATGTAAGTAACATTGCACTCATTAAGACCACACACACACACACACACACACACACACACACACACACATATATATATATATATACATATATATATATATATATATACATAAATGCATGCACATACATATATCTATAACAGTTTCAATTCCATTTTTCACCCTCGCTATTACGCTCTTTATCTTAGTTTCTTCTATATTAAAGATATCCTAATAACACCATCAAAGCCGGACTCCCTCCTGGCACCATAGAGGGAACCCCTTCTCTACAACAGTACACCTGCGGAAGCCAGCGGGTACAACTTAGAATGAACACACGACCACAACAGCAGACGGTTGTGACACCCAGCCACTCCGACCACTACCAACAAACAAGGCAGGAACCCCGAGCCCCCTCAAGACCTTCATAAGCCTACCAATAATGGATAAATATGTTACCACAGACTAATGAAAAAAATATATATATTTTAAACTACCAGTCTGTACACACACCCCATTTTTGTAAACGAGATTTCGTCCCCCTGACTTTAATGATTATATTGTATTATTGTATAGTTTTTCTGACCATTGTATCCAAAGTGAGGATGGCCTAACTACAAGAGGCCGAAACATGTAGTTGGCTGAGAAGTTTGTATATACACCAACACCTTTATATTACAGTTGTGTTTTGACTGCCATATCTATACGTATTAGTTTACTTAGTACAGTAAGCTCCCCCTATCACCACTATCAGAGTAACTACTGTAAGCTCTCCTTATCACCACTATCACAGTAATTACAGTAGGCTGCCCTATCACCCCTATCACAGTAAATAGAGTACGTTCCCCCTATCACCACTATCACAGTAACTAGATTAAATTCCCCCTATCACCACTATCATAGTAACTACATTAACCTCCCCTTATCACCACTATTACAGTAACTAAAGTAAGCTCCCCCTATCACCACTATCATAGTAATTACAGTAGGCTGCCCTATCACCACTATCACAGTAAATATAGTACGTTCCTCGTATCAACACTATCAAAGTAACTAGAGTAAATTCCCCTATCACCACTATCACAGTAACTAGAGTGAATTCCCCCTATCACCACTATCACAGTAAATACATTAACCTCCCCTTATCACCACTACTACAGTAACTAAAGTAAGCTCCCCCTATCACCACTATCACAGTAATTACAGTAAGCTACCCTTATCACCACTATCACACTAACTACAGTAAGCTCCCCTATCACCATTGTCACAGTAACTACAATAAATTCCCCCTATCACCACTATCACAGTAACTCCCCATATCACCACTATCACACTCCAGACAAAACCTCGGTTGTTCAAGTACATTTTTAATGCACATCATCTCATTCAACATGACAACTCTGCCGAACTGTCAAGTTGGAGACAAACAAGAATAAAGTTATAACAGAAAATACGTCATTCTCCAGTTTGCCACACGTTCCAACATTTAACTGTTTCTGTGAATATTTTTCAGCATTTAACAAAACTTACAGATATATCAGACAACTATAAAATTAATGTATGTCTTTATCACCAGATAAGTATAAATAAAAACTTGGCAAGGCGCCCATTGTGAGACAATGGACCAATGAGACAGCAGGATTCTAAATTTTTTTATGTGGTGCTGTTCGAAAAATATCTGCATGTTTGTGATTTTCTGTCATTTGGAGATGAGGCTTATTGCACTGACATGTTGACATCCATGAAAAGAATGGCAGATTTTGTGCTTCACAACAGTTACTCTTCCTTATTACCAATGAAATGACATACAGGTAGATTTCTGTTCAGTACTGTTAACATGCTGTGTGGCAGCCTGATCAGACTGTTGACTGTGTGACAGTGTACAGAAATACTGCTGTACAGTAGCAGGTGGGGGGTTTTGTAAACTGATTCAAAATTAGCTGTTCTGAGATATCCACTCCTTCTGCTGCTATCCATCGTTATCACCATCATCACCATATTTTCAGCTGTTCTGCAATAGGCATTGCAGAAAAACAAAATGTGTACAAACTCCACACTATAGAACGTTTGCTTGTAGACGTACATCCATCTTAAAAAGGCAAGAAAAGTAAAGTTGTTCCTGTCCATGCCATGATGGCATACGGGGGACAGGTGGTTTAGATTCATTCTTTTTTCACCTCGCGCTAGATGGGGTTGATTGGCTAGCTGATTGCCCCACAGAGAAAAACCTTATACCATTTGCATAGGTGGCTGTGTGTACCCCAGGCATAATTCTTACAGTTTTGAGCATGATAATATCTATTTCCCCTGACGGAATTCGAAACGCACATTCTTAAGCCAGTAGCTAGTCACTGTACTGACTTCACTCTCCCTGCTCCATATTCCAGTGTAGTTTTTACAAAGTCAGACACTATAAAAATTGGTGAATTGTCACAAATGAGATGGTAATGGCTGCAGGTAGAACTTACAGTGCTGGACTTCCAAAACAAAATGAAAATAAAAAAGTTATTAATTTTGGAAGCCACCAGAAAAACTTTTTGGATAACCTGAAACAAGTGGACACCATTATCCTCAATATCTGCCGTGTATTTGGTACATTTTATTGTATCTGTCCAACAAATACACAATATATTTATTAACAATTATCTGTTTCTTACAGCATTGCTACATGTTTCGATGTTTGCACATCATCCTTAGGCAGTTTGTGTTTGCTAAAGTTACAAACTGGTAAAATGGAAACAGTTAAGCAAGCTGTGGTTACAGTGAATTGATAGATTGAAATAATTAAAACACCGTAAGATATGTCAGGTTGCTTAGAGTTCTTAAAATGTGTGTATAATTACAGTTACTGTATGGTGTGTTGTTGTGTGGTTGGTGGCTGTATGTACAGTCAGTTGTATAGGGAATTGTATTGCGTGTGGGTCGAATACTGTAGTGAATTGCAATTCATCAGTGGAGTGATGATACTAGAATATTACATTAAATTGTGCATTATGTGATAGCCTTACCCTGTTGTACAGCTCAGTTGCCATCGTACATTCACACAGGAAGTTGTCCTATAATTAATTTACTTACTCGCCATGTCTGTGCACTGTGTATGACTGTTGGTTCTGCTGTTCACAAAACTCTATCTGTATTACATGTATTGTTGTGAAATGTGGTTTTCGATGTATTTTATAGGGGCTGGAAACATCGTGTGTCGAGTTACAGGAAAAACAATAGCTGTGGGTATTAGAAAGCAGGGTGCAGAGAGAGGTATTTTGGTCTAAGGAGATTGAATTAACAGGAGACTAGTAATAATTATATAATTAGCAGCTTCATAATTTGTACTTCTTAACAAATATTACTCAGGTGACAAAATCTCGGTTGGGAAGAAATGTGGCATGTAAATGGGAGTTGGTGAATGTGTACAGGTTTCTTGTACGGAAAGAAACAAATGGAAGACCTAGTGGTAGATGGTCAACAATATTAAAGTAGATCTTCAAGAATTTAAGGATCTATAGCAAGAAAATATTTAGTTGGCTACGTGATATGCATTTTGTGGCTGAAAATATGGACAAGTGATGGGCTGTTGTGACCAGGGTGATGAACTGTCCGGTCCATAAAGTAATAGGGATTTCTTGACTGGCAGATAAATTGTAAGTTTTTTTGTGTACTTAACTACATATTTTCGAATAATCTTATTATTTTGCCTGCTAGCGAAAAGCAGTCTATGGCTAGAGAGTTCCTACTGCTAGACACGTAAGTTGTGGCGCAAATAAGTGCTGAAATCTGGTGGTAAACTTATGAACCGCTTCACGGGAACATCCATGATGAGCAATGGAGATTTACTTGCTTTTGTTGAAGAATGTGCGTGGAACAGGACTGGATATTGTTCAGTTCTGATGTTTCGGCAGCGCTCCGTATACGGCAGTTTTTACGGACGTTCACAAAGTCGCAGAAACCGTCCATTACTTTCATAATATATGTCTGACAACAACCATCAGCTCGGTTCCCACCGGACGGATCTACGTGGAATTTGATTGGCGTTTTCATTAATATCTGACTAGAAAATAAAAGATTGGCTATATTGGGACGAGAAAAGGCCCTTTAAAAGAAGATCAAAGTATGTTTCATTGTATCTGGTAACATTAAATCGCCATAAAGGGTTATCCACGAATAAACTTTTATCAGGCTGTAAGGGTAGCCGAGTAGGAATAAACAATATGTGAAAGAGTAACATTTTTACATTATACGTACATTGTGTGTCTGTTTGTATCTGAAGGCAAACACAGATCTTTATTTGCACCTACTGATTTTCACAAAACAAGCCGCAATATACAGCAGTTTTCTGTTCAAATGGCGATTGTTAACTGATGTTATTATTTACCGTTCAAGATGGCCAGTTCAGGATATCATACAGGGTGTCATGTTCTGTTACCGGTATCTGATATTATCAAATCATTGGCATACAGCCTTGTGAAGCGTCAAGCTGACTGTGGAACAGCAGGTCACTGTTCTGTTTTACCGCCAGAAGTGTTGTTTCATTAAACAGCTGTCCAATAAGCACATCTTTACTGATCTCTCTTATTTTCCCCTGTACCAGTGTATCCAATGTCAATACACATACAGAACTTATCTCCATATATCCTGCCCTGTCAGTTACTGAAGCTACTATAAAGCTGTTCCTTCCATGTGGTTACCTAACCTCATAGGAATTGTTAAGTACGCTGCATTCTTTAGTTCTGCCAGTACAAATCCATTCCACTTTCATCATTTTTAAATGATGCATTTGTGCTCTTTGTAAATGGGGTTCAGCACACTTCTGAGACAATCACATTGGATTGTTCTTCACCCTTTGGAGTTATCAGAAATTACGAAACACTATTCTCCAGTACGGGGATATATCATGAAGATCGTACTCACATGATTACACTAGAGGTGTTTTCTGAAGTATTGTACTATTAACCTTTGACCTAACACCTGACAGAGAGGCTGACGAAGAATGTATAAGTTTGCACTCTTAAGAAAATGTGCGCATTATGCACGATTTAGAAAACCACTACCATAACCCGCAACGTACATTTTGTATGCTGAGTTTCCTGGACACGTCGAAATCAAAAACTCCAGAAACTCTGCAGTAGAATGAATACTATTCAAATCAATACATTTGAAAAGCATGTAAAGTATTTGCAAGAAGTGTATCCCATACATCTCTTACCACCGCATTTCTAAAACCTCAATAATTGTAATCAATCTCAACATAGAATTACATGCCCGTATCACATTGTGTAGCTGTCTGTTTTTCCGGCTCTGGTTGCGCCGAATATTTCGATTATTGTGGTCTACCACCATACAAACTTGAGATCATAACCTACCTGCAACATCACTCAATTTATTTGATATTTAACCGCCACAGATTATAGGGTTTAACTTCGAAAGTCAGCGGCCATTACTGTTGCAACAACGCCCTTCAAAAAGCCAAGGGGCTATCCATGACTTGTTCTTTAACATGTTCTCACTGGTTCGCCAAATCTGCAACGATGTAAAGACAGTGCGTATGTTTAGAGTTCAGTTTGGAGAGCGTCCTGCTTGCAGCCAGTTGGAGCAACAGCAGTCGTGCAAGTTGCAGATATAAATAAGGACACGTTCACCCACAATTATCAGTCAGCAATGTCTTTCCTAGTGCTTGATTTCACCTACTTGGAAGGGCGGGATGGTGAACTGTTGGTCAAGGAGTTGACAACTGTCGACTTCCACAGTAATCGGGTCTCATCATATTTATTTAAGAGACCGTACGCTTGGGAGGAAGTACCTATGTTTAACGCCAGAATGAATCAGCTATTAACTACAGGTGTAATTGGATTGATGGTGATATATTCGGAACTGGAAACTGTGTTACATCGCTAGACATTATCTGCTGCTGCAATCTATTGCTTTGGACCTCAAAAAACAGAATTTGTTACTAGTCTTATCGACCCTACAGTTATTGATATCACTCAGTTAGGAAGCCCTCAACCCGCTGGCATAAATTTCCCCTACCATCAGCTGTACGTTTGCATGTCACAAGTCTAAACTTGTTTGTGCATCGCGATCAGACAATTCATTTGCTCAATGGCTAAACTTTCACATTCTTAGTCAACAGTATACAAAGCACCTGCTGCAGCCTGGATGTCATTAATGTTTTCCAGATGATGGAGTTACTTCGACGTGTTTATTTGTTAAACAAGCTGAAGACAAACTACGGTCACATCTACACGGATGATGACCTGACACCGCAAGTGAAAATTGAAAGTTCTTCGGCGCTTTATGGTGTTAAATCATACACCGTGGTTTATTATACTAACATTCAAGAGACATATACCAAGGAGTTTAGTGCACGAAGTTGGCGACTGGCGTCATACTTTGTCTATGTACTGAGGATGGTACATCCGCATCACGTCTGAGGGCGCTCAGGTGTATTGAAGTAAATCAGAATTTCACAAGTACATTTTCCATCATTTTTTAACATGCTACCCAAATATTTAAAAGATTCCATATTCTCTAGTTGTTTTTGGTCTATCATAATTTTTACTGGGAATGGTTGTCTTGAAATTGTTTTGTTTTTCCCACATTCATTTCCATTCCATACCATCTTCCAATTTCAATTAGTTTATCAATTATGTCCTGCAGCACCTTTTCTTCCTTAGCCAGCAACACAAGGTCATCTGCATATTTCACAGTGTGAATGATTTGCTCTCATATTTTGAAGTCTCCACACCCTTCTAGAGCTTCCTTGGTAAAGCATTCGCTGTACTCGTTGAACAGAATTGGTGACAAACGAATCGCATTTTGAATCTAGGAAATTTTGCCAGTTGATGCTGGTACACTTGTTAGCATGTGACGCAGGGTTGGCAGTTGAACTGGATGGCTGTGCGTTCTTAGGGTCCGGCCACACAGAAAGCGGGCTGCCGCTGTGGGTAGCCATCTGTGCCCGCGGCGGGAAGGCTTTCGAACTGTAAAACTGCATCATCCCCGTCACAAAGAAGGCAGGTTGACGCGGCGGATCAGTCTAGATCGCGGGTGGCAGCGGACGTTTGTGTTTTCGAGACAGATTTGCCAGGCGGGCAGTACGGAATGACGGAAGAACTCACTGAAAAATTAATTGAAAAAGTGCGGAATTACGTGTTTTTATACGATAGAGGTCAACCGGTTTACAAGCACCTCGTGAAAAAAGCTGAAGCATGGAGAGATATATCCGAAGAACTGGACCAGACCAGTAAGTTTGTGTTTTTTACATACCTTTATCTATAAATATTGGTATATCATTTATTAAACTGTTATATAGTTATTTATAAAGTACAGGGTTAAACGTAAGCTAAAAAATTTTAAAAAGATTAAACATAATATTTATTTTCAACACAAAAGAACTTTAGGCAGCTACATCTAGGCATGTGTAAAGAAATTATTGGTTTGGATTTCCAAAACATAATACGTATTCACCTGTTAAAGTAAGCAACAAAATGTTCGCGCACTTCGAAGGCAGCATTGTTTGACCTTAGATTAGTTGAACTTCTGTCTGAAAACGCACGGACAGGTTTAACGTGTTCTGTTTCAGTAGTTGCAACGTTTTTATTATTCCTCAGAATGTAATTGTGTAAACAGCATTCCGCTTTAACAACACGTTCAGCAATTTTTTTCTATAGGCCTAAAACACTCGCCATTTCTGAGCTAATATTCCGTACGCATTTTTGACGACACGCCGTACTCTACTAAGTTGTTTATTGAACATTTTCTTTCTTGCATCATTAGCGATCGCAGCTCTCGGGAAAGAGCGCATTAAATACGTCTGTAATGCAAAGCCTTCGTCACCTATTAATACATGAGGAACGGAGATGTTTGTGCCCGGCAGTGGTTTCGGAGGTAGAATAGTTTTCCCATCAATGTGCTCACGATAGAAAGTTGAATTCTTAAAAATACCACTGTCGCTGTGACGTCCGTAACTGTCAATATCAACTACGATAAATATGTAGTAGGGATCAACTGTAGCAAGAAGAACAGTGGAGCAATAATTTTTGTAACAGAAATAATTTGAACCACTGCTAGCAGGATATTTTAGTTTAACATTTTTCCCTTCAATGCTCCCCAAGCAGTTCGGGAACTCCCAAAGTTCTCTGAATCCCGTCACAGCTTGCGTCCACATTTCTTCTGTGGGTGTGGGCAAATATAGTGGTTGTAAAACATTCCAAAGTTCTTGAAAGACTTCTTTCACAATGTTGGAAACAGTTGATCGTCCAACCCGAAAGGAAAAAGCGATAGTCTGGTGACTGCCGCCCGTAGAAGACAAATATCTGAAACAAGAATTCAAAATATTTTAGTGTAGTGTATACAATAGTTTTATGCGGAGTATTACATGGAAATTCTCTGTCCTGTGATTGTCTGTGCAACTGAAAAATATACAAGTGTGACAAAAATCAATAAAAACTGTTTTCTTTTTCCAAACTCATTTTTTTCTTACTTCTTAAGGTGAAACGGTAAAACAAAAATGGAAGAATTTAAGACATTCCTACATGAAGCACACGAGGTTCCACGAAAGTAGGACGGGACAAGCCACCAAAAAATACGAAAAATGGCTTTAGAGTCGTCATTTGGATTTTTTGGACCATACACTCACACCTCGTCCAACAACCTCCAATGTTTCAGATAACCAAATTTCAGAAGCCCCACTACAGGAAGCGGGAGCCCCACCACCATGTCAAGATGCAGAGAGCAGCCGTCCAGTACCTCCAGCATCGTTAGAAATGCCACCACCACCAATAAAAGAACTGAAGAAAAAGCAGTCAACGGAGGACATAGATAAAATTATTGGCTACTTAGAAAATAAAAACAAAAACAAAAATCAGTTTGACGGCATAGATCGTCTGTTTTTAAGCTACGCCGAAACTTTCAAACAATTCCCGCCAAGAAGGCAAGCAATGTTCAATACAGAGCTTGCTACATTATTTACACGCAATGAAATAAGCGAGTTGGATGCCCAGACTACACCAGCATCGTCACCACATTATTCAGCCAATTCTAAGGGTTCGGGTCTCACTTCCGACGCGTCTAATGCGCCACAGGACTCTACGGAGCTGACTTATACTGACCTCTCAGTAAGCATCAACCAGAATAATTCATTCCAACCCATTGATCTCTCAGAATGTTCGTTCACAGATGCGTGTGGAAATGCATACTTACTTGTACAACTTAAATGAAGTACACAATGTTTCAAAGAGTACTTATTATTTTCGTATATTGTTTGATAGCCTAATAATAAAGTATGCTGAATGAACTTACCTCAAACAAATGGCTAGTCTTCCCGTTGTTTCAATTGGTCTTCTTCAGTTCGTTGTGTACTTCACAATACTCGGCCTTAATATATCATATATTTCCTCGAAACACGCTCGGGACATACGAAAATATTTGAAATAAACGATCCTTGTGTGATTGAAGTTCTACGCAGAGACGGTGATATTCGCCCAAGCGTTCCCTCTTCTCACTGATTTCGTGCATCCACCACCGTCTCCTTTTTTTTACAAATCAGTGTTAACAGAAGAAGGATTTCTTCCTCGTTGTAACTGGACATCATGAATTAAAGAAAAATAATAGAGACGAAAACAAACGGGAACTACTTTGTAGCCGTAACTAGGTGGTTTTTCTTTACACTGGATCGCTTTTAGCTGCCGCGCCTTCTCTAGCGTCACCAGATCGCAGAATGTCGGGTTTGCCCGCGACGGCCTGCCCGCCGCGGGCAGCCCGCTTTCTGTGTGGCAGGATCATTGGTCTGTGTGGCATGATGTGTGTTGAGGTTAGGTGATTGTAAGTGTGTCAGCTGTACAAAGTAACGGCTTGATAATTTGCGGTAACCTGTGACAGTATGTATAGATGAAGATTTTTTCATTTTTCACCACAATAACGAGAGAATATTACTCCCTTGCACGAAAAACTTTGGGGTGCGAAGTGCGAGGTGTGGATATGAAACCAGAAGCTAGGCCGGAAGGTATAAAAACTGTTATGTTATACGAGTATTTACCATACAGAAACTCTCAATAGGAATGTAGATTAAGGTAATCAGTGACGTACCAATTAGCGCGTACGCAAACAATTGGTCAGTGTCTACCCAAACACTTTATGTTCTTAAATTTAAGATGTTATATCAATATATTATAATGATTGTGTTGACATAATCACTCTGGTTCACAGTTATAGAGCAAATCAAGGAAGATGTTGCCCTTCATCGGCTATTGGTGTTTAAAGATCTAGGAATAATCAATGGAGACAGACGTGTTGAAACAAGCAGATGATTTACTGCCACATTCAGAATGCTGTAATGTTTTGTGTAACGTGTGGCTGTGATCAAACTGCTATATTTAAATCACCAACACTCTCTGTTCACTGACTGTTACCAACTACCACACGTATGCCTTTCGAAACTGAAATTAAAGTCATCAGCAGTTCATGTCTACCGTAGTTTGGCTGCCTTGCGTTCAGCACAACAATATGATAACTGTGTATCAGTTATGTGTAAACTGCTGTTGTTAACTGTAGTTATAGGGCATAAATTACAGTCAGCTGCACCAAATTAAGTCTAACCAAATACTGACTAGTGGATTACCATTTGCAATAGTGTGACAGGTAACTGTAGTTATAGAACTTTTCACACAACATGTATGGGATATTGACTGGAAACTTTCAATACATAACATACTTTATTTCAGTGGTTTATAAAGATTTTTCAACTTTTTAACATTTATGATCAGTATACTTTATAATAACCACATGTCTGTGTATACACATACATGTATTGTGCAGCGGCAGATATGCTATAGGACACAGTACATGTTTTGATTCAAGGTTTTAGAGTGTATAATCCATGAGTTTGATCAGTGTAAAATCTGAGGTTTTTCCCATGCAACAACGTTAGTATTTCTTGAATGACAATCATTTGATTACTAAAACATATTTCAATAAAAACAGGAACACTTAATAAGAAATTGTGTACTTCAAGTCACGTGAATTCAATAGTAAGATACGCAACTTTCATATTAAACTTGTAAAAGATAGAATATGTTTTAACAGCAGTGGGTCGCACTGGATGGCATATTGATGGATAATTCCAGCCAGCAACATTCGCTTACTCCCTTTATCACATGGTTTGTTTACCGCTGAAAAGTGACACTGTGTTTGCACCTCTTAATGAAACTGTCCACAGTCTCCCATCTGCGAAGAGAAACGTGTGGGAAAGACTGTGGGTGATGAGTTATCGACGAACTGGACCAATTCACCCTCTGATATTTCCACATCCTATTACACAAAAGAAGGTGAACTTCTAAATGGGAATTTTCTATTGTTTCTTGTGTGTTCACAGTTTTTGGACCACTGCAGTTAAATGTTGAAACCTACAAGGAATGTGAAATCAATAAGTCTTCATCAGCCCTGAGAACCAATGAAAAGTCATCACAAATTCAAATGTAGGTCACTTATTCCACTGAAGTATCATCTTCTTCATCTTATTCCCCATCAACATTGATGCATTTGCCCCTTCTCGTCACAAGTTTAAAAATTCTGTCATGATGACAATAAGCTGTTTACAGGTGATGAGGCAGGTACATCATTTCACTGCTCAAACAAAGAAAACTATAGTGCAATTCAGACCGCTGAAGCAACACGGCGGGTCACAGATTCTAGGATAATGTGGAAGTGGAAATGTCTGTGTGTGAATGGTTGTGAATACAATTACCTGTTTTCTGTCATGACAGAATTTTTAAACTGGTGCCAAGACAGGAGAGGTGCATCAGTTTGTTTGGGTATAAAGGTGAAAAATAATGATATTTCAGCTGAATAAATGAGCTAGATGTAATATGTAATGTTGTAATAACTTGCCATTTAACTATCATGATGTAAGGAATCTTATTTATTGAATATCCGCTATACCTAACTTTTGTAAGACATTTATTGGTGCAGTGTCTTGAATTAGTGTGAGTAATAAAAACTAGATTTGAGCGTTTCACACTGGCAGAGTTTTGGATTGTGGCACCTTATATTTGTGTTATTAGATACAAATATTTTGAAGGAACATACTGCCTCCATCTTCAGGGTTAGAAGTGACCAATTTAGAAGCAGAATATACCTTTGCAAAACTGGTATCTGTGATGCCCATAAATTGACACCATGAAGGTTACTTTTCTTGGTGCAAAATAATAATTTATAAATTTATGTGTTTGTTAATGACACTGAGCTTCCATTTTGGAATGAAAGGTAACTACATCTGGGACTGTGGCAAACCACATGAGCGTGTTGCAACCGAGGAGGAGTTTAATAGAATAATGAAGGACATCCATTACGAATTTGTAAAGAATGGAGGAAAAATTCAGTATTCACACAACGTATGATGTAACATAGGACATTTTCACTGACAAGGCCCAGTTTCACTCACAGGAGACCAGTTAATGTGGGATTTATGGTCGAAAAATTGACATAGAACATGTTTCTTTCCAAGTACTTCAGTTTTGCCAAGTCACTATCATTCTATTCACATACTCCTACCCCATACTCATTTATTCATTGCCTGTTTGTTTAATCCAAGTAATGGACAGTGCTATTTAATGAGAACACTTACAAAAGGACTTAGACACTGGAAAAATCATAGTTTTTGTGGCGATTATTTCTAGAAGATTACGGTTACTTTAATTCTAGTTTTATTTTTGGACAGATATTAAGAGGCTTCCTTATTGTAACTTAAGACTTTTCTGTTTGAATTATTAATTTATCAGTTTCTGTATCAGTTGTTATTTGTTGTTATTTGCATAATTCTCTAACATGTAACATATTAACACTTTGTTACAAAATGTCAGTAGGCCATATTTGTAACGTGGTTTTAGGAGGCCTGGAAAACATCTGTACTGAATGAGTTTTTATATGTTTCTTCACCATACAGCAGACCATATCGACATCCTGTCTAGTGTTTTTGTAATTTGATTTTTATTATTCTGTTTTATTTAACATATTATATAATTTTTAATTTGATGATGCTGTCAGCTGTGTGCATATCCCAGGTGACAAAATTTTGTAGGGTTGCGCCTGAGTATGGAGTTTGTTTTTGTTACATTTCTGGCAATGGAATTTTGAGATTTCTTATAGATTTTTGGAAAATATGTTCACCCACGATCTAAGTAAAGAATAGCACACAGCTCACTTGCAGCCCCAGTAACTCCAGCTGCACCTTCTGGCTGAAGTTCTGTTGTTTTACTTGTTTTTCCTGGGTAAATATTTTGATAGTAACTTCATAATTTGCATAATTGCTTTGTGCATCTGCACTGTGAGTGCTGCACAGTCAGTGCAGTGAGGAAGTTTAATGTAAATCTATCGTTTGGTCTAGAGGCTAATTATCATGACAGATATGTTCATGATTTTATTCAGTCAGTCCCCTTTTCACATTCATTTCACATTGCTATTTATTAATGTCCCTCTGTTCACTGCTACATAACTGTACAGCTGACAGGACACTGTTAATTCTTTCGTTTTGTAGAAGCACACACACAAGGGTTGCTTGTTGTGCGGCAGAAACATGGTGTCTAAAAGCAAAAACCACAGCAAAACTTAATTCCACAGAAATGGATTTCTGGCGACGCTCAGCTCGTATTTCCAGGAAAGACAAAATTAGAAATAATGTTATTAAGAAAGAAATGAACGTGACAAAATCCCTTTTAGAAGACATAAAAACTAAACAGCTTCAATGGTACGGAAATGTCCAAAGGATGGAGGAGGGGAGACTACCAAAAGAAGTACTGGAATGGGGACCATCAGGGAGAAGGGAACGAGGCAGACCCAAACTTACCTGGGCGGAGGAGATTAGAGGAATGATGGGAGAAAAGGGATTAAAGGAAGAAGATTGGGCTGATAGAAGCAATTGGAGGAGAAAGATGGCATGATTGCGAAATGGGCGCAGA
>JGI20166J26741_10172226_pt1 | contig 16996 bp, 11 predicted proteins | sample TergutCu122P5_FD_26741 | JGI IMG/M metagenome (IMG submission 26741)
AACGTACTCCTGTTCAAATTTCGTTGCAATATCTTCATTGGTGTTAGAATTATTAAAGAAATGCCGGGTTCGGTACCGAGTGGGACACACTGTATAATACTTGTGAATTCAACATTTCAGCCGCTATTTGGTCTCTGCCATTTGTCTCAATCCTTTTTCAAGCCACAACAACCTGGGATCTAATTTTGTTTTCTCCATCATATTACACAATAAAATGAATCATACTTGCTTAAGCCCTTCGCAAACCTAATCTCAAACCCTGAACTTTCTTTATAAACGTTCAGAAATACCATTATCGATGTTTAGAATATATTTTTCTAATAACCAATAATAAAACTACGGAAAAAAGTAGGTACTTAACACCATGCAGCAGAGTCTCTTTGGAAGAGTCAATAGTTGCTCAGTTAATCCCTGTAGTTCCTCATACTTTATGAAACTTGAAGGTTAATTACCATCTTCTAAACAACGCTCCGTTTTTCGATATTCTGAGCCAAATAAGTCAATTTCGTTACCAACAAAACTATTTCTTTAATACCCATAGCTGTTTCATTCATTTACGTAACTCGATCTTCACAATGTTTCCTTTCCTTCAGGAATCTAGACTCAAATTTTTTAAACATTTCTCCCCTTCTGAAAAATAAGCAGTGAGAATAAATTCGTTTAATTGCAAAATACTTCATTATTCAATACTGAATTCTCACAAATATTTAAATTTCTATGTGTTCATTTCGGACATTTTTTGTGGTCAAAGTCATTAATATATCGTATACTGAGTAGTTTGAAAACTTTTCGTAAATTTAATCAATTTTCGTACCTTCTACAACTTCCATGAAAGGGAATTAAGTGACATTAAATTTATTTTCACGCCTTAATAACTAATCAGTAACACATCACAGGACCCAAAGCCACTGGGCACTATGCAGAAACTTTCGGATGTCAGTAACTCGGTTCTTATTTTACCGAAAATATATTGAGGAAAATCATATTTTTCAAACGTTTCTCTGCTTTACAATTAAATTATTTTAGCTGTAGTCACAAAAAAGCTGTTAAATAAAATCAGCGTTACCAAACGACCTGTCACCCTCTCCGATATTACAGGTCATGCCGTAAACACACTTTGTGTAATTTTCAGTCACTTCGATAAAACTACTCACTTATTTTTCTCTTTCTTTTTTCTTTCTTTCTCTTTGTTCGACACAAAATCTTGAGTTTCTCCTACCTTGCTTACAAAAAAAAAATACTCTGATATTCCTAATGTAGTGAATTGTAGTGGCACAGTTAATAACACTTGAATGCAGAACTTATCGTCCCAAATTAGACAAACAAATAGATGCCATAGCTATAATGAAACATTGTTCTTCCCACACTGTCAACAGATCTGTTCTCGGGACGATTTATTTATTCTTGCTTTGTTACTATCATGCAAATAGTAACCATTGGTATAAATGACAAAATTAATATTCTTCGCCTACATTATAATATTCATTAAACTTCAGTTTCCGAGACAGAAGTGTAACGCATCCCAGACTGAGTATTTCACAGAATATTATGGTGCAACCACGGAATGACCTGCTACATCACAACATTGTTAGTATTTCTTGAAGCACTCCATGTTTGTGTTTTCGAAATATTGCAGTTGAAACACACAAAAGGAATTTGTGGATTTAAAGTTCTCCCGAAGGTAAATATGAAGATTTCTGTCGTCTGGAATGTGACACCGTGTTGTCTGATAGAGGTAAAGATGAGAGAGCAAATGGTTGAAGAACCTAACAGAAAGCCTCTACGGTAAGAGAGGAAATGAAAATTTTGGGGTATATCCCGCAATATCCTAAAGATATGACGCTAGGTTACTGGGTACTCTGTTCCCGAAGCTTAGAGACAAATAAGTGCCTCCGTGTCTCAATCCAAATGTCTTCTTATAAGTTTGAGCCACGCTATTATTTCGAAACTCCTGTAACCCAAACCCAAGACGCAGGTGTCATACCCCAGAATTGATATCTCATCCCCACCGCTACCAAAACCGAAAAACTTGCAAGAAAAAGTATTCCTCAATGCGTGTCGAGGAGTCGGAAGTTGCGTGGTAGCAGCAGGAGGTGACGTCATCACGTTGGATACCTGACTGCATGACGTCACATCGTAGAAGACGGTGATCTTGATACAAATTCAGAAAAAGAAGACCCGTTGGAAGAACAGAGACCGAAGGAACGCTGTTCTTCACACAACGCGTAGTTTAGATGAGCCGCTCCAAACTTTGACCCTGTTGACGCTGTTTGCGCTCCCATTATGTTTCCCCGTTTAAAAGAGCGTTTACATCCACTATATATGGTAGTAAATTACGTCGTTTTTCCCATCATTCAGTCGTTCTCATACATTTTGCCAAGTAACATCCACTGCAGTTGTTTCTCTGCTGCCACCGCGCATTCAGTAACTCTACTCCTGCATTTTTTCGCCTACCTGACCTAAGTTCAGTTAGGCATGGTTGGGTTGGCTTCGCAAATGTACACATATGTGTTTAAGTCCTTGAGAGCACAAAATATTTCTTAAAGTTTTTCTTTTATTTTTCCATTGAAAGTTACTGCATTAGTAAATCTTAATTTCGCTTTACGGTAGTTACAATACCTGAAGGTATTACCGATGATTGATTTTCTTAAACTGGCATAACATACAAAGCAACTGAATTCTTATTTTCGATCCCTTCCAAGTTTACGCCCAATAATTTATACAGTGTTCACTACACTTTCGCTTATTAACGTCCGTAGAGTACAGCCTCTCTTACGGTGTTCACTCTCCCGCATCTAGTCAAGAATAACCCTGTATTTTATGAAACCCGAAGGCTGATTGCTGTGTTCTGAAGAACCAAACATTTATCCCAGTCTAGAGACATATAAATCCAATCCACACCATCCCGTTCTCTTTCTATAATTAATTGAATTATCTTCCATCTAGGAATGTTTCTGTTAGCTTCCTGTTGCCAATAAAATAATCTATAAATGTTTTGAAATTATGAGCTGACCTTGTGTATGTATGTATGTATAAATTTGTTTTTAATGAAAAGTTCATTTTTTTCGTGTTGTTATATGTGGAAAAATCTCTTAGTTTCAGTCCACGGGTACTTGTAAATGGTTCTCCAAAACTGCCTGCAATGATATGGATTTCACCACATCCTTTTCTAGCGTTCAGGTCTCCAGAGGGTAAGATGTAATCATTTTTGTCAGTTTTAACATTTCCTGTAATTGGTTACGAATTTTATCGTTTACTTCAAATCTGCCTTCTTCTGGGACATTCGTAGAACTCAAAAACTGAGAAATTCTTTCTTCCAATATTAGTTTTACCTCATTCATTTTTTTCGCTCCAGTACGTGTAGTTAATAATTCTGTTTTTGATTGATGTATGAATCCAAATCATAACAACAGATTGGGCTCGTGTGCTTCTGTTTACACCACTATATATCACTTTTTAATTATTTGTTTCCATTATACCCTGAAATTACTATTGTGATTCTACAGTTGCTGCTACTTTAATTTTTTCTCATTTAATGCTCTGTTCAATTCCTCTTCTTTGTGGGCCATTCCTCTTACATCCCGCGCCGCATATTTGATTACTTATGCTGCAGTATAGACCAAATGGATGAAGTCTTGGAATACTTTTGAAGAGATTATCAAACGAGGCCGAAACAAGTCTATGAAGGCCTAACTCATGACAGACGATGATGATAATCCTCCCATCTACGCCTAGATCTTCAAAGTGGTCTTTTCTCTTCTAATTGTCCAATTGTCTAATTTCATCCGCATTGTTTGGAAGATCCTAATATTTCGAGAGAAGTGTTCTACCTAACACTGTTATTACTGACACAAAGAAATACTTATACATTCGTAAGATTTTGAAGCATAAAATCGACATAAATAAATAAAAAGGATTTTATCCTATTGCTAATTTTTTGGCATGCCGATTTTCTTACTGTCCAGGCCGAAAATGAAATAGGAGAATAATATTAATATGGATTTTCAAAACGGTAGTTTTAAGAATGTGAATTGGATTACACGACGTAGCATCCACATTAGTGTTTGGTCTTCATTAATAACAGTGATAATCCATTTGATTTTGTTACCAGAATATTAGGAAGTGTGCCATTAATTCGTTCAGTTAATGGTCGATCTGTCTGGTCTGGAACCAGTGCTGCAGTTAATGAATGCTTGAAACAGTTGGTGAAGGAGTTAAGCAATCAGTCAGATGGCGATGAAGTGAAGGATTATGTTACTTTGTTGGTTACTTAACGTCGAAGGAATGCCACATGTCCTAAATCAGTTATCTGAGAGTCCAGTTAGAAGACGCTTCTGCTTGATTTTCGAATCTCGTCCTGCTGCCTCGTGCCATTGTTTTTTCTCGATTTGTTTCGACCTACCATATAAAGATGGTCAAGCTTAGACGTGCGGCAGAAGACAAAGCGATGGGTGGGCATTTCTGTCATGCTGCGAGGTTAGGTTATAGTTCGCATAACTAGAGTATTTTATTGACTTCTTTTACATCAAATTGATCTATTATGTTTTCAAATCGTGTGTTTCTTAACAGTTTTACTAATTTTATTTTAAATTCAAGGAATTGTTTCTGGGAAGCAGTCCATACATCTCCGAGGCTTACAAAAAGAGTTTAGTTCGCCCATGTAGGAAATATGTACAAGAAGCGGTCTCGATTCAGCAGGAATGCGTACCACGTTTGCAGCAGTTTTACCGTCTCGTTTAAATTGCTTGCAGTGAATGGACCAGTGTCAGCGTACCTTGATTACAGTATGTCGAGCTCTGTAACAACAATTCGAGTTTCCTTCCTGAAGCACAATATAATAAGTTCCATTAATCTAGACTCAAATTCTCAAGGCAGTGGATATGAATGTAGCCCTATTATAAAATTTGACGCTAAGTAGCTTAGAAGATGGTACGGACTCTTCAGAGGAACGCGCTAGCTTCATTTTCAGTGTAGAATTACTGTCCTGTAGCTCACGACGCGCTTTTTTTTGCGCATCCTTCTCATTCTTTCATGTTTGCATTTGTGCAACGTAACCTACAACTGACCATAAGGCGTAAATGGTTCCTTTATAAATAACTTCACCTGGCAGATGGAGACAATAGTTTCCTTGAACATGACTGTACCTGTCGCAATTCGTAGTACGTGGTGGCGCAGTCGGTTGAGGCATTGGGCTACAGGTTCGATTCAGATGGAGTCATGGGGATTTTTTTAATTTACTAAATTCTTCCGGCCGCATTGTGTCCCTGGGTTCCACTCAACGTCTAACGAGCAATGAGTACGAGGTGCAGCCCATGGGAGGCACAGGCCGTCGGTGCATAGGGCTGACAACCTTGCAACCTTTATGTGCCGACTGTCCAGAAATTCTGGGAACCTCAACCACCTGCAGGCGAGGAGCCTGTCCAGGACTGTATAGGGATTGTTTTACCTTTTAAATGGTGACTTTTTCTGAAATGTTAGGAAGACCAAGGAAGTGCTGTGAAACCGGAACAGGTTGAGGATCTACCAAAAGACGTTACGATTTTTTGTTTATAAATGGCGTCTTAAAAACCACAAACATTATCCGAGAATAAGCGGATGTTAATGGTGAATCGTAAGTTTGGAAGTGTATTTGGCCTATTTTAAGGAATATCTTGATCGGGATAGGAATGAATGTTTAGCACATTCAACTTAAAGCCCAGTGATATCTACTCATACATGTACGGGTAGTTTTATCATAAATATGGTCTGCAGTTTTCCCGCAACTTGCCCTTATGTTCCGTGCGAAGGTACAATACAGAGAGCATGTTCCTCTCTACACCTTAGCCAGATGTACTTTCTGATCGAATCACACTATATTCACTGTTATGTAGGAACTGAGGATTTATATAAAATACAAGTTAATATGCGTTTTCAAATGTTTCAAGGAGGTTTTTTTTTATAGGATTGGTGACACCAGCTTGCACGAAACTGATATTCATTTCCATGACTGTACGTACTTGGTAGGAAATAAGTTTTTCAGCTGAATGTTAACAAAACGCTAAAACTTAGTCATAATTAATATATTTCACAGGACGATTCGACAATTAGATCTTAGATAACTGTAGTCATATGCACTGTGCCACTGGCATCAAAGTAGAACAATAAAATCCTTTTTTTTTTCTGTGGTGCTTCGACCCGATTCCGGGTCATGGCCTCCTCCGACGGGTCTTCGCGATCACCCTCACTGGACACAACAAACTCGGTAGGACTCCCCTGGATGAGGGATCAGCCTCACGCAGAAGCCTCTACCTCACAGCACACAACACTCACAAGAGAAACACGTTCCTGTCCCCGACGGGATTCGAACCCACAATCACAGCAACCGCGTGGGCACTGGAATTGACAAAATACGTCATTAACAATAACAGATCACAGAAGAAGGGAGCAGATGCCCCTGCCAGAACGTCAAAAAAACACGAGAACATGAAGAGCGCGTTTATCCCCTACTTGTTTTAAAACGTTGGCTCGTTGTTGAGCATTTTATTTTAAATTCCAGCACTCTCTGCCAGTACGATTTATCACTCTATTTGTCCAGTCTTAACTCTTGCTTATGTTCTGCATGGAATGAATCTGAGCAGAAACCGACATGCTGTTGCGAAAACATTCCGCCCTGCGGACCACAGCAACGGGTCAAAAGGACCCTGCAGATCACCCATCACGCCCTCCATGCTTTGCCATTGAAAGAAACAAGACGTCATAAGTGTTCTGCTTTCGGAGTTTCGATCTGCATTATTTTAAATTCTGGATGCATCAGTGATTTTTGTTTTCATTTATTAACAATAAAAATACATTATTTTTACAGATACATGGATGATAGCTTGCTATTCTGATTCCAGAGAGAGTTCGGCCTGTTGCTGCTGACAAACACAAATATAAAATCGATTCCTATTTTAATTTAATAAATACGCATAATATAAATATGTCAATATTATGTATATAAGCGTATAAGAGCAAAAATAGGTGTTCCCCTTCACTGTATGAAGGCGCGTGTGGGCTGAAGGGGAATAGCGTCACTCATTCTAAACTAAGCGCTAGACGGCGAACAGTGATTGTCTGCATGTCCAGGCCGCTTGAACTCCAGAGAGAGACCCTATAACAACTGAATAGGAGACACGATGGGCTCCACAGTCAATCTGAATGTTTTGCCCTCTCCAAGATTAGAACCAAGTTTAATCGGTAGGCCAGCTACATAATTGAGCACGTACACAGTGTGCAGTCATCTTCTGGTACGTATAAACAATCATAAGAAATTTTATAAAAGCTCCATTTGAGCTTCTGGAGGGGGAATAATAATAAAGTTGGCTTTAAATAAGCTGTATCAAGAATAAGGAGATGAACTGGGCATGCAGGATATATATGGGGGAGAGGAGAGTTGCGGGTTTGGTGGGGAAAGTTGAAAGAAAGTGACGACTTGGAAGACCTGGGCGCAGGTGGGAGGACAATATTAAAGTGGATCTCCAAGAAGTGGAATGGGTACTGACTAAACTGATATGGTTCAGAATAAGAACAGGTGGCGGGCTGTTGTGGGTGCGGTAATAAACCTTCAAATTTCATAAAATGCTGTGAACATTTTTGTTAGCTGAGAACTTTTGAATTCTCAAAACGGACTCTCCTCCATGGAGAAACTTGAATGAAGTATTGTATTGTATTGTATTGGATTGGATTCAGCAGCCTTAGGATAACGTCCAATGTAGCGCAGTTAAGAAACAGTAAAGAACCTTCGAGTACCAAAATAACTATTCGTATTTTAACTGTCTCAGCGACTACAACATTCTCAAGGACACTGCTCCATACACTTGGTAAAGTGACGGTTAAATCCGGCTGATTCGGATCGAGTAAAACTCACTTGGTAACTTATAATGTAAATTCCAGTTCGAAATTTTACCGAAAACTGTTGTGTGGAAGACAAATTGTGCAGATCCACATAAATACAGATAGACTGGTTTTATGGACCTTACATAAATATAGTTGCCACGGAGCAACAGTCTGATGCACAGAGCTCTTGCTGCTTTCTTCCGATGCTACCGGTTTGTGAAGGAGCTCTGAGCGTCGCTGGTGAGTATCGGGCGGCTGCGCTGTACCTTCGAATGGTCCCAAGGCCCACACATAAGATGCTACTGAGGCCACCCAAGAACATTCTAAGATACTGCTTTAATGAAGATCACAACGACATTTTCACACATCCTTCTCATTCATTCTCACACTCTGTGCTGTATATGTTAGAGAGCCTAACTATTTAACTCAGGAAACAAGTTCCCCCTTGAAAAACCAAGTCACTCAGCAGATAAAGATATCTTTCTGTTCTTATGAGAATCGATTTCATTATCTTGTTCACAGGATGTGAAAATGGTCGTTATTCTGAACGAGATGAATCCACTCTACACCTCAGTATCCTAACAATTTTGAGGTCAGTTTTTCAAAGTGTTCACTTTTTCTATTCATGTCTTCCGGCTACCAGTGCTTTTAAGTAGTATTATCCCTCCCATGTGTGTTAAATGCCCCATTTACTCATCTTCCTTGAATTTATCGATGTAATTAATGTTTAGGTAATATTATGAATTATATATAATATTATGAATTATAAATGTTAAACGAACTACGCAGTGCATAAAACGTTATTAAGCCCACTCAGCGTAACTCCTTCAAAAAGTCTCTTCCTTTGGACATACCACATTTGTGAGTGATGTCAGCAGGTGTCTGTCAGAAAGTGGTAGTGCACTAACAGCCACATAACAGTCACTAGAGCTAACACCATTTCCTAGTTCGTTTGTTGTAACAAGCCGAAACGTTGATGTCTCTTCAGAAAATGCGTTTCTTCCCACATCTATTTTTAAATATCCATGTCTTGAAGACTTAAACTTCCTTCTTAACTTTTCAAAGAAAACTGGGATAAGGTACATATTTTTAAAGAGAGTAAAATATAGGAATTCTTAGAAATAGACTGAAATCTAGGATTTAATAAGTATTAATTATTTTTTTCAGTAACCCTCTTTTGAAAAACACTATACATCCTTTACAGTTAAATTTTCTATAGCGCCTCACAGGAGATTCCAAAGATTGAGACATATCCATGAAAGAGATTGCGGCTCAATAGCTAGTCAGTTTTATCACTCTGTGCTGAGTGAAGAAGCTATATATATATATATATATATATATATATCACTCAGTGGTTCTTCAAGTTTTCTGATGTGCGGACCTCTAAATCTGCAGTAGGTTCAACGGCACCGGTTCTGTCTCTCTCGCATCTGACAGCACAAATAAAGTGCAAAAATTAATTGTGACAGAACATATATTTGCTATATCAGATGAAGTAAAACGATAACTGCACCTTTGCGGAAGTTTTCTAGAGGTAAATTCCGCTCACACTTCTTGCGTGTCTGATGTCCAGATCCAGATACTCGTATTTCGGATATGTGTGCATGAAAAGAGGAAGGCAGCGTGTTCATAATCGGAAACGCTATCGTTGCCTGTGATATTTTCGAAAAACGTGAAATATATGCCAACACTGTAGAGGATAACTTACGGATATTAGTAAATGTACCAAGAAATTTTCTATCGGTTTGCACATATACTTATCACATTAAGGGAAGAACATTTGCAGCGCTTCACAATAGGTAGCCAAGGAAAGTGTTTGGGCTTAAGAGGGAGGAACTGACAGAAAGACGAAAAAACGTAAAGAAAATTTCATAATTTAAAAATATTCTTATCAGTAAATGTTACGTGTAAAGAGGGTCAGTGACGGAGGAAGAATAGATGGGGCAGGTGTGAAATGTGTAGTAAATCTGGTAAGAAACTGAAATGAAGACCCACATGGAAGATCTACGTTTAGGCAGGAAACTGATATCAAAATGTCACTTAGAGGTGTAGTGTACAAGGATGTAACATTGGCCCACGTGTATCGGGAGAGGCACCACTGCAAGACTGTTATGAATGCGGTAATGACACTTCAGATTGTGCAAAAAATTGGAATTTTATTAACTACTTGAGACACTGTCATCGTCTAATAAGGATGGTAAGGCTTGGAGTTATAAACTAATAGAAGGAAGCGAATTGTTTGCTTCTCTGGGAAGTTGCACGGCTTAGTCTGTAGCTTGTTGCTGACAGTTCGGGACATCACGTAGTTCCATCTTCAGGGGTCAAATAACACATATACGTACGTCCCATCTTGAAGGATCAACAGGCGTGTTTGACCCTTTAAGTTGGACGAACACGTTGTGCCAAAACGCTTTTAAAGACGATCAACATAAGCCGCACAGTATCCCAGACGAACGAAAACCTCAGCTGCACCTCGCCTAACATAAGCAACCTAAGATTGCCTGGGGTTAAACTGAAACTATTACCACATTTCGCCGTGTCTTACGGCCCAGGCTTGATTAACCCGCAATAAAAGTAAACGTATAATTAGGGACCACAACGGGGAAGTTAATGCGACACTGACGTGCAGCTGAGAACATTTTCAATCTTCGACTATTTACGGAGATGAGACGCACCAACCGCTTTAGGCCGGCGGGAGGAACTTCAGATTCGCATTTACTAGGATATGGATGTGCCTCAGAGCTGGTCTGTATCCTTTAGGTAAGAAAAACGTTTTCCTTTCCGACAATCGAAACATGATTCGGTTTTTACAATCCGTGGCTCAGTCGATGACTTTGTTCTGTGGGTAGACGGTGAGAGAAAAACGTCACATAGTTTCTGTATTGAGTTTTGAATCTGTTTTTTTTTCGGTCTTTACTTATACTGATCGGCTACGTCTAAATTGTAGTGTTCAGTAATTTACACCCTTGAAGGAAACCATTATAGTGAAGCACAGAGTAATAAAAGCTTCAAAAATTTTGTTTTAATGGCCTGCTTGTATTTTTCAGAATTGTTTTTGACGTTTCATGCCTCATTATTCTTGATAGCCATTTACTGCTAATATAAGGAAACACTTGATTGGGTACGGAAACATGAAGTGATGCGATTTTGATTTTGATAGAAGTGTTCAATGTAGGGCCTTCAAGATTAATTTCATTGCAATCCATTAAATGACTTTCTAATAGGAAACACATATCTCGCTTTTGCATGCACTCCGTGCAAACAACGAATTCTGAAATTTAGGACCTAATCTGGTGTGCAGAGCAAACTGTTGAATTTGCAGCGGGGTACTGACACCGAATTAATATTTAGAAATAATTATGGGCTTCATGAACACATGCGGTAGTAAATTATTTTAGTCAGGAAAATTACCAACGAATCCTGTTGGTTTTGAACGAAGTGGAAAACACAATAAAGGAAAAAGTGGTTTTTCAGAAAATACATCATTTCACAAGACACTACGAAACCGCCTTCTGCACACTTATTTTGCTCTTTGTTTTAATATCGTATTATTGTGCGTACTTGACAAAAGGGAACAACGAGAACTGAAGCAGTGGAAGTTTTTCTCGTCCCTCTGTTCGCACGTTTCGGCTCGGAAGCCGCAGGGCTAAATACATTTTGTGTCTAGGGTCTGCGGTAAAAACAGTCGAGCGAATTTAATTTTAGTCCGAAACTGTTCGATACGGCATATTCTTTGGCAGACTCATTAGTCAGAATGAGTACAAGGTTTGTCCATCCACCTTAGATGACACTGATCCAAATTTTAAAAAAGGCAAGCATATTAAATTGTTTTCATTCTGTCATGTGACGTCATCCAGTTTTGTAGATATGTAGCTACGATTTGGAGGAAAATAATGTCTCCCTCTTCAGGAATGAAGACTGATTCTTAGGGTTCGACCACACAGAAAGCGGGCTGCCGCTGCGGGCAGGCCGTAGTGGGAAATCGCGGCGGTCTGCGATCTGGTGACGCCAGACAGGGCGCGGCAGCTAAGAGCGGTCCAGTGTGAAGAAAAGCCATCTAGTTAAGGCTACAAAGTAGTTTTCATTTGTTTTCGTCTCGGTTAGTTTTCTTTAATTCATTATGTCCAGTTCCGATGAGATATGTAAAAAACACAAACTTACTAGTTTGGTCCAGTTCTTCGGATATATCTCTCCATGCTTCAGCTTTTTTCACAAGGTTCTTGTACTCCGGATGACCTGTATCGTACAAGAACACCTACTCCCACACTTTTGCAATTAATTTTTTCAGTGAATTCTTCCTCCATTCCGTACTGCACGCCTGGCAAATCTGTCTCCAAAACACAAATGTCCTCTGCCCGCCGCGATCTAGACTGGTCCGCCGCGTCATACCGTCTTCTCTTTGATGGGGATGATGCAATCTTACATAATGCAGTTTGAAAGCCTTCCCGCCGCGGGCACAGATCGCTGCCGCCGCGGCAGCCCGCTTTCTGTGTGGCCGAACCTTCATACTCTCCTACTTTTGACTCTCTCTCTCTCTCTCTCTCTCTCTCTCATGGTTTTTATGTTTGTTTTCTTGTTTTGTATGTTGGTTTCAATTTTATGTATTCTGTATTTTTGTATTGTTTTATGTATTGTTTCTACTTTTTTTTATAGCTGTCTCTTTACTATTTTTGTAAAAGTTTACCGACCACTGCCACCGGGTGGAAACCCAATTGCAGAGAATAAATATCGTATCATATCGAATAAATATCACATCATATTACAAAGTTTTAATATGGACCTGTAATGCTGGTAATAAATGTAACGTCTGGTGGACAATTGTACAGCTCTTCCGCAAAATACGAGTATAATTTCTCGTCCACAGTCACTGATATGATGACAAATAAATAAGACTGATACCGTCACGGTACCACCAAAATGATGTCCCGTCTCCCTTTTTTTTGTGTCTAATATGTGGCGCCAACAGACACCAATAAAATTTAGTTAATTTCATGTTTTTTTTTGCACCGTGCATTGTAATATAATTACACAGTATAAGCCAAGAAAATGCACCTTTTCTAAACTAATATTTTAATTTATGATATCTTCTACATGTTTCGAAACCGAGGGTTCATCTTTAGGAAGGCGTTATTATATACTGTTTTGGTACAGTATGTTTCACATTCATCATACATAAGCAGTTTTGTATGTGGAGGAGTGTGTATTACACCTGTCCCTCTACCAGCTACGATATTTCCTCACTCAAAATTAATACAATAATAGTATTTATGTATAAGACACAAGCTCCTTTCCAGTCCACTATAAGTATTCGCATTTTCGAACCATTGAAAGGAGCAAAATTTTGCAGTGCATGAGACATCGTAAAACAAATAATTCTGTTCTCAAAAAGCATAAGCAGAACGTTCATCTCTGCTAATAATAAAATTCTAATAAAAGAACAAAAGTGGTGAGGTGAAATTAATTTTATGTCGTCATAAATCACATACTCATAAAACACATATAAATAGTGAATAAAATATCCATAGCTCATTCGGAATTTCTTATACGTGTATATAGTTCACTAATATAAAAGAAGTCGTGTTTGTCGAAAAAAGCGTTAAGTTTCTAGGCTGTACTTGTAAAATGCATAAAGCAAGTAGGTCTAATTACGTTCACTTAAAAAAGTCGCTGCTATAAATCTCTTCCTATGTGTTTCATGCCTGAAGGCAGTTCGGAGTCTCGAATGTTCTCTCAGGAGTGACCAAAGAACGGCACGTAGCAAGATTCTGATCAGTGGGACAGCCGAACTGAAGGAATTTAAGTCCATTGCCTCAACGCATTTATAATTATTTGATTATCAACATCCAATTTATGGGTAGTTAATACATAGGAGTTTCGATAAGCACAGGTTGTGAAGCTCCATGAACAAACACAATTTCATATTGAATAAACTTTTTAATATGGTAAAATTCTCCGACCCGAAATTTACATTTTTCATGTTTGTGCTAATATTTATATTTATGTTTGTACCTGTAAGACGTCACCATTACACTACACATGTCAGATTACAATTGTCTATCATTTATTGCCATTTAGAAATATTTGCAGCCATTTCCACTTCCTCAGCTTACTTACAATTGAGCATAATTACTTCTAGTAGTATTCATATAATTCTAAAAAAAGGAATTATATTTGATCACTTCGATACAATGTGTCAATATGTGGTTATAAAAATACAGAGTGTTCAAAGTGATTTTCATGAAAATCAGCCAGACACTGCTGCATACCTTGCTTGCACTGGTATCAGCAGACAAGAATGGCGGACAGGCACAGAACCTATTCGAATCTTGAAAGCATGATTTCAAAGAAAGAATTCTATTTCTTTGGAATCCTCCAAGTACATAATTTAAATATTTTTGAAAAGCCTAGAATCCATATATCTAATCCTTTCAAATATTAACGATATGTCGAGTGAGGCCATAATGTGTGGCACTGGGCATCCCTGGTCTCAACAATGGGTGGTCTGGAAAGAAACTAAACAAAACCGCAGCCTATAATTCACAAAGGAAACATAACCACATCATTGGCGTGGTTTCTAGTTTCGCACCTTTTAGATGGAGCTAATTGTGCCACGACAAATTTGAGAGACAATTTTCAGCAAATGAAGAACGGTCTCTGCTGTAATACAGCTTCAAGTGTTTGCCACAGAAACGTCCAAAAAAAAGTCTGTTTAACGTCTAGTAGAAGGACGTCAAATTGAATCTGAATAAAATTCAAAATCTAACACTTCAGGGCAGTCTGAATTGGCGTCATGTCACACAGCATATTTATTTTACACCATTATTATATTTTGTATTTGGACTAGTGTCGTGGGAAAAAATAAGATATTCACGTAAAATGTCCAATTAATTCTCATCTTTTCCTTCTTATTGCCTTTTTAAATACTTTGTTTTCCTTTACGTCTCTTCCTGCTCTTCTTATTCTCCTTATCTCTCCTCTGTTCCTCTCTCAGCAATTCTTCACCACTGTCGCCACTTTTCTTCTCCTTTTCCTATTTCCGCGCTTTTATTTCTTTCTAGGCTCTTTATTCTTGTGTACTGTGATGAATGTAACCGAATGGACTAGGGAAGTGCTGGTAGTTGGTTGTTAGGAAGCCAAATATGACATCCCAATAGCAAGATAAGCGTACAGTATATATCGCTAGGAATACGCTATAATATGCTTCGCAAATTAGTAAGAATTGTTTCTCCACCCCATGCTTTGCTGCCGTGAGTGTCACGGTAAATCTGCCCGTTTTACCCCGTTCCTCACGTGATGTGATATTCTAGTGATGATTGATCCGATGATATGGGTTCACTCTTCAACTCGTTGCCTGAACTCTCTCTCCCCGGTGTCTTCCAAGCACGGTAAGACACTAGTCCCAGTTTAGGAGCATCTAGCCTTACTTAGCAGGGACTATTATAATGTAGATAACTCATTCCCAATTTATCCCCCCCCAAAAAAAAACATAATAAGAGAATACTTAATAACAGTGTTCGCAATTTAATGAATAGAGGTTGCTGACTTGTAACTGTCGGTGCAGTGAATACACCTGTCAGTGTATCACCCTCACGGCACTTTGAAATAATCACATAATACGGCGATTGCGTGACTTAAGTTTAAGTTTACACGCAAATTTTCATTACATTTAATATCACAAGACCTTTTAGTGCGCAACAGAATTTTTTTTAAGCTACTACCTGTTACATACATACCCAAATAATAATGTATAATTGTACTTTGTTGTACAAATCCGAATTATTTTGCGGAGCGACAAGTCTGCCTCCATTCGACTCCAGCTAAAAGAAGACGGTGCCCGGCGTTCAAACACACATTCACGAAGAACCTCTCCCGTTTTGTCTCTGAAGAATTCATACTGGCCGAAATGTAAATTTTTGAGTCCCGGATAGGACGACTTTAAATTTGATAAATTTTGAATTTAATGCCCAACAAACTTCGAGCTGAAACACTCTGTTTAGCCCCAGAATCCCAAAATCCACGGTAAAAGGTTATTCTGTGGCGGGTACCCCTGGCACAACCCACTAGACAAAATATTGTCACAAATGCTGTAAAATCTCGCGTTTTGCTACGAGACGCCAAGTTCCAAGACCTAAGCAAGCCTGACAGATGACAAACGCACGTCACCACTTCCGCCTTTGAGTGTGAAGGCCGCACTCATCTTGTCTTTCTTCCCCGGCTCCTAAAGTAGCCTTCCTCAACTTCTACGTAACAGATGTTCTAATATTCTTCCGCAGTTTTTAACGTCAGAGTAAATGATTTCTTTAAATGTTTGTTCAGGGCTCGAACATGAACTGTCGGTTACAGCGGTCACCTATTTCCTAGTGAACTATCGAGAGGAAGTCTTGAGATACGGACAAAACTGAGATCGTAATGGGCTATATAAACGGTGCCAAAGATAGATAGACCGCCAACACCAATCCCCTCGGTCTACAGACGTCTCTCTCTCTCTCTCTCTCTCTCACTCACACACACACACACACAAAATTACGTCTAGTGTTCCAGTGTTGCACTTCAGATATCATGGACACCAAAGGCAGAGAAACTCAGCGGTAGTTTTTCATATTAGGCACTTAGCCTGTGCGAATGACGTTTCGGAAAACGACATTCCTGCCTGAGATTTCTCTTGCAGTTTCTTAGTTTCTGCAAGTAAACGCTTCTGACTTGTATTCTGAAGGTGTCCGGTCTACATACTTGACTAGGCTTTATGTATATGAGACCCTCCAGCGAATAACCAGGTACTTATTCGTAGCTTCCAATAACCCACAACGGCTCTGTCGCGTATCATTTCCAATTAATCACTCGTTTATTTTAACGGGGATAGCGTTGGTACAGAGACTGTCTACGGGCTAGAAAATCCAGGGTTTGAAAACATATGGGGCAAGAGTTCTCTGTGTCCCCACATCCTCCAGAACAGTGTTTCTCAACCGCCGGACCGCGACCCAGTACCGGGCCCTAGCATAAATTTTACCGGGCCGCGAGGGGCCTGAGAAAACTACAATATGCTCAAGATTTCATTAGTCCAGTGATTGATAACTAATTTAAATGTAATTTTATATTTGTCAACATGCCACACCGTATACATAAGTGTACTAATACTCTTTAT
>JGI20166J26741_10173337_pt1 | contig 16992 bp, 4 predicted proteins | sample TergutCu122P5_FD_26741 | JGI IMG/M metagenome (IMG submission 26741)
AATTTCTGTAACATGAAGGTGTGTCGTTGGGATTTGTGTAATATTTGGTATTTATTTCCCTCTAATTTAATTAAAATAACTCTTTGTACCAAACCTCAAATTATTTCAAATAGTATGTTTGTTCATAAATAATAATTTGATTTTATCTGGGGAATTATATTCGTGTTGAATTTCAAGTATACTTCTCAGAATCCCCGAGAAATTGCGTGCAATTGTGTTGTCAATATAGCTGTTGTGCATGTCGTAATTCCAAAATTAACACAGAAACGTTAAAGTCTGTATTTCTTTTAAGAGATTTCCTGAAATTTACGTGTGATATTTTATTTTATTTTCTCCAAAACTATTTAAACTTAAGTTAATCCTGAGAAACCTTTACACATAAGCTGCAATCATTCTTCAAAAACCCGCCTGTATTTTCTCCCAAATTTAATGGTAAATATATTTGGAATAATAGGTTCTCTTTTCGCTATTAGCTTTATTGCCTTCAAGGGCGTGGCACCGTGTAAATTGTTAGGTACTTTTTTTGCCCTAATATAATAAATAATTTATTTGATTCTCGTCAATATTTACTTCCCTATAAAATAATTGGAAAGGTAATGGAGATAATTATGGATGAAAGGAACAATGAAATTTTATGTACTATTTCATAGTTTCTTCTTGGAACAACATAAGGGAAATTGATTAATTTAACTCTTAACCTGTCCGTTTTAAGATGAAAATATTAAATAGTATGTTTCAGAATTTCTGTATGTTGACTCCAAGCAACTCTGTATGACCGGGGTCATGTAATAACGGCAAAAAAGTTTTGAAATCTGTTAGGTTTGAGAAGTATATTGGGCTGTTGGGAAACTGAGAGTTTAAGAATAAAATTTTGCCCGATGGGCAAAATGATGGGTTCAGTCATTCATCTATTTGTAACTGTGTCCTAAATTGTATTGCTTTTTTAATCAAAATTGTATTTCTGTGGAACATTTCATTTATTGGGTAATGTTAGTGGTATGTAAAAATTCGGAACCCGTTTCTGTCTGGGTTACAGCGTGACACAAAATCAAGTATCATTCAAATATCCTCTGGAAAGACGTTTTCTGTATTGTCGTAAAAAATATATATAATGACGTAATGTAACAAATAAATCGCTTATTACTAAATGTAAATTTGTTATATTTGGTAATTTGTCGTTATTTCCGTAAGAGTGCTCTCTCGTCTTCATGGTTCTCGCCATGTAAGAAAAGCAATTTTGACATCTCTTTCCTCAATAAAAGTATATGTGATCCAGTAGATTATTTCTAACAGCAACAAACAAATCCTGTTTACAAATGCAGGTTTCCTTTTCGATATAACTGATTCGAATACATTTACGGTTGGAAATATCAAAGACGTGTTAAAATTACATCCATTTATTAAATCTGTTAAATGTTAAGTTGAAATACTTGAATGTATCGAATAAAGTTTTAATTGTGCTGCGTAATATCTGCTTAGGTAACGTTTCTGAGGTGATAATTTAATTGTCTCTCAGAAGGAACTGTGTCACACTATCCCTACGTAATAACAGTCACATGACAGTTTAGTGTTCTTCACGTAATACGGAACACGATGCAGTATAAATGTACAATTGGCGGTGTTGCTGTCCAGCGGTACGCTGTTGTGCACTGTGATATTGCCATCTAAAACGGAAGTTGTTGCCACTTAGTGATACTCTTTTTCGTGCCCATTTGGCCACATACGTAACAAGGGAATGCAATGGATTTGTCTATCGTAATTTATGATATATTTGGAGAATATCTAATATGAAATGTGATGTAAATTCTGGTATTAGAGTTTCTAAATGTTGGAGAAATTTTGCTGCCTTCCCTTTTTACGTAATGTCCTTATTATATTGGGATTACATCCACAATGTACCGTCATTTTCAAAGAAAGCCTTCGAAGATAGTCTCAGAAACCTTATGACCCTCCTATCCCCGGCAAGTGTTTAACTGTTTCTTCGAAGCAGACGATTACTACCGTCACTTAATGTTTTTCTGACCTTGCTTCATAAATTGACTCTATTTTAATTACCAACTTGATGCACTGACTATTATTTATTCATAAATTATTAATCTCCTATACATGTTTCGAGCCTCATGTGCTCATCTTCAGGAGGATACATTTGTGTAAATGCAGCATATGGTACTATCACTCTCTATGAGAGTTTCTGTTGGCCTGTCGGTACAAAGCTGTGTAAATTAACCAAGATGTAACGAGTATAAATTTGAAATGATTTCAAATTCAGTTTATTTGATTTAGTCGCCATCGAATTTTCCGTCTATATTTGGCAGCCACAGCAGTTTTTCCCATATCTGTGCTGTGTTTTCATATGTTATTGCTCGATATCCTCTTGTATTTGTACGTACGGAGTGACGTTTTGAAACTTTGGTTTCAATGCATCCTTCAATGTGTTCTTTACCCTACCAAAGATGACGTAAAATTCGCATGAGGCGTATATTTTCATAGTCTTAGGTCATGTGATGTAAGTAATGGTTATAGCAATATCTGTATTGGGGACGAGAATTTACGAAGTAGAGGTTTCTAATTAATACGATAAATTATTAGGTTTGTTATAATGTACATGTTTTAGGTACAAATTTGTCATCGTCAAACCATTATATATAAAATTTTAAATTTCATGAAAGTTATTGTCCTGACGATAACCATCCAATTGTTTAAGCATGCAGCGAAATAAGTCTTCTTAAACTAAATAAATACTTGTGTTTGTGGTGAATGATACCTTTGGATATATACAATGAAATTTGCATGTCCAAAGTGAAAATTAGGAAATATATTCGTTGCCAAATATTTTAGTTTTGCAGAATATCTTGCTCAACCTTCCTCTGAATTAGTTTCCTAAATTTTTTGTGAGAATAATTTACAAACCTGTATGTTGTTATCATTATATATGACAGAATTTAAACACGTTCAGTACCTGTTATTCTTCATTCTCCATTCAAAAGTTTTACCTTCACCAAAATCCCTACGTTATTCCTGACAAACTTTTACCCATAAGCTGCAATCAAACTTACACATTTTCCACTATATCTCAAGAAGTTAATGGTCAATAATTCGGAATTATAGTTTCCCTTCCCGCTTTTAATTTTATTACATTTGGGGCTTGTCACCATATGATGTGTTATATTATACGATATTTGCATGGGAGTATGTTACTTTGAGATGCATGTAATTCTGAAATGTATATTGATTTATGTGCCCTTCGATTTTGGTTTAAAAATGAGCTCTTCTAGTTCACCAGAAGTTGGGTGAACAGAGAAATCTTGAATAGATGTAAGCATGGTAGATAATTTTTTGAAATATGAAGGATTATAAGCTGGTATATCTAAATGGTGCCTATCCATTGCAATCATACTGATTATTTGTAAACTTTTTGACTGATTTTCCAGTTATTTCCAAAGCAAATCATTGTTGAAAATATAAATTCTCATGTGGTAAATAAAGTCTATGTTCTGTAGGGAACCGCGAAATGAATTACTACTTTTTCTACATTCAGAGTTCTGAAAGCTTCTTTTGTATAGATAATTTATCTCATTTTAAGTCCAAAAGCCCTCCGAAAATCTAGTTTATTTTTTATGGAGGGGAAAGACTCAAAATTCGATGCGTTCGTCGGGTCTTTCATGCTGCTTATATAAACATAAATTTAAACACAAAAGAAAAAAATAATATAAATTCACTCGAGAAAAACTTACATTCTCAATCAAAAACATCAAATCTAGAATGTAATTTGTTTCCGAAAGCAATTTTTATTCTCGATCAAAAGGTTCCGATTGGGAATTCAAGGTGTATGGACTGAAAATTTGATATCGATTGAGCTACAACATATCGGTATGCGTTTTTTGTAACTTGTTACACAAAATGACCGAAAGAAATTACCAAATTTTGAAAAATTAGATTCCTCACTCTCTGGCAGGTATCAGTTTGCACATGAAGAAATAATTACTAAATTTTGTACTATATACATTCATTAAAAGCACTAATTAAATTATACTTCTGAGGCTCATGCAAACAGAGAATTAAATGTAAGAAACTCTGAATCAATTCCTGAAATCCATTCGTTCTGTTAGACGTAAAAGTTTAATGTAAACAGGTATATTTACGATTATTTCAATTTGCTTTACTCGATGTATGTTGTGATATTTTCAATGTTTATGCTACAAATTATAGTTAGGTATGTTTTTAGTAAAGAACACAGTAGTGTTTTCTTTTAGGTTTCTTAAGGATGGTATCATTTAATATTACCAAAAACTACCAACTCTAAATCTGAAGGACACAAATATGTGCTATATATACTCTATAAATTATTACATAATCCTGTTGAATCATTTAAGTATTAATATAAAAAACGTTGAAGCTTCTCAGTCAAATTTAAGTGCTTAGATTTACAACGATATTTATAGTGTTTTTATTTAGAGATTTTAAAAACATTTTTGATTTTCAAAAAAAAGCACACAACAAATCTCCCTTAAGTTTCCTATACAGAACCTTCACTCAACAGCTCCCTGTCAGTAGAAAATTATTCGTAAGATATCAGTAATTATTGTACTTTGTTTCTTTAACTGTAGACAGATCTCGTGATTCTCATCTCCAGTGTCCTAACAAACAGGTTGTGATCCGTGTGTCACTTAAGCTATCGTGAAAGAAACACTCACTAAAAATGTCTCTCTTCAGAATCTTCTAACAACAAGAAAACAAACATCCTAATAATTCTTTGTCCAGCTGCTGCTGCTCGCTGTTCGTTACAGTCAGAGTCTGCAGATAGCCATCTTCAGTCAAATTCAAAATCCTCACTGTCCTGCATATAGTGTCAGTCTCAGGTTCCTCAGTTTCATCAAGAAGTTTTCAGTTCCGAATTTCCACAAGTGTTAAAAGGTGGGCTGTTTGTCATGGGAGTTCAGCAACTGGAAGAATTCCTTTAAAGATGGCTATCGTTCAACCACTTGATGGATATTACAACTTCAACTTTTATCACATGCAACCTACAATCTATCTCCTTTTGTTGGGCTGGTGTCTAAGTTTCCTCTGCTGTGTGATCCAGGTATTGTACAATGGCGTATTGAGCAAAAGAATATGAAGTTTTTAATGGGTGGGTTGATACGCGATTTTTAAGATTGGTGAGGTTTATACAGCACTACGTCACCCACAACTCCCTATACAGTTCACTTGCAAGCTGACAGACAGTGAAAGTTCCACGTCCATTAATCGTAGGAATGGAAAATTTGGACAGTCCTTTTCCATTTTTTCGACTTCTTAGAGATGAATTGAAGAAATTTATTTCCATTTCACAAAGTATTTATTAGCTGTATTATTTACATTGGCCGAGTATACATGTAGGATAGTAAATTAACTAGGGATTAACGAGTAAATTTGAAATGTTTTCAAATTCATTCCATCAGATTTAGTCGCCATTGAATTTTCCGCCTATATTTGTCACCACACACACACACACACACACACACAAACACACACACACACACACACGCACACACACACACACCCAGCAGTTTTCCCCATATTTGTGCTGCGTTTTCACATTACATTACATGATATCCTCTTGTATTTGTACATGAACCGTGACGTTTGGAAACTTTCAATGCATTCTTGAACGTATTTTTACGGTGCCAAAGATGATATCAGATTCGCATGAGGCGGACATTTTTATCACTAAATATGACAGAATTTCAAACAATTCAGTACCTGTTATTCTACATTTTTCATTCAAAACTTTCATCTTCACCAAACTCCTGTTAAGCTACGTTAATCCTAACAAACCTTGACCCAGCAGCTGCAATGAAACATATACATTTCCCTTTATATCTCACGAAATTAATGGTCAATAATTCGGAATTATAGTTTCTCTTCTTGCTAATAATTTATTGCTTCATGGGGCGTGGCACCGTGTAATTTGGTAGATTATAAGAAATTTGCAGGGAATAGGTTATTTTGAGGTGCATGTAATTCTGAAATGTATTCTGATTTATGTGCCTTTCCAGTGTGGTTTAAAAGAGTCCTTCTAGTTCACCAGAAGTTAGGTGCAAAGAGAAAACTTGAAAAAATATAAGCATGGTAGATAATTCTTGGAAATATGAAGGACTATAAACTGGCATATCTAAATGTTGCCTATGTATAGCATTCATACTGAGTAAGTGTAAATTCTTTTTTGTATATTTTCCAGTTATTTCCAAAGCAGATCATTGTTGAAAATATAAATTTTCACGTGGGATGTAAAGTCTATGAATACGTAGGAGAAAAGCAGAATGAATTACTACTTTTGATACAATCAGATTTCTGTAACCTTCTTTTGAACAGATAATTTTATCTCATTGTAAGTCTAAAAACCCTCCGAAAATCTAGTTTATTTATTATGGAGGGGAAAGACTCAAAATTCGATGCGTTCTTTGGGTCTTTCTTGCTGCTTATGTAAACGTAAATCTAAATACAAAATTAAAAATAATAGAAATTTACTCGAAAACAACTTCCATTCCCAATCAGAAACATCGAATCTGGAATGTAATTTGTTTACGAAAACAATTTTTATTCTCGATCAGAAGTGTCTGATTGGGAATGTAAGGTGTTTACGACTGAACATTTGATATCGATTTTTTGTGTAGTTCAGATAATTAATAGTGAAATTCGTCACAATTTTCTTCCCTGTAAAATTAGTAAGTATATAAATTAAGTAAGCAAAATATAAAGACTTTAAATTTATTGTTGCTTTTTATAAAAAAAATCATATTTCCGTTGGCACTATCAGTTAGTAGGTAACACCATTCAGAAAATGATAAGGAGTACGTTTTTCCGTCTGTGCTACAACGTGAATCGAAAACTAGATACTTTCAAATACGCTCAGGAGAGACGTATTCTGAAATACCGCAAAAACACGTATATTGACACAATCTAACAAAAGAATCACTTATTGTTAAAAGGTAGTTTTTATTGTGTACTTGTAACTTCCCGTTTATTCCGTCAGAGTGCTCTCTCGTACAGTCTTGTTCTCTATATGACGGTAAAGATATTGTTGACGTTACTTCCATAAATAAAAACAATTGTGATCCCACTGTTTATTTCTAACAGTCAAAAAGTACAACATGTGTACAAGTACGAATCGGTGCTGATAAGTCCTTAGCCCGACCAGGAATAAAACAAGCTACAGCGAGCAAATTCGGGATTTATTCAACATACTCCCAACGAAGCTCAATACCCTACTTAGCCCGTTGCTCTAACTTTTGCAAGCCACTCAAAAAGAAATACATATTTTTGTCCGTCAAACCAGGTCTCCGTGGCAGCACTGACCTTAGTGTCGTAAACAAATTGCGATCTTTCAGTTGTATTTCAGTCCAGGGAACAGATGGTACCCGACGGGACCAGATCCGTAGAATAGGGTGGGTGATGAAGACATTGGAAGCCCAGGTAGGCCAGTTTCTTCTGAGTTTCAAGTGCCCGGTAGGTCGGGTTATTGTCGTGCAAGAACAAGAAATCTTTGTGAGCTTCCCGCAGGTTTTTTCTTCAGAATGTCCTTCAATTGCACTAGCAGAGATGAATAATACTCCGCGTTGATAGTCTGGCAGCTTGAAAGATTATAAATGAGGAGGATGCCATCTTGATCCCAAAAAATCAAGACGAGAATTTTCCAGCTGGTTGTTGCACTCGGAAATTTTGGGGCGAGGTGAGACGCCAAGCCGCCTCTTCATTGATTGTTGCTTTGTCTCCGGGTCATAATAATATAACCGGGTTTCGTCCATGGTTATCAATCGCGCCAGACAGGAAATAATTTGGATCGTGCCGTAAAAATTCAAATTTTGCTGTGACGACTGTCACCGTTGACGTTTTTAATCCGCGTTCAGACATTTCGGGACCCACTTCAGGGAGAGCTTCCGCATGTCCAAATCTTCATGAATGATGGACCCAACCCGCTCACGTGAGATTCTGAGTTACTCAACTATAGATTTAGCCGAAATCCGGCGGTCTTCCAATATTAACTCTTGAATTTGTTCAATAATCACCGGGGTGGTCACTGTTTTGTGTCGTCCAAGACGAGGTGAAACACGTGAAAAATCACCACGTTTGATCTGGGTCGCCCAGTTTTTGACGGCAGCATACGATGGTGCATATTCCCGTAATGTTTCTATCAGAATTGTGTGAATTTCCTTCAGCGCCTCTCCTTTCAATAAAATAAAACTCTTTGACAGCTTGCGTCTCGATGTTGTTGAAATCAAGTGCGTCGCCTGATATGGTTCCTTTCAGCCTCTGTAAAAAGAAAAGACTTGCAATTCGGCGCATGAACAAAACACACTTTCCAACGACACTATCAATTCTGTCCTACGACATCGGGAAGTAGGACGGGCTAAGTACTTATCAACACCCCCTCGTACAGTTTACTTTTCCGATATAACTTGTTAGATTTAATTTGAGGTTAGAGAGAGCAAAACACTATATTTAAATGTTATTCAATTATTAGTCAGTTAATGTTAATTTAAATACTTGCAGGCATCAAAGATTTTTTTAATGTGCTAAATAATGTCTGCTTAGGACAATTTCTGAGGTGAAACGTTAATTATCTGTCAGAAGGAACTGTGTCACAGTAGCCCTACCCAATAAAAGTCACATGACAGTTTAGTGGTCTTCACGTAATACGCAACACGATGCAGTATAAATGCACAACTGGCGGTGTTGCTGTTCAGCGGTACGCTGTTGTGCACTGTGATATTGACAGGTAAGATAGAAGTTTAAAGCTGCATTCTTATACAGTTATTCGCAACTATTTGGCCACATAAGAAAAGAACGGAAATGAATTCACCTTTATATAACATTGTATTCGGAAAATATTAACTCGGGAGAGGTGATGTATATTCTGTTAAAAGAGCTTCTACATTTCGGAAAACTTCCCCTCCTCCTCTAATTTAAACCACGAAGGAAAAGACAGTATATTAAACCAAAACGTCCGTATCCATCTCTCAATTTTAAACTTATTTCTAATGTCGATGGGAGTTTGTAAAATTAGAAATTAAAATTGTGGAGAACAGGGAATCGAGTTCAATTTACAATTGAAGTCTTGAAATAACGAAAGAGAAACATCATACTCATTGAGACGTGGATATTAAAGCAGAATTGTAGTTGTGGGAGCGGTTGGTGTGGTATTGGACTAGTCAATACCAATTTCGAGATTAACATTGCCACCTCTGTTAGTGCAGTAGGAAGATAAACACTTGTTTCCACACTCGTGACACTCCGTCGTTACATTCGGGATTTAATTTAATTTCGACACATTAATCTCGTGAATAGATAGATAAATATCAGCAAATCTCATGTGTCGGTCTTAGACTTTTACAGCAGAATCGTGTGTTTTGCTTTGGTCGTTATTCATTAAATTGTTTTTCATATTGTGTTTCTGGCTGAAGAATAAATGGCATTTTATAATTTCTGTGGATTACAGAACGCTCTGTGATGGAAGTTGTGTGCTTAAACATTTGCAAGAGAGAAATAAGTCCACAATTAAAATATTATAGTAATTTGTAGGACAGACTGGGAACAAATAGACGATTTGTTGTATAAGAAATTTTATTACTACGAAATTCTATTTCACCCCTGATTCAGGGGTGACAATGATCATTTTATACCGACGTATCAAATAAAAATGGGAAAATGTGAAATTCAAAGAGGAGAATAAAAGAAAATGCCACTTGTCCTCTAATATGGTATTATTTACTCTGTAATTTTATGTAATTTCCGACATATACGCAGCAACAGAACAATAAAGAGATTATATTCTTTCTTCGAAGTACGGAAAAATTTCTTTTGCTTTTACTAAACAATTACATTTTTACTTAATTTTTCTTTCTATATAACAGCGACATTCAGACAGTCAAAGTTCAGCTGCTGTCTCAGAAACAAAATTAATCTAATTTTTTCGTTTCTCAATAAAACGAACAAAACTGAAACTGACGTTCTCACAAATACGTGTTTCAGTTGATACGACTTCAAGGCTTATGGAATTTACAGAAACAACAAGGAAGCCTGGCATCAAGTACTACTGTAAACAAAATTTACAGTTAAATTTGGCAAAACACAGAACAGTTTTCACTGTATCTGCGCGGTGTTTTCACATGATATTCAAACATAAGTTCTTGTATTTGTCCAAACGCAACAACGTTTGAAACCTTTTGTTTAGTGGATCGTTGAATGTGTTCGTTACACTGCCAATGATGATGTAAGTATATAATTAAATCTGACAGTGTTAGGTCACGTTATATAACTGCAGGTTATAGAATTATCTGAGTTGAGGACGAGGTTTTGCAAAGCAGAACTTTCTCATCGGCACAAGAAGTTATTATTTTTGTTATGACTTACACAGCTACATGTTTCGACTGCTAATTCATCATCGTCAGGCAATTACAATTATTTTTAATTTTATGAAATTTAATTGTTTCAACATGCAACTCTGTAACTGCTATCAAACGTAATAAATACTTGTTTTGGTGGTGAATGATACCTTGGGATATATGCAAAAATTGGATTGTACAAAATGAAAATTGGGAAATATATTTGTTGTCTAATACCGCCCTTTTGTGCTCTTGTTTGCGCAGTCTTCCTCTGAATTGGTTTTGGAAACTTTTCTGTATGATTAAAGTTCCAAACGTGTATGTTTTTATGAAAATATATGACAGAATTTCAACAAGTTCCGTAATTGTGTCACACTATATTTTTCATTCAAATATTTTGGTCTTCACCAAAATCCTGTTAATCTTAGCTTAAAGCAAAGAAACCTTTACACATAAAGTGCAATCAGACTTAAAAGGCTGCCTTTATATTTGGGAATATTAATGTTAAATACTTTTGGAAGTATAGGTTCCATTGTAGCTATTACCTTTATTGCTTTTAGGGGCGTGGCACCGTGCAATTTTGTAGATTAACTTTAGATAAATTTGGTAGGTAATGTATAAGACCCCCATGGGAATCTCGAAATGAATTACTACTTTCTCCCCAATTACAGTAATGATATCTCATTTGTACAATTAAATATGTCCTACTGTAAGTAAAAACCTCTCTAAACTCTCATATATATTGTAGGGAAAACCTCAAAATTCGTTGCGTTCTCTCTTTCTTGCTTGTTTATGTAACTGTAAATCTAAAGGCACAAATATAGTAATAAATTTCAGTAGAAAAAAACTGGATTTTACAAAATAAAATTGGAAAATATATATGTTACTTAATACACGTACCGTCCTTTTGCACTCTTGTTTGCACAATCCCCTTAGGAGTTTGTTTTCTAAACTTTTCTGTGTGACTAAGGCTACAAAAGTGTAAGTTGTTATAATTATATTTGACAGAATTTTAACAAGTTCAGTAATTGTGTTACACTACATTTTTCATTCAAATACTTTGATATTCACCAAAATCCTCTTAATCTTTCCTTAAACCAAAGAAACCTTTACACATAAAGTGCAATCAGACTTAAAAGCCTGTTTTATATTACGGAATATTAATGGTAAATATGTTTGGGTCCATTCTCGCTATTTTCTTTATTGCTTTCAAGGGTGTGGCACCGTGCAATTTGGTATATTAAGTTTAGATAAATTTGGTAGAAAAATTCGAAGATACCCTCTGGGAATCTCGAAATGAATTACTAATTTCGCCCCATTTAGAGTAATAAAACCTTCTCTGTAGAATTAAATATGCCCTATTGTACGTGTAAACACCCATCTAACTGTTACATATTATTGAGTAGAAAACCTCAAAATTCATTGCGTTGTGTCCTCCTTGCTTGTTTATGTAACATTAATCTAAATACACAAATAAAGTAATAAATTTCAGTCGAAAACAACACACACTCTCAATCAAATACATCTAATATAGAATGTAATTTTTTTCGAAAAAGACTTACATTCCCGTTCAGAGGAATATAATTGAGAATGAAAGGGAAATTATTTCCCTGTTACCAAAATCTACAACCTCGAAATCTGAGGTAAACAGATAGTGTACTGTCTAAACTCTACATATCACTAAACTAATTGCGAAATATATTAAGTGTTAATATAAGAAACGTCGAATCTTCACCATCGTGTTTAAAAGCACATATTTTATGGCTATATATTGTATTTTATTCAAATACTTACATACATTTTTCCAAAAATACTCTCCCAGTGGCTCCCTGTAATTTTTCGCAGCACAACCTTCGCTGTAACAAATCAATAAATATTGTACAGTGCACACGATCTCCCCCTTTCTAATTACTGTCATTTAAACATAATAATGGGGGATTTATACTATTTAATTCATAAGAGTTGAGAGAAGAATCGTGTGTGATTTTAATCCAAGTTAATTAAAAGAAATAATTAAATAATTAAATAAACGTACAATTTACTGAGTATTAGAACAGATGTCTTAAATTTCAGTAAGTCAAGAACAATTGTGTGTTTTATTTTACGTTAAAACGACACAGTTGTGGTTGGAAATGACACTTTTCCTGCTCAATCTGTCACAAAGGGTCTATTTTCAATTCTGATATTCAGAAGCACGAGCTTTCTATGGCTTACAGGATTTACACCAACCCCATATTTTGCATTGTATAAGGTTTCCTTGCAATCTTCTTTTAAGTATTTGAAATTGTAAAACATTCTTTATCTGAGAGTGATTATCACTAGAGGGAACAGCATAAAGAAGGTTGGCGCGAAGTCAGAGGAAGAAACATGGCTGTACTGCACTCTTCAGAAATTTGCCAGTCAGTTCTTTAGTCCAGTTCATCATTGCAACTGCTTGCAGCAAACGACTCAAATTTTTTTTCTTTTCTGTAAAACATTTATGAAGACCTGACAAATTATCTCCCTTTTTTATGCATTCGACCTTCAATAAATCAAGATAATTCGACGTTTCCTGGCAACAAATTCACAAATTCTCACTACCAATACGAGAAATGCGAACGTTACCCACAGCAGGTACTAAATTCTACCTGTATTCGGTCTCACTATCATTTGTTAATTTGGAAGTCACGACTGTGGATAAGTGACAATTACAATTTATATTCTTCGAAGTTACATGGCAACATATAAATAAATCAATAATTGGTGTAACTGTGAACAAGTATCGGTCGGAGTGTTTAGTTTTAAGCGGTGAGGAAGAAGCGAAAGGCACGTTTTGAAGTTCCTGATTCAAGCCTTGTGGGATGTTGCACTGTTTCAACTGGTAAAAGGCGACTTTCCTCGGGTAAATAATAATGTTTACATTTTTAGGATCGAGCAGTGGAAGGACCTTTGCTTGCTTTTCAAAGCGTTATTACTTATTTCAAAATCCCACAGTGATTTTCTAAGTCCCTCTTTATAATAAGACCAAAGGGCTTGCAAATGCTGAAACTCGTATTATTTTTATGATTATCTGGAACTAATGTTTTTATCAGATGTGTTATTATTGATTTTATTTTTCTATTTCGTCAAGATTTTGCTTTTTATTTTGTGTTTGAAATACCATGTTGATCTGAATCATTCTGTGTGTCCCTTTCATTAATATTAAGTCCATTTCGAATTTCCGTATTCCAGTTTTTCACTTGCCAAGAGAAATGTAGATTCTTGTCACTTGATATTTTAACTAATTTTTTTCAACTTCTTTTATGTAACTGTCGTTTCTAATAATATTTTCTTTTACATTTCCCTGTATATATCCTAGAGCTTACAGGGTTTTTGAGCGTTTGAAAAGCTACTTTGATAAATCACAACCTTTTCAACAGATGACAGCTTTAGATATTAATGTCGGATTCTGCTACTCTGTGTCACAATAATGCAGGCCTAACTGAATGAGACATTGGGGCACAAAAATTTGAATTACCTTGAACACTAAAGCAACAGACTGAGAGAAATGGTAGGTGTTTTACTGGTTAAGGTCAAGGGCTAAATATTTCGTTTTATAGAAAAGAAATTCAGAAGGATTTTCGTCAGCCCTACACTGCTATATGGTCGGGATGATATTCTTCTAGACTGCGTTAAAGCCTGCGTTATAAGAGTGTTGGTAGACTCTAAATAAATGTTATTAAGTTAAAATTTCAGTTTATATATTTATGCGAATAAAAATAATTTTAGTTCAGAAAGTTCATTTGAATATCGTCACAATTTACTTCCCTGTAACATAATTGGAGACATAATGAAGACAATTATGAATGAATGGCCCAATAAATGATATGAACAAGTTAATAGTTTTCTCTTGGAAAAGCATAAGAGAAATGGGTTAATTTAACCAGTAAACCTGCCGTTTTAAGAGGAAAATATAAAATATAAAGTTTCAGAAATGCTTTATATTGACTCAAAGCGACTGTGTGTGACTAGGGTCATGTAAAGACGGCAGCAACGTATTGAAGTTTCTTAAGGGTGAGAGATACATTGTGCAGTTGTGCAACTGAGAGGTTTAGAACAAAATTTTGTAAGAAAAATGACGGATTCAGTCATTCATCCACTTTTACCTATAAGAACGTGTTCTGTCTGTGATACAACTTTGACTCAAACACAAATTACTTTAAAATACCCTCAGAAGAGCCGTGTTCTGTAATATCGCAAACACACCAATAATGACGCACTGTAACAAATGATTTGCTTATTGGAAAAGTAACAAGTGGCATTTTTCAATTTGTCCTTTATTCTTTTCGAGTGCACTACCGTCTTCCTTGTTCTCGCCATGTAGGAAAAGACAATATTGTCGTCTCTTTATAAATAAAACTTCTGTGAACCAACTGATTATATCTGATAGCAACAAACACAGCCTGTGTACAAGTACAGGTTCCATTTTCAACACAACCGTTTGCAGACAGCGACTGACAAATATTTAAATTACTTTCAATTATTAGTTTGTAAAATTTTAAGTTTAAATAATTGCGGGTTTCAAATAATTTTTGAATGTGCTACGTAATGTCAGTTTTGGTCAAATTTTTAAGTGAAAATTAATTGACTGTAAGAAGGAACTGTGTCACAGTAGACCTACGTAATAACAGTCACATGACTGTTTAGTGGTCTTCACGTAATACACAACACGATGCAGTATAAATGTACAATTGGCGGTGTTGCTGTTCAGCGGTACGCTGTTGTGCACTGTGATATTGACAGTTAAGAAGGAAGTTTAATGCTACCTTCTTATACAGTTATTCGTAACTATTTAGACACATACGTAACAAGGAAAGAACATGGATCCGCCCATAATAAGTAAAGATATATTTGGAGAATATATCATTGGTTTTCATGTATATTCTGTTAAAGGTCTCCTAAATTTTGGAGGAACTTTGTTGCCTCCAGTATGAGGCTGGATAGAGATCAACTTTTACCAAACCACACGGCGTCTCATCGCAGGAAGCCGCAGGCTTCACACACACCGGCGTCGAAACTGAAAGGATTAGTAAGTATAAAGACCTTTGTATAGAGGGATTACATTCACAAAGTACCCGTCATTTTAAATGGCGAACATTAGAGCGAGTCTCACGAACCTTATGACCACCCATATACCAGTCGCGAGATTAGCAGTTACTACGTAAGCTGACAAATACTGCCGTCTCCATCTTTCTAAAGAACACACTGATCCACGCGCACATCAATTCGCACACTGCCCTGACTTGTAGAATCGGCCCAGAAAAGCTAGTGGTACCTGCGGCTAAATTTTGTACCGTATTGAAATTAATCCTGATATATGAAAGTTCAGGCTATGTTAAACTTAGTAGTGGATATACCGTTGTGTTAAGTAAAATATTAAAATGAATTAAAATATATACTTCCCTAAACACAAACATATTTTACTTTATTAATTAAAATAATAGCAACTAGTTTCGGCCTAAGCCGGCCATCATCAGACCATAATAATTATAAAAACTTAAATGCCGGTGTTTACAATGTTTTACTCGTTATATATACTTTGCGTAGTGTCGTATGAATGAAACATTAACTTCAGTATAACATTTAGATTTTTTGTGACAGTCGTCATATGATATTCAATGATGTTATATAGGTCAGTTATTGTGTGTGTTAGCAGCGAGCCTGCGCTGGCTGCTAACACAAACAATAAGGAGTAATTGCCTGAGAAATGGAAGGTGTCGTTCATTGTACTCATCAATTAGAATGGTTATAAATGATTTTGTAGTGATTAATGATGATGTGGAGAATATTTGATCCTTGGAAGAATGGGACAGCATGTGGGTGGAGAAAAATACATAATGAGGTGCTTAATGATCTGTACTGCTCACCCAAAATTTTTCGGTTAATAAAATCGAGAAGAATAAAATGGGTGGGGCACGTAGCATGTATGGGTGACTGGAGAGTTTTATACATGGCTTTGGGGGGGGGGGCCCTGGGGAAAACGTTCCTCTTGGGAGAATCAAACTTAAATGGGGATATATTATTAATATGGATTTTCAGGAAGTGAGATGTAGCGGTATGTCCTGAATCGAGATGACACAGAATAGGGAGAGTTGACGGGCGCTTGTGAAAGCGGAAATGAAAATTCCGGTTAAATAAAAGTAGAAAACTTCTTGCCTGGCTGAGAACCGGTTAGGTTTTCAAAAGGTCTCTGCTCCTTGAAGTAAGTAATCAAGTGAATAAATAAGTAAATAAGAGGCATATAATTTTTCCAGCTTACAAAGTTTATCAAAATCTTGCTGTCGAATTTAACTCCAAAATGCAGAAGTATTTATTAGGGATTATAAGTACAGGGGTGCTCATAAGTCCTTAGCCCGACCTTCTTCCGATGTATTTCGTTTGAAGGTTAGAATATTTCCTTTGATGCTAGTTTTGTTATATATATATATATAAATAGTACTAATATTCATCCAATTATGATTATAAATGGGATATACAGGGTGTCACAGGAGGAAGGGGCCAAACTTCGGGAGCGTGTTCCTTATGTTAAACTATACCGATATAACCCAAAACACCTGTGTCCAAAGTTGAACGGTTTCCGAGATAATGGCAAGTGAAGTTTGAAACTTTGACA
>JGI20166J26741_10175559_pt1 | contig 16984 bp, 17 predicted proteins | sample TergutCu122P5_FD_26741 | JGI IMG/M metagenome (IMG submission 26741)
CTCCGCCACTAGCGCTTATGCGGACGCGTGCGCCGGAGCTCGGAGAGCGAGCGTTGCCTCTGGTAGCGTCGCGCGTGCGACTTTGCGGTGGCGATGACCTGCGAAGGGTACAGACTCTCGGGGCCCACAAGGAAGTAGCCGATCAAAGCCGCGACCACATAATAAGGAAGTCCCTGCGCGCCGAAAAGCTCAATTCCCAGCGCGATCGTAGTCAAAGGCGCGTTGGCAGCCGAACCAAAGATCGTGATCATCCCCAAACCTGCCAGAAGCGTCACGTTCGAGTGTGTCAGCGCTCCGATGGCGCCGCCTAACGCAGCGCCCACGCAAAACAGAGGCGTGACCTCGCCGCCCTGCAGGCCCACCGCCAAAGTCAGCATCGTCAGGACCAGCTTTGCCGCCGGATCGAAGAAGCTCGTCTGGCCCGTAAAGCCCGCCTGGATCATCCAGGTCGAGAGGCCGGCGTAGCGCTCCAACCCCAGCCCCAGGAGCAGAGCGGCGACCAGCGCGCCCGCGAGAAACGACCGCAGCAGAGGCCAGCGCAGAAGCCAGGCGTACAGACGCTTCAGCTCGCGCACCCCCACGATGAAAACGCGCGCCAGCAGCCCGAACACGACGACCGCCGCCAGCACCACCACGACAAGCTTGAGGTCCGGCGCGCTCGGCGCGTGCAGCACGCTCTCCTCGTGAGCGATCCCCAGGAGGCGGCAGACGATGCTGGCCACGTAGGACGCGACAAAACAGGGCGCCAGGGCCTCGTAGCTCACCTTGCCGACGAAGGCCATCTCCAGGCCGAAAAATGCGCCCGCAAACGGCGTCCCGAAGATCGAAGAAAAGCCCGCGGCAACGCCGGCCATTGTCAAGACCCGGCGGTCGTCAGAACGAAAGTGCAGCCAGCGCGCCAGCTTCGCAAACAGCGACGCTCCGATGGCAACACCTGCTCCCTCCCGGCCGGCGCTGCCGCCCGCCAGGTGCGTCAGCAGCGAGAACAGGTAGGTCATCACCACGGTGCGCCCGGGAACAACCGCCCGATTGTGGATGTCGGCGATGACCATGTTGTTGCCATGCTCGGCGCCCGCGCCGATCCTGCGGTAGACAAACGTAGTCGCCACCGCAACCAGAGGCAGAAGCGCGATCAGCCACAGGTGACGCTCGCGCAGACGCGTCACCAGATCAAGCGCATAGAGAAACGAGGCGAGCAGCGCGCCGATGATAGCCGCCGCCGCGCACAGCGCCAGCAGCAGTTGCAGATTGCGGCGTGCCTGCAACCAGAGATAGCGTCGCGCATGCGGCCGCATCAAACGGGATCGCTTCGCCGGCGGCATATCGAACGCTGATGTTTTCGTGGAGGTCATACCCTTATTGTAATATAGTGAGAAAGAGTGAGCGTTTAACTTACTCAGCACGATCAAAAGGAGGCATCATGTCCGAAGAAACATCCCAGTGGGTCTGCCTGGTCTGCGGCTACGTATATGACGGAAGTGAGGGTCCGTTTGAGGAACTGCCTGATGACTGGTGTTGCCCCTTATGCGGCGCCAGCAAAGATCAGTTCGAACTACAGGAGTAACATCCATACACAACGGTACTAACAGCATGCACAGAAGGGAGCATATCTGATGGATTTCAAGGGTTCAAAAACCGAGGCGAACCTGCAGGCAGCGTTCGCAGGCGAGTCGCAGGCGCGCAATAAGTATACCTACTACGCCAGCCAGGCAAAGAAGGATGGCTTTGAGCAGATGGCCGCGATCTTTGAAGAGACGGCCAGAAACGAAATGGCTCACGCCAAGATCTGGTTCAAGGCGCTCATGAATGACGGGGATGCGAAAGGCTCTCTGCCTCCCACGCTCCAGAACCTGGCTGATGCCGCCGGAGGAGAGCACTACGAGTGGACTGAGATGTATCCCAGCTTTGAGGCCACTGCGCGCGAGGAGGGCTTCACAGCTATCGCCGAACTCTTCAAGGGCGTCGCCGCCGTCGAAAAAGAACATGAGGATCGCTATCGTCAGCTTGTCGCCAACATCGAAAACGACGAGGTCTTCAAACGCCCGAAGGTCGAGGTCTGGCGTTGCGCGAACTGCGGTCACCTGCATGTGGGCGAGGCGGCTCCTGAGGTCTGCCCGGTCTGCAATCATCCCAAGGCTTTCTTCGAGCTGGTGATAAGGAATTACTAACCAGCACCGCGGAGGAAATCGGCATCGGGCTTCCGCCACGAGAGCCCAGCTCGGCCTTCGGCTTCCCGTGCGGGTTTCGATACCGATTTCCTCCGCTGGATTTATTTAGATCGGGGCTGTTATCAACAAGATAGCAGCCCCGATTGCTATATAGGGGCCGAAGGGGAGCGTAGAGAGAGTCCCCCGACCTCGGCGCCCCAGCGCGATCAGAGGCAGGCTTACTACGCAGAGGCAACTGGCCAGCGGTAGTATCCAGAACGCGCGCAAACTAAAGAACAAGCCGAGCGCCGCCAACAGCTTGAAATCGCCCATCCCCAAGCCGCTCTGTCCGCGCAGCAGGCGATAGGCTCCCGCGACGAGCGCAGCCACGCCGACCGCATAAAGAGCGCCCAGCGTCGCCTGCTCCAGAGGCATAACACTTCTGGTAGAGACGGCCATCAGCAGACAACGCAGCAGTCCCAATCCTGCTACTACCGCCACCTGACGGTTTGGCAGGCGTCGTTGCGTAAGGTCTGTGTAAGAAAGACGTAAGAGACAGAAAAACAGCGCAGCTGAAAGAATCAACTGCGCTGTATGCCACTCTCCGAGCATGGTTACCTCACGGGTACCCGCATCACTACGCTCAACTGAAAGCCGAGGACGCCGGGGCGCCGCAGTCGCAGTCGTCACCGCAGTCACAGTCGTCGTCGCAGTCGCAGGAACTGTCCTGCCAGGCAGGCGCCGTGCCACCGATCTCAACAAGCTCAAGATCAAAGGTCAGATCCTGCCCCGCGAGCGGATGATTCAGATCAAGCGTCACGCCCTCGTCGCTGATGGCCTCAACTAAAGCCGCCAGCACCTGTCCTTCCGGTGACTGTAGCTGAACAACCCAGCCAATCTCAGGAGACTCACCCTGGAAGAACTCCTTCGGCACCGTTTGCACCAACCCGTCTTCATGCGGCCCATAGGCCTCCTCAGCGGGAATGGTAACCGTAGTTTTCTCGCCGACTTCGAGATTGGCGACCGCCGCGTCAAAGCCGGGGATGACCATGCCGCCGCCCAGCGTGAACACCAAAGGCTCGCGACCGGCGCTGCTGTCAAACTGCTTGCCATCATTCAGACGGCCGGTGTAGTGTACATGAACGGTATCACCCGTTTGTGGTTTTGGCATAAAAGCTTCCTTTCGTCTCAGGCTGACCAGTATAGCAGAGCTGAGCTACAATGGCCTTGTGGAAAATCTTCTTCTCGACAGATACCGTATCATCAGCCAGCTGGACGAGGGGGGGTCCGGTACGGTTCTGCTCGCTTGGGATCAGCGCATCGCGCGCAGGGTCGCGATCAAACGTCTTGAGCTGGCTGGAGATGCGCGCAGCGCCCGCGTCAGTCTGCAGGAAGCGCGCGTCGCTGCGCTGTTGCAGCATCCCCACATCGTGCAGATCCTTGACTTCGAGACAGTCGGTAAGAAGGATGACTCCCCCGACGCCGCCTACCTTATCATGGAGTATCTCGACGGCATCACCCTGGCTGACATCCCCAGTGAGGATCTGGATGCCGATATCATCGCCGCCGTGCTCGAAGCAATCGGCAGCGCGCTTTCCTTCGCGCATGACAACGGCGTGCTGCACCTGGACGTCAAGCCAAACAACATCCTCATTGACCGGAGCGGGCAGATCAAGCTCGCCGACTTCGGACTCTCGCTGCTGTCCAGCCGCACCGGGCATCGCCAAGCGGAAGGCGGTACCCTCGGCTATATGCCGCTTGAGCAATTACAGGGCCATCCCGCCAGCGCCGCCAGCGACCAGTGGGCTTTCGCGGCGCTTCTCTATGAACTGTGTACCGATGAGTATCCCTACTTCAACGAGATCGCCCGCAAACCCACGCTGGCGCGCCTGCGCGCGGCACAGGAGGCCGGCGAAGCTCCCTTGCTGGAGATGCGGGCGCCCGGACTGACCGATATCTTCGCCCGCGCCCTGGCGCGTAACCCCATCGCGCGCTACGATTCGGTCGCGGAGTTCTGCGCCGAAATCGCGCCCTACTTCGGGAGCGCACAGCAAGGGATCGCCACGCTGCGCGGGCTCTGCCAGGCGCTCGCGGACGCGGACAGCGAGGAGGAGGCAGACGACACGCCGGACGACGCCCTGGTCGCGCGCCGCGGCGCGCTGGCTCTGCGCGCCGCCCGGCAGGAGCGTCACGCCCGGGCGCGCGGCGCGCGCCCGGCGCGAGGCGCCCTTGGGTGGCTGGTTCTGCTGCTCTCGCTGTTTGCCATGATCGCCGCGGCGACTGCTCTCACCGACCTGTTGGCCCCCGAACTGATCACGCAACTGTTCGGTGACAAGCGCCTGGTCGTCGGCGTCGGCAGTATAAGTTTCTTTATACTGGTAAGTATGATAACGCTGCTGATACGGGCAGCTCTGCGACGACGGAACTAGTCTGCCTGCCGCCTTATCTGTGCGGTATTGACGACGGGCTGACAAGGAGCGGCATGGGACTCATCTCAGATTTCGAAGAACACTTGGGAGGCGCCATCGAGGGAGCTTTTGCCGGCATGTTCAAATCGCCGGTTCAGCCAGCGGAGTTGGCGCGCGCCTGCAGTAAGGAGATGTCCCGCTCAAAAAAGCTCGGCGTCGGTACCGTGTATGTCGCCAATGTCTATTCCGTTCTCCTTTCCGCCCGGGATCACGACGCCCTGGCGGGCCTGATCCCCACCCTGCAGGGCGAGCTGGAAACCTACCTGCTGGCCTTTTCGCGCGAACATGACTTCCAGATGGCGACCCGACCGATCGTGCGCTTCTACCCTGCCCCCGACTTGAAGCTGGGGCGCTTCGAAGCGATCGGCGACATGCTCTCGGTCGAAGAAATCGAAACCGAGCTGGGTCCGGTGGCAGGCGTCACGCCCGAGCCGCAGGATACGCCCGCACCTGAGCCGGCTCCTGCTCCGGAAGCAGACGAGAGCGCCCTCATCGCGGCGCCCGGATTCGCACCCGAGGAGTCCGTAGCTATCGCCGCGCCAGGGTTCAGGGACCTTGACATCGAACCAGTCTTAGCCGCGCCCGGAATCGACGACCTGAACATAGATCGCGCGCCGCGCGTACGCCCGACACCGCGACTGCGCCATAATTTCGATCTGCCTGCCATCACCGAAGACGACCAGCGTGCCACCCGCGCTCTCACCTCTGAGAGCGCGTCCAGCGGGGCAGCGCTCTCATCCGCGCCCGTACCGGAGATACAGACCTTCCTGACCATGGACAACTTCGGCCCGCTCTCGCTTCAGAGCAAGCAGAGCGTAGGGATCGGCCGCCAGGATGACAACGACCTCGTAATCGCCGATGTCAACGCCTCGCGCCATCATGCGCGCCTTGAGCGTGAAGACGGCGGCTGGATACTGGTCGACCTGGGAGCCACAAATGGCACCCTGCTCAACAACAAGCGGGTGACGCGCGCGCGTCTGCGCGACGGCGACGTCGTAACGATCGGCGTCACCAAGATCACCTACCATGAGAAAGTGCTACGCTCGTGATCGATGTGGTTTTGCTGGCGGGACGCATCGTCCTGGTCATCTTGTTGTACCTCTTCCTGATCTTTGCCGCAAAAACCGGCATCGGTCTGGTGCGCAGCGCTACCAAGTCGAGAAAGGGGACGCTGACGATCGTCGTCACGCAAGGCCCCACCTCCCTGTTGGGAACAACCATGCCCCTGACCAGCGCACTGGTGATCGGCCGGGCGGAAGGCAGTGACATCTTCATCAACGACTCCATGGTGTCGAGCAAGCACGCCCGCATCACCCCCGTGCCTGAAGGCGCCATCCTCGAGGACCTGAACTCAACAAACGGAACCCTGCTCAACGGCCTGAAAGTCACGATTCCCGCCGCGCTTTCCGTCGGCGACCGCATCGCGGTGGGCAACGTCATGCTGGAAGTAGGCCAGCGCTGACATGAGCCCCGACTCTTCCAATCTGCACCTCAGCGCCACGGGCAGACGTCAGCGCTCCCGCTATCCGTTCTCCGCGCAGACCAACGTAGGACGCCAGCGCGCGCTCAACGAAGACTCGGTCCTGGCCTTGCCGCCGCTCTTCGCCGTCGCCGACGGACTCGGCGGCCATGAGGCCGGCGAGATCGCGAGCGCACTGGCCATCGACACCCTGCGCGACCACGCGCCGCGCGCCGTCGACACGCCGGCCCTGGTGCGCGCGGTCCAGGCCGCCAACAACGCTATACTGCAGGCCACCCTGGCCGGCGTCGGCCGCGAGGGCATGGGCTGCACCATGACCGCCGTCATGGTCGAACATGGCAGAGCCGCCATCGCCCAGGTTGGCGACAGCCGCGCCTACCTGCTGCGCGGACGGCAACTGACGCAGATCACCGAGGATCACTCGGTGGTCGCCGCAATGCTGCGCAGCGGGCATATCACCACGGAGGAGGCGCGCGCTCACCCCCAGCGCAGCGTCATCACCCGCGCGTTGGGAAGCGACCCGAATCTCATCGTCGATCAGTTCGAGATCACGGTGCTGCGTGGCGACCGCCTGCTGATCTGCAGCGACGGACTGACGAGCATGGTTGACGACGCTCACCTCGCTGCCCTGCTGAACAGTCAGCTGGATCCGCATCAGGCCGCACTCGCCTGTATCGACGCCGCCAACAGCGCGGGCGGCGCTGACAACATCAGCGCCATCGTCATCGATATCAATGAGGACAATCCCTCGATCCTTCCGCGCCACCGCAGCAAACTCTGGCTGTGGGCGCTGCTGTGGGCGCTGCTGGTCGTGACCCTGGTAGGCGCTGTCGCCTTCGGAGTAAGCCGCTATACCCGAAGCACCGCCTACCTCGACATCAGTCCCAGCGGACTGGTTACCGTCAACCAGGGAGTGCCCGGCCATATCCTGGGCTTTTCACTGACCTATCAGTCAGATGCTTCGTCCGTGTTGATCTCTGACCTGACCGCCTCTGATCAGACCACGATCAAACAGCGCCCGACCTACGGCTCGCTGGAAGAGGCGCGCAGCGACCTGGAGGACATGGTCAGGCGTGCTCAGGCTGACGGGGGGGGAAGCTTCAATCCTAACGGGTCGCCGTCGCCGAGCCCGGAGACCGGCCTATGAGCATCCGCCGCAATACCGAGCTGGCGCTCCTGTTCGCCGCAGCCCTGCCGGTGCTCGTCCTCTTCGCCCTTCTGGGCACGCAGCACGGAGGGGTCTTCACCTGGACCTACCTGATGGTTCCTGGAAGCCTGCTGGCACTGTTCGCCTGCGCGCATCTGGCCCTACGCAAGCTCGCGCCGGGCGCCGATCCCGTTCTGCTGCCCGCGACCTTCCTGCTTTCGGGCGTCGGCCTGGCCTACGTGCAGCGTCTGACCAAGCCCGCCGTCGCGCAGGCCCAGGTGCTTTGGCTTGTCGGCGGACTTGCCGCGCTGATCGTCGTGCTCCTGCTGGTGCGCTCGCTTGAGACATTGGGGCACTACAAGTACCTGCTCATGCTTGTCGGCATCGTCCTCCTTATCGCCCCGGCCGTCATCGGCAAGGACATCAACGGCTCGCGGCTCTGGATCGTGATCGGTAACTTCAGTATCCAGCCCGGCGAGGTCGCGCGCGTGCTCATTATCCTGTTTCTGGCCGCCTACCTGGCACAAAACCGCGAGATGCTCAGCATCTCAACGCGACGTTTCCTCGGTGTCACAATCCCTGAGCCACGCACTTTGGCGCCACTCATCCTCATGTGGGGGGTATCGCTGGTGATCCTGATCGCTGAGCGCGATCTGGGTTCTTCGCTGCTGTTTTTCGGCATCTTCCTTGTGATGATCTACGCAGCAACCGGGCGTCTGTCCTACGTGCTCATCGGTCTTCTGCTGTTTGGCGCGGGCGCCGTGAGCGCCTACTATCTGTTCGGTCACGTTCAGATCCGCGTCGAGATCTGGCTGCACCCCTTCAAGTTTGCCCAGGATACCGGTTACCAGCTGGTCCAGTCGCTCTATGCGCTGGCCGGCGGCGGCCTGTTTGGTACGGGGCCCGCGCAAGGCCTGGCCACCCGCATCCCCGCGGTAAGCACCGACTTCATTTTCGCCTCAATCGGCGAGGAGCTTGGGCTGATTGGCGCCGTGGCGCTGCTGGGCGCCTATCTGGTCATCGTCTACCGCGGGCTTTCGACCGCCGCACGCGCAAAGTCCGACATGGCGGCCTTCACGGCGGTCGGACTTACCGCAAGCCTGGGGCTGCAGGTCTTCGTCATCGTCGGCGGCGTGACCCGCCTGATCCCTTTGACCGGCATCACCCTGCCCTTCATCAGCCGCGGTGGTTCCTCCATGCTCTCGACCTTCATCCTGCTGGCGCTGCTCCTACGCGCCAGCGACGAGACGACCGGGGCCGAGACCGAAATGAAGTCGACTGGCGGGGCGCTCTCGGTACTGGGGCGGGTCTCACTGTCTAAGCGCCTGAGCGCACTGGCCGTCCTGTTCTCGCTTCTGACCGTAGCGCTGATCACTAATCTGACCTGGATACAGGTCGTCGATGCTCGCGCCCTGAACAACCATCCGGGAAACACCCGCAACCTCATCGCGGAATCGCGCAATCCCCGTGGCCAGATACTAAGTTCAGATAACGTGGTCCTGGCCACTTCGCAACCCACGAAAAGCAGGACTGACGCCAACGCAAGCGACGTCACTATCTATAAGCGAAGCTATCCCAAGGGCGCCTACGCGGCGCACCTGCTGGGTTACTACAGCACGATCTATGGCCGCACAGGTCTTGAGTCAAGCCAGAACGACACGCTGGTCGGCAAGCGAAACTTCGCCAGCTGGAAAGACGTTGTCGACAGCGCCCTGGGGCGGCCGGTGCCCGGCAATGACCTCGTGCTGACTCTGAACTCGAAAGTCCAGAATGCGGCGGAGTCGTCCCTCGGCTCGCAGACGGGAGCCGTGGTCGTGTTCAATCCCAGGACCGGGGCAGTGCTGGCCTCGACTTCCCATCCCGATTACAACCCCAACACCGTGGAGAAGAGCTGGGAGCAGCTCCAGTCCAACGCCACAGCGCCCCTGCTTGACCGCAGTCGCCAGACCCTGCTCGCGCCCGGATCTACCTTCAAGGTCGTGACCCTGACAGGCGCCTATGCCTCAGGCGCCATCACGGATGCCGACACCTTCTCCGGCCCCGGCGGCCTGGACATCGGTAACGCGCCCGTCACGAACTTCGATCACATCGACTACGGCACGGTGAGTGCTGTAACCGCTCTGCAGAAGTCTGTCAACACCGTCTTTGGGCAAATCGCTGTCAAGCTCGGGCCAAACAAACTCGTCTCACAGTCGGAGAGCTTCGGCTTTAACCGGACCATCCCCTTCGACCTGCAGGTCAAGACCTCGCTCATGCCCAATCCCGCGCAGATGACCACCTGGGAGACCGCCTGGGCAGGCGTCGGCCAGCCCGTCGGCGAGCATTCGTCGCCCGCGGGTCCGCAGGCGACCGTCTATCAGATGGGCCTGGTCGCCTGCGCCATTGCAAATGACGGCGTCATCATGCGTCCCCATGTGGTCGATCGCATCAGCGCCGCTCACAACGCGAAACTCATCCTGGGGCGCACCACACCGCAGCGCTGGACCATCGTCTGCGACAGCGCCACCGCGGCACAGGTAACAACCGCAATGATCGCCGTTGTCAACGGAGGAACCGGCGCCGGCGCCAAGATCCCCGGCGTACAGGTCGCGGGCAAAACCGGCACCGCGGAGGTCGGGAAGAGCAAGCCGACGAACTCCTGGTTCATCGGCTTCGCACCGGCCGACAATCCGCAGGTGGCCATCGCCATCCTGCTGGTTGGCCAGGACAAGAACGCACCCAGCGCAGCCCCCATGGCCGCAACGATCCTGAAGACAGCGCTCGACGCCACCGCGTCGTCTGCGACCCCTGAAACCCAACCATAATCCCCTTACGGGTACTGAGAACCTTGTATAATAAAACGGAGTATAACTGAAAGAGTAGAGAGCTTGGATCATGCAAGAACTATTGATAGGACAACGATATCGCCTTACCGAAAAAATCGGGAGCGGTGGCATGGCCGATGTCTATCGCGCGGTCGATGAAACACTGGGACGTAACGTTGCCGTCAAGATCATGCATGAACGTTACGCGAGCGATCCCGCCTTCACGGCGCGCTTTCGCCAGGAGGCGCAGGCTGCGGCCAACCTCAGCAGCCCCTACATCGTCAACATCTATGACTGGGGCCAGGAGAACAGCACCTACTATATCGTCATGGAACTCGTGCGCGGCACCGACCTGAAAACCATCATCCGCGAGCGCGGCCCCCTGCCTTCCAAGGAAGTTGCCGAGATCGGCGCGCAGGTCTGCAGCGCACTTGCTACCGCACATGGCTATGACGTGATCCATCGCGACATCAAGCCGCATAACATCATGATCACGCCCGACCATAACGTCAAGGTCATGGACTTCGGCATCGCGCGCGCCGGCAACACCACGCTGACCCAAACCGGATCAGTGCTGGGCAGCGCTCACTACGTGAGTCCTGAGCAGGCACAGGGGCGTCAGCTGACGCCGGCGAGCGACCTCTACTCGCTGGGCGTTGTGCTCTATGAGGCAGCTACCGGCAAGATGCCCTTCGATGGCGACACGCCGATAGCCACGGCGCTCAAGCAGGTCAACGAGCAACCCGTGCGCCCTTCGCGCATCAATCCGCAGATCAATCCGAACCTCGAGCTGGTCATCGGCTATGCCATGGCCAAGGACCCGCGTTCCCGCTACGCCACGGCAAGCGCAATGCGCGCCGACCTGGTCAGGATCGTACGCGACGATCCGATCATCGGGGCCAGCGCCACCGAAGGCGTCGGCGCCGCGGGTGCGGGCGCGCTCGCCGGGGCCGCCGGGGCCGCCGCGTTTGGCGCCGCAGGCACGGCGGGCGCCGCGGGAGTCGGCAACAGCGATCCCACGCAGCTGATCGGACGAGTTCCGGGCGCCGGTGCGGGCGGCGTCGATCCGTCGAACCAGACAACCGTCATGCCTCAGGTAGGAGGTCCCTACGCGGGCGCCGGTACGACCGGCATGCGCTCAAGTGGCGCCGGCGGTGAAACGCTGAATAAGAAGAAGAACACCGCCTGGATCTGGATCGTGGTCGCCGCTCTGGTGGTAGCCGGGATCCTGGCCGCCGGTTTTGCGCTGGGCTGGTTCGGGAACAACCGGGTCACGGTCCCTGACCTCCGCGGCAAAACGGTCGCTGAAGCCACCGCTCTGCTGGAAGAAAAGAACCTGAAGATCGGCGAAACGACCGAGGCCTACTCCCCCACGGTACCAAAAGACCAGATTATCAGCCAGGATCCCAGGGCAAACACCCGCGCCGATCCTCAGACCAAGGTCAAGGTAGTGGTCAGTCGCGGCAAACAGATGGCGACGGTTCCCGACGTCAGCAAGCTGGATCAGACAGCCGCGGAGCAGAAGCTCAAGGACGCTGGTTTCAAGGTCCAGATCGGCAAAGCCGCCAACAGCCCCGACGTTGACCAGGGCCTTGTTATGAGTCAGGATCCGAAGGCAAACACCGAGGCTCCCAAGGGCTCGACGATCACGATCATCATCTCGCTTGGCAAAGAGCAAGGCACCGTGCCAAACGTGGTCGGCATGACACAGACACAAGCAGCGTCAGCATTAACAAGCGCTGGTTTTCCCAATCCCAAGGTCAACGCGCAGGGAGGCTTCAGCGATACGGTCGACACAGGAAGCGTCGTCAGCCAGAGCATCCCCGGAGGCACTCCTTTGAATAAGGGCACGATCATTACTATCTCGATCAGCCAGGGGCCCGTGACACTTACCGTCCCTCCTGTTGCCGGCAGACCGCAGGCTGACGCACAGCAGAGGTTGAAGGACGCAGGATTTAACAACACCGTCATACAGTCAGAATTCAGCGACACCGTTGCAAGCGGCAATGCTATCGGAACAAATCCTGCCAGTGGTGCGACAGCAAACAGGAATACAACGATAACCATCATAGTCAGTCAGGGTCCAAACCCCCCGCCAACACCCTGATAAGGTGACAAAGGGGACCGTCCCTTTGTCACTGCGTCGCCGCATGCCCACAGAGCGTTGGCTCACAGCGCTGCGGGGCTTTCGTTATACTGGTTAGTGTTGTCCGTGCCTCCGTAGCTCAGGGGATAGAGCACAGCTCTCCTAAAGCTGGTGTCGCGCGTTCGAATCGCGCCGGGGGCACCACCTGATGTTTCGTCTAAGCCATTCAATATGTTCCGCATGGGCGAAAGCCCACTGCGAAACACCTTTCATGTCTTACACGAAACATCAGGAAGATTACTCGTCAGGAACTACGACAGAGCAGGTCAGCGACGCTGTTGCGTTAGTCTTTTGGCATCAGGACTTCGTGCGTCAGATCTGCGGGATCTATGCTTGTCTTGATGTAGCTCTTGTTCAGCATCCAGGAAACTACGCTCTCAAATTGCTCTGAATTGGGCAAGCTCACCTCAGGGTACTGGCGTATCTTGTAGGTATTTGCAATCACGTCGGGGAGCTTGGCTTCTTTGATCAGGAGAGCGCGGAAGCTGTCGGGCTTGGCGTTGATCTCGCTGACGGCATCGTTGTAGCAGGCCAGAAACTCGCCAAGTGTCGTGTCCGCGTCTTTGGTGTCGAGAAACTTCTGGGAGAATACGAGTACCGTTGAAGTCAAACTGGCAGCCTGGTCCTGATTCAGCAGGGGAACCCCGCCCTGTTGCTGCGCCAGCGCGAAGAGCGTCCAGGGGAGCACGGCAGCTTTCAGCTGGCCGGCGCCGAGCATCTGCACGCGTACCGGAAGCTTTTTGATCTCGGTCGTTTTGATCTGATCAGCGGGGATGCCCGCATTTGTGAGCGCCGTATCGTAGATGTATTCCATCGCGGTCGGCGAGGAGCTGCCTGTTGGGACTCCTGCCAGCTGGCTGAGTTGCGTAAGGCCGCTCTCTTTGCCGGCGATGATGCCGGCCGGCGCGGTCTGGCAGACCGTGATCGCCTTGACCTTCGTGCCCGCCGCGCTGAGCTGTACCGGCACGATCATGTCGGTCATCATGCCGTCGATCTGGCCCGCCGTCATAGCGGCGACTTCCTCCTGAGCTGACTGGAAGGTGGTGACTTGGACGTCGAGGCCGGCGGCTTTCAGCGTGCCTTTGTCAAGCGCAACCCAGAGCGGCAGAAGATCGTCGGTCTGCAGGGTGCCGATCCTGATGGTCGTCGGCTCGGGCTCCACTGTGAGGATGTCCGTCTGCACCTTTCCGCAGCCTGACAACACCGTGCCGATCAGCCCAAGTGTCATCACAAATGCCAGCCCTTTTACCGCTATCTGCTTCATAACCACGTCCTTTTCTCTCATAAAACAGCAGCCACCATTTTATCAGAGGACATTTTTCCATCAAGGCGTGTCATGAGTCGGCGAGCGAGCCGCCTGTTTGCCTGCCGGCGTACTTCCAGGGTACGAGCAGACGCTCGCTCAGCGCAACCGCCTCGTAGAGCAGTACGCCGAGCAGGGCCATCGCGATGATGCCCGCAAACATCGCCTGATAGTCGAGCATGCTCCAGGCGTTGCTGATCCAGCCGCCGATGCCGGTCGTGTCCGCAATCGTCTCCGCGAAGAAGAGGATGGCGATCGAAGTGCCAACGTTAATGCGCAGAGCCGTGAACAGATCGGGCAGCACCGCCGGCAGGATGACCAGGCGCACCTTCTGCCAGCGCGTGGTGCCCAGCGCACGGATCGTATCCATCAGCGCCGGGTCGATGTTGTGCGCGGCGTCGCGGGTCGTCACGAGCGTCTGGAAGAAGATCACGACGGCGATCAGCACGATCTTCGGCGCGTTGCCCAGACCCAGAAGCACGATCAACACCGGCAGAAACACGACCTTCGGAATGGGATAGAGCAGGTACGAGAGCGGCGTACCGATGGCGTCAAGCTTGGGGCTGCGCCCAATGGCGAGGCCAAGCGGCAGAGCAAGCGCTGTGCCCACCGCGATCGCAACCGCGATGCGCATGAGCGAGATCGCCATATCCGGAAGCATGGCCGGGAAGTCCCGGAAAAACGTCGCCAGCGCAGTCGTGGGCAGGGGCAACGCGGGCGAGCGCAGGATCAGGGCAAGCGCAGCCCAGAGCGCCACCGCAATAAGCGTCGCGCTGCAATAGCCGATAAGTTTTTTCATGCGGACTTCCGTATCACAACCGCTCCCGACCCTTGAGGCAACAAAGAGGACGGCCCCCTTTGTCACATAACGCCGCGCCGGCGCCGGCAGGTACCGGCGTAAGCACCCGTTGCGCCGCCACCTGCGCAGGGGCCGTCGCAGGAATGCCTTTGATGCCCGTGTGCAGCGCGGCGCCCCCCAGCATGAAGCTGCGATACTGTACCGCCCCCAGTCCGCAGCGTTCCATCAGGCGCGCCAGTTCGTCCTTAGTCAGGAAGATCTCCGTACTGTCAGCAAGCCAGCGGTATTCATCCGGAGCGTCAATGAAGGTTCGGCCGATCCAGGGCATCAGATGCGCGAAGTACAAATGGAACAGGGGTCTGACCAGCGCATGAGTCGGATAGGACGACTCCAGGCAGGCGAAGAGTCCCCCCGGCCGCAGCACGCGAACGCACTGCTCGATCACCTGTTGGAAATCGCAGACGTTGCGCAGGCCGAAGCTGATCGTCACCGCGTCAAAGCTCGCGTCCGGAAAGCTCATCTGCATCGCATTCTGGCAGCTGACCTCGACGTTTTCCAAGCCCTCCGCTTCGATCCGACGCTCGGCAACAGCCAGCATGTTCTCGCTGAAGTCGCTCGCCACGATGCGAGCCTGCGGCAGGGCGCGCGCAAGCTGCAAGGCGATGTCGCCTGTTCCGCTCGCGACGTCAAGCACCGCGCGCGGATGAGCCGCGACCACCCGCTGCACCAACACGCGCTTCCAGGCCTTGTGGCGCCGCACGCTGATGACATCGTTCATGTGGTCATAGTTTTCGCAGATCTCCTGAAAGACCTCGTAGACGCGCGCCTGCTTCTGTTCGGGAGTCAGATTCTCGTCGTTGGCGCGGGGGGAGGGAGGTTTCTCGGTCATGTATCAGTCCTTTAGTGCCAGAAAACAGCCAACAGCAGCACGCAGCAGCTGGCTATCGTGAGTGCGCGGGCAAGTTTTGTTGAGATTTGCATAGCCAGGGGACGATCCTGCGCGTCAAAGCGCAACGAGCTGAAGCGCAGCAGCAGGCGACTGACGAAGAAACTGACGGCGATTACCGGCAAAGCGTAGAGCCACCCCAGAAGCAAGGCGAATACGGCGAGCGCAATCAGCGCCAGCAGATTGCCCGCCGCCAGCAGAGCAAGCGCGCGCTTGCGTCCCAGCAGAACCGGCAGGGTGCGACGCCCCGCCTCTTGGTCGCGTTCGATATCGCAGGTGTTGTTCGTCATCATGATCAGACTTATGCTGACGACCTGCTGGAGACAGGGCAGCAGCAGCAGCCAGTTCCAGGCCTGCGCCAGGGCAATGAAGGTCGCGGCCGCAATCAGCAGCCCGAAGGTCAGCCCGCTGACGACTTCGCCAAGCGGCAGGTAACTCACCGGCGCCGGTCCGTATGAATAGCTCAGGAGCGCGACGATGCCCACCCCGCCCAGCACCAGCAGCCAGAGATGTGACAGCAGGGCCACGCCGGCGCCCGCGACCAGCGCCAGCGCCAGACAAGCGATGCCGAAGTTGCGCGCCGCTTTTGGTGCAAGCCGGTTGTAGATGATGCTCGCGTCGGTCGTGTCGATGCAGTTCTCCTCCGTGTCGGTACCAGTGACGAAGTCCTTGTAGTCGTTAAGCGTATTGGCCGCTGACTGAGCCGCCACGGCGCAGATCAACATGAGCAACCACAGCAGAAGTCCTCGCAGTGACAGTGCCGGTCGATACAAGATACCCAGCAACGATCCGGAAAGCGTCAGCCCGACAACCCGAATCGCCGATGCGGAGTTGGCAAAAAGCGCTGCCAGTCCCCCCACCAGCACCGGGCCAATCGATGCCACCCACGTAGGCGGCGCAGCAAGCTGCAGTGCCGCTTTCGGCGTCAGAGATGCGTAGCGATCTGAATCTCGTCTTGCGACGGCCATCGACGCCTTATTGCCCGGAGGTGCCGGAGGTTGCCCCAGGAATATCGACCTGTGCGCCCGTAATGCTGGACTGCGGACCTGGCCCGCTCTGACCCAGAGCGGCGTTCTCGCGATTGTAGAGCGTGCTCTTATTGACTTCAATGGGACCGAGAGTCGTCGCCCCCGTGGAGGATGCCGAGCCATCCTGCTGCGTGTTCTGTCCCGTTGTCTGGTTCTGTGCCTGATCCTGCAAGGCCGACTGATGCGAAGCGAATACAAACATGATAAGCAGCGCCAGCAGCACAACCGCCACCGCAACAACGATAAGTGCGCGCATAGCTGGACTCATTTTATGGGACGCGCTCGCCTCTGACATCTTGTCCATCCTCCTTCACCTCGATCGTGGACAGAACTGCATTTATTCTACTACAAACCGCGCTTATCGTTTTTCTGGATCACGTCGTGAGCGCCGCCTTCGACGATACTGGTGGCGCTGACCACGGTCAACTTCGCCTTGGCCTGCAGATCAGGGATCGTGAGTACGCCGCAGTTGCACATGGTCGAGCGCACCTTCTTCAGACTCAGCTCGACGTTATCCTTCAGGCGCCCGGCGTAGGGCACGTAGGAATCGACACCCTCCTCGAAGCCAAGCCGGCTGTCCCCGCCGCTGTCGTAGCGCTGCCAGTTACGGGCACGATTGCTGCCCTCGCCCCAGTACTCCTTGACCATCGTGCCGTTGAGGTTGATGCGCGCCGACGGGCTCTCGTCGAAACGGGCGAAGTAGCGGCCCAGCATGA
>JGI20166J26741_10176670_pt1 | contig 16981 bp, 9 predicted proteins | sample TergutCu122P5_FD_26741 | JGI IMG/M metagenome (IMG submission 26741)
TAACAGCTGTCAAAGTTTCAAACTTCTCTGGCCATTATCTCCGTAACAGTTCAAATTTGGATATAGGTGTTTTTTGTTATATCGGTATACTTTAACATAAGGAACACCCTCCCAAAGTCTGGCATATTCCTTCTGGGACACCCTGTATATGTATATATGTACTTGATAAAGTGTCATTCAGTCATTAAACTTTGGAGCGTGTGGGGACTTGTGCCACAATTTCATAGTGCCTCAGGAGAAGAGTCAGTTGTTTGGAAAGGCAGTAGTAGAGTGTTTGAGCCTAAAATCTGCTTCAGTATTGAATCTGGCCATGTTGATTCTGTCCTAGGTGTTTGACATACTGAAGCACATGCCAAGGGTGAAGTTTGTCAATTTAAGTTTTAACACCCTAACAGAACAACTTGTTAATGTAGACAACAGGAATCCTTTTCCATATTTGAAGAACCTTGTTTTGAATGCAACACACATCAACTGGAATAGTGTTCGAGAACTTCTACAACTACTACCCAGGTTTGTTTCCTTTTTACACTTAGAACTGGAGCATTAAAATATGTAAATTAAATATTCAGTATGTCTGGTAGTTTATGTACGGTAACTCTTATGTGTCAAATACGCCTAACTTTGACATTTTGTTCAGTATAAAATAAAAGACATTGTGCATCTTATTGTTTACATTGGCCAATCCAAATAATTCAAACCACATTTCAGTGATACAGAAACTTCAACCTCCCAGACTTACAAGCATGGCTCACAAGTTAGTGTACACTGGACACTAAAAATACCAAGTTTAAAATAATGTTTCCAAAACATTTTTAAAGCAGTATATGCATGCTCTTCTGATTAAAAGCATTTATGTTTAAAACCCATATTTACTGTCCTGTACAGTAAATGGTGGAGTAGATATTTTGTAGGCAGATGTTTATAGTATTTAATAATAAAATCAGGTTAGCTGGTAGGGCTGATTTTTAACACCTGTGTCAGCAGTTCTTTGTGACATGCTGTATGTGTGAACTTGATTTCTTTGGGTTGCTAGAATTGTTGTCTTGTGCAAGTGTGAAGTAAATAATATTCTGATTGTCAGAATATTGGCTTTGAGAGAAAGAGTTCCCATGGTATTGGTTTCAAAGTATGATTAGTGTTTGGCAGGAAATCAGTTTTAGCAATCAAAAGAGATTTAAGTTCATACATGGAAATTCATGAAGAAATGTTGAGACAGGTATTAATGAATTTTATGTTCATGGTACCGTGCATCCTTAAAATATTGTTAATAAACCAATTGAAACAAGCTGCATCTTGTTGGTTATTTACTTACACGATACAGGTATTAATGTAAGTGCTTCTGGCTGTGATAGTGGAATAATAAATATATTGAACACGGCCAGTACAGTGTCTGCTCTACTGGATTTTAAATGCGTATGTTTGAAGTTTTCATAGTGTTTTTTTATTGTCATATTTTTGTGCATCATAAATCTATGTATTTAAAAGACCAACGAGATGCAGGTCTAAGCAGTCTTCATTTGTATACTGCCAAGTCACTCTACATGTTTCGGGTGTCTCGTGCACCCATCATCAGGAGTACACAAACTGTAGTTACAACCACTGGTACAGTCATGAATTTGGAGATGTAGTGATAAAATCCATTTGAAAAGAGTCCACGGTCAAGCAGCTACCTCACTTTGGCCATGTCCAAAGTGAGGTAGCTGCTTGACCATGGACTTTTTTCAAACGGATTTTATCACTACATCTCCAAATTCATGACTGCACCAGTGGTTGTAACTACAGTTTGTGTACTCCTGATGATGGGTGCGCGAGACACCTGAAACATGTAGAGTGACTCGGCAGTGTACTAACAAAGACTGCTTAGAACTGCGTCTCGTTGGTCTTTTAAATACATAGTTTTCATGGTCCATTCATACTGTTTTCAAAATACTCGGGGAATATTATTTTACGTTCAGCACTTCTTGTTTTTTGTTAGTGAAATTCATTCAAGGATCACAACAGAAAGTTTGGTGGGCCATGTATTGCTCATTACTATTGGCAGTGAGGTGTATTCTGACCTCACATACTTATTCCATCTTGTTCAAGATCTTCATTCATTGGTCTCAGAATCCTTGTGATTAAAGCTGTGTAATGTGTTTTGGTATTATTTCATCCATCATTCTGTCCAGATGACATTTAATTCACTGGCATAATATTTTTCAAGTCCAGCTTATCTCTAGAATTGTTATAATTTTGTGGAAATCACATTTTTAACATACTGTGCAAAGTTATATATATTTTTGAAATTCCACCCATTGACTAAAACTGACTAACTCATATGATGTGACATGTTGTTGCAGTTTGGAGGAGCTGCATCTCAGCCTCAACAACTACAGTAGTGTTGAGCTAGGTGATGAGGCTGATATGCAGACAAACATTCAAAACTACTGCAATGTGAAGAAGCTGCACTTCACGGGGAACCCTGTGGCCACATGGCGAGAGATATGCAAGCTTGGACTGGCATTCCGTACGTTGGAGGACCTTGTACTGGCTGAGTGTCCATTACAGTCACTGGACCCAACTGTTGATACAGGGAATAGGTATGTTGTTTATGTCCAGTCTTCACATAGCACAGAATAAATACAGTTAGTCTTTTTTGACTTAAAATATGAAACCTTATAGTGACTATCCTGCAGGCTGGGGACCTAGAGACCTGGGGTTTGATTCTTGGCAATGGCAGAGATTTATCTCTTGTCCACTGTGTCCAGTCTGCCTGTGGGGGTGACTGAACCTCTTATCCAATGCATACTGGGGGCTATCTATCCAGGGGTAAAGCATCTGGGGCATGAATTTGGCCACATACCTCTGTCTGGAGCCATGGATGAGAATGCACAGAGGTATACTTCCTCACCCCCAACGTATTAATGGTGGGGTGCCTAATTAACTACAGGGATTACTTTACCTATGCTTTTGAAGAATCTCTTTATCAGTTAAAAAGCAAAAGAGAAGCCTACTCCATACAGCCAATTGCATGAAACTAATCTTCATCAAATCTCACAAGATAATCTTTATCACTAGTAATCATAATAAGTAGATTAGTGTTGTCTAGTGGGCGGTACAAAGACAGATTCTTTTTATGTGCCTTGACTGAGGATGGAGACACAGCTGGATTCTGAAACATAGTAAGTCTCTGAAAAGATTAAATCCTCTCCTGAATTGATAGGGCTGGTTGCCAGAGAAGCTGTTATCACTTTTAGTCACCATGACATCATCAAGTACTTTCTGATGTGGCATATTTTTTGGGAAGTGGGAACTTCCTCTTTTAAATGTGTGGATGAATTTTGTCCTTAAGTGACTGAAGCAGGTTTGTCCATTTCCTCCCCAAGTCATTTTGTCAACCTTGCACATATTGTCTGAGGCAGGTAGAATGGTAGATTTTTGTTAAATAATTTTTTATTCAACTTAAACTAATAAGATTGACAATCAATAAAGTACAGCATGAACATAAATGGTATGTATTATTATTTTGGTCAATCAAGTCAGCTCCTTTCCTTGTAAGCCTATATACATTTTTAGCTGCACTTGCAACAGTCATGTAACTAAACTTAAACTAATAAGATCAACAATCAGTAAAGTACAACATGAACATAAATGGTATGTATTATTATTTTGGTCAATCAAGTCAGCTCCATTCCTTGTAAGCCTATATACATTCTTAGCTGCACTTGCAACAGTCATGTAAAGCACCTGTTAGTGTCATTGTGTTTGTCCGACTGCATGTATCAACTTGGCTACCACTGGATGGATTTGTGTGAAATTTGAGATGGAGACTTTCATTAAAATCTGTTGAGAAAACCCAGATTTCATTAATGTCAGACAAAAATATCAGGCACTTTACATGAAGACCCAGGTAGGTTTATATTGTTGACAGTGACATGTGGCATGACAGTACATTGTTGTTTCCATTGTAACACTTTAAATATTTATATTGTGGACATACATAGCCAAACATTTCAAAAAGAGTACACTGTTGTGATTCTGTGGCATTTGCTTGTATATTTATGTTGACAGTGACATGCAGCTCAACAGTGCAACAAAACACATTTTTCATTTCTATGGAAACATGTTTAATAATATTCATGCCTTTTTCTGAAGAAAAACTGTGACCAGTTCTATGAACATGCCACAATGTTATGTGATATATATACTGAGTATCTTGTTAAGTATTACATCATTCAGTACTTACCAATTGACAGGAGTCCATCAGCAGTGGATACATCTCCAGAGGGACGTACAGAGAGTGAGTGTGAGTGTAACAGTTCCCCAAGCATTGACTCACCCCACAGCTGCTTTAGGAAGCTGAGATTTCTGAACTTGAACAGCACACTTCTGGCAACATGGGATGATGTGGAGAGGCTAAGCAGGTTCCCAGCACTGCAGTGTCTGCGACTGCAGGGTTGTCCTCTCTTTGAGGTGAGTGACTTGATTAAGATGTCTTCTGAAATCTGGAAAATGATAATATCATATCTGTAATACAAAACATTAAGTAATTTAAAATGTATACAAGTTATGTGACCATTTGTTTTGTCACCACCAACCAGCCATTCAGTTAGGCCAGTTGGTTAATGCATTTTGGTCACAGCATTCAGATACTCAAGGAGTCTTCTAAGAGGGTGTCTAAGCCATCATCTTCCTGCTGGGAGATATTTTAAAATTTTTTTGGCCATTGTGTGGTTTTCCATTATGGAGACATGTTGAAGCCACCTACTTGTATATGGAAAGGTGAGGTTGTCCCTGTGGTTTATTAAGCATCATGCCCTGAAGATGTGTGATGGAATGAAGATATAGTGAGACACATTTTTATCTCAGAACTAGGTGGATATGAATTCTTAGCTTCATGTCCCAGTGATTTTGTCCTTGGTACACTCACTGTGTAGTCAGTGTGAATGCTGTGTAGATGAAAAAAATCTCTTGCCCCTGCCAGGAATTAGCTTTATACCTAGGTTATCTGGCCCACAGCCTAGTCACTATGTGAAATTTTTATCCAAGGAATATATTTAAGTTCTTATAAAATTCCTTCATTTATTTTCTGCTAAAAGAGAATGTATCCTTCTGTTTGCCATTAAATCTCACCTTCAAGGTGTGTAGTTTTATTGTTTCTTTTATTGTCCAGATTTCACTGCCATAAAGAAGGTTTTGAAGAGCGAATGGCTTATATTGTTTTAATCTTCATGTGTTTCATAGAAAATTTGGTTTGAAAGCATTGTGTATTTGCAAAAGTTTTATGATTTGGAATCTGTCATTCTGTGCTTCATAATAAATGTCACAACTCAGGTACAGTATACAAAAGTGTTCACATGTTTTAATATATATTATTTATCTCAAGTTTGCTTCTTTCTGTTTCTTTTCCCACAAAAACCATGATTTCAGTTTTCTAGATTAGAATTTTCATGCCAAATTTGTATGCTTATATTCCTCTTTATAAATTATCCTTGTGAGTAAGAGTAGTGTATTCAGTTTTGTGTGTCTGAATTCCTTCACTATATTTTTAGGTCACATAACCTATTTCACATTGCATATTGATCTTTTTTTATTTTTTACATTCTGATAGCTGATGAGACTGCTTTAAAAAGTCATTCCATTAAGCCATTGAAAGGTTATGTAATGCTGTCACAGCTGGCAGGACATGGTACTTCAGCAGTACAATCAATCTGAGCTGAAAAATTTGTGTGAACAAGAAGAGAGTGCATGCTGTGCATCAGTGCTTCCATTGAACAGAGCAGTATTGGTGGCACAAAGTTATAAGTATAATACTGTATTGTTTGAAATAACAGTACAATTTTTTCTTCTTTCATGAATGCAGAATTATAGTGTTATGGTTTGAAGTAAAAAACACTGCCATTTGTTTGAAAAAAGTGCGTTTGTTCTAGTACCCACAGGAATACACAGAACATGAGCGCCGTCAGCTGCTCATTGCAAGGCTTCCAAATGTTCAGACACTGAATGGAGGTGGTGTTATAGGTGAGGAAGAGCGGGAGGATGCGGAACGAGCCTTCATCCGATATTACATGGACAAACCAGAGTCTGATCGACCAGACAGGTGAGGTGGCAGTGTGATGTAGTTCCTTTAGCTGTGTAACTGGATGCAGAGGCTATCAAGATATTGTGGTTACTTGAGAATTACACAGCACTACAATTTGCACAACAAGAACTTGAAAGCATTAAACCATTGACAATAGGTTTGTTTTTAATACAGTGAACAGTTAATGTTGCATTTATTCTAGTACATTTTTGTTACAGTTTTTCATCAATTAATAGCATTTAACATTAGTAATTACATCACTGTATTGTCAGTTGACATATATTTCTTTGACTGTTATAATACAATTAAAAATTAAGAATTTTTGTACTTTAATTAAGTGCATCATATTCTGAATCATGAGGTGCATCTCCAGGTTTTGTATCTACACCATACATAAGCTGTTACAGTTTACACATCACCGCAGATAGTTTGAAAACTTATCATTATCTATGTGCATCAATGAATAACACATTTAACATATTTCATGTACATACCCAAAAGTGCCATGATGTCAGTGCTGCAGGTCAAAGGGTTAATAAAGATGGGGAACATTTCAACACTTAGTTTGACCCCATCTCACAAAGTAGTTTTTTAAATACAATTTTTAAAAAATAGTCCAAACATTGCAACTTCCCTGTTTCACTGTGTTGTTACATGGTGGTGTTGTAGGTATGCCGATCTAGTGGCAGTGCATGGGAAGCTGGATCCTCTCGTAAATGTAGACTTGAGTCCTGAGAAGCGTGTTAAAGTTCGATTCACGTGTGGGGAGGCAAGTGAGGTTCGCAGCGTGGTTGTGTACCAGACAGTTCAGGAGCTCAAACAAAAGCTTGAGTCATTTGCAGGGATCCCTTCATCACGCATGAAGCTGTTCTATGTGGACCAGGACATGAAAGACATCACTGGGCCTGAGGAAATGCGTTTCCCTAACAAACGGCTGTACAGTTACAACATCTGTAGTGGTGATGAAATCATAGTGGACTCCAAACAGTAGACATAAACTTGTCCTGTGCAACTATACACATTAATATATGGAACACACAGCCGAGTTTTCTGTTCCATTTTCTTCCTGAATCTCTGGAGTCTGATCATCAGATTGGTGTATCTTCCATACTAATCTTTCAAGGATCAAGATATGTAAACCTCTGTTGTAACAAAACAGAGCTGAAGACAGTGTGTTTTGGTTTCTGTCTGGATCACTGGAGACATGTCTGCAATGTCTTCTAATATTGTATTTGTTATGTGTGTAACATGACAGAAGCCCATTAAGTATGATCTACCTAGTTTCCATACTAACAGCTAATTGAAACAGGTCGTTCTGATTATAGTGAGTTGCATATCAGATGTTATTAGCATGACAGGCCACTGAATGTATGTAGCACACAGTAAGTCAGTAGACCAACTGGGTTCTTGAGATATTCATTCTTCTGGGATGCTCACTGTGTAAAATCCCAGAAGAGCAAAGATCTTATTAATACTGCAGTGGAAGCCTGAAATCATGCATCTAAGTTCTTATTGGAGACTTTGGACACCACTGTGCCATTTCTTGTTGACTGCTTCTGAGGAACTTGGATGACACACAAATGGCTGTGCAAGCATTCCTTGCTAACACTGCCTGCTCTGTATCAAGTGATGTAAATGTGAGAGTGTGACAAATGAACAAATATTCTGCATTCAGTAGTATTTTTGAAATGCACATCTTCTTTAAGGAATGACAGATTTTACAGATAACATTTACAGGTTTCAATTTGTGATGTTGCAGTTTTTGCTTATGTTTTGTGGTGACACAACTTTCAAACATCTGAAAACCAAGACTTGTGCTTTTTCTTTTTAATTTAATTACAGTTTTAATGAAATATTTTCAGGTGTTCAAAAGGACATATTAGTGCATTTTGGCAGATGAAGCTACAGTGGTCACTGTCCTTACATTTTGTTTACAAGTAGCAATAAACACAAAAAGTACTCCAAAACATTTGGGTTAATGAATTTCTTATTCTAAACTTTATATGTCCATCTGTACTAAACATGTTCAGTACATAACCAGCCTTTTAGTGGAGGTGGTGGTCCATTGACTGATTTTTAAAACTGCTATATTTTCACTGCAACTCATTTTGAGTATAAAGACTTGTGGAGAAACTAACATATTTTCTAGTCTGTGTTAGTGAAATTTATCATTGTTAGCTCTTATTTTAATTTTAATGTTATTTTTTTGTTTTAGATATTTTTCTATATAAGCCATTGTTTTTTAAAGAAATTATTTTAATAATTCTGCTCTTTACAATGTATTTCAGCATCACAGACACATCCATATTTGGCTGTTTGTTGTAGGTTCCTTAAAAGGAATGAAATGAGGCTTTCATTGTAAAACTGTTAGCAGACTAAGAGATAATGTATTCTACCAGCCACGTTGTAGTTGGCCTCTTTTATCTTGTATCTAAAATGATGATCATGTTTTATGATGAACTAATGGAAAGGCAAGAGTTTCATGTGCATAAAGTGTCTGGAATGATATCTTTAGGTTACAGCATGGTTTGTTTCAACACCTAGCAGCTATACATGAATGACTGCAGCAGAGCTTTCTCAGTATGGTGTCAAGAAGAAATGTGCTCAAGAAAAATAGTAATGTGTTTAAAGAAGGAAGGGGTACTTTACAACAAAGCAAGAGCTGATTTACATCAAATATTTCATACAAACAACAAAGTTGCTCAGGCAATGGGATATATATGAACTAACAGAAGACTAGATGTAACAAACTACGAGTTCAAAGTGGATAATTGGTGCAAACTGGAAATGAGACAGATGGTTTCATTCAATCTCATAGGTTGTTAGCAAATACCCCAAATAGGAGACAAAAATGTACAGACTATGGTAGGAAATGGGCTTGTGGTTGACATAAGGTTTTCATAGCAGTGAAAAATTGAATTTTGGTCTTCTGGGTTACAATTCGATGTAGTTTTGTCTTATGTACCGAATCTTATCATATGAGGTAAAAATGTAGAAAATATACACAAAATTTAATTTGTATCCTTCGGTAAAGTAGGCCTTTCACTGCACTGATTTTCACAAGACAAACAAGTTTAAATGGCTTTGCATGGGGATATTTTGTTAGCATACTTTATCCAAATCAGATGAAAAATTCAGAAAATACATGTTTAATTTCATTGATGCCCCTAAGGAAAGCGTGGGTGGAACTGTACAGTTCCACCCCCCCACAAAACTCATGATTTCTGAACAGCATCACATGCTGATCTTCTGTACTGAATCACCCAGATCAGTCAAGGAATGAGGAAAGTATGGGTATAAATTAATTTAATTTTTATAGAGGACATCACATTGTTTTAATGAGTTACAAGATAAATAAATTGTTTATAGCTGCAGTTGAACACGTCAATATATTTAGTTTTTAGTTTTCCGTATTTTAGTGGCGATATGTATCAGTCTTCTCAACCATCTTCTGGCCATCACACAGAAACTTAAGGTACATGCAGTCTATTTTATTTAGTATGGTATCCCATAATACTCTCAATTATATAAAAGTATATGTAAAATATTAAAAAATTGCATAACATGAAGTAGTTTGTGGCTGTGTAGCATTTTATATCGGTAATTAATCGTTGTTGGTCTGAAATGGAAATTAAAATATATTGTATTTTACATTTAAAAGCTATTGAGTTTTTTCTTGTCACAAGTTTAGCACTTTAGTTCTTTTGCTGTTGCTTTTCTTGCACATAATTTAGATTCTGGGTATCTTGACCTTTCCTTGTTTTTTACGTTGATATACCAGATGGTGACTGTGGACGTTCTTTAGTTTCTGATGGGAGTTTTTGTTATTGTTGTTGGGTATTTGGTTATCATTAATGATGTACACTGTAGATTTTTTTTATCGCAATGATGATTGTTGATTCGTTTATGTTGCTGAGATGCTAGGTGTATATGTGTGTGCTTGCTGTGCAGTCACAAGCAATAGCACAGCAAGTACACTGCATGTACCTTAAGTTAATTTCTGTGTGATGGCCGGGTGATGGTTGGAAAGACTGAAACATGTTGCCACTACAGTAAGGAAAACTAAAAACTAAATATATTGTTATGTTTGATGGTAGCTATAAACCATTTATTTAAATTAATTTAAGCCTTTAAGCGTGACTTTTATTGGGCTGATTTTCATGAAACTCAGTGCTTTATTGGCAACTTTTTGTGAAGTACATCTGTAATGAGTTTCATGAAAATGGTTTAGCCACTGATAGTTGGTGATGGCCAGACAGACATTGTATCCATGAGATGTTCTGAAGTGTTGGAATCAAAGTATTAATGAAGTTGTTTAAAGGTATGAATATACAATTGGAAAAAGTGAAGAGACAATGGAGAAAACTGTATAATGAGGAATTTAATATTTTGTAATTTTCACCAGATGCTACTGGAGTAAGGAATTGCAGGATGACATGGCTATGTTGTGTAACAGACTCAGAAACTGAGAAATGCATACAAAATATTGGTTAGAAAATCTGAGTAGAAGAAAACTGGGAGTCCTAAGTGCAGATCAGATGATAATATGAAACTTCATATTAAGTAGGGTGTGAGAACATTGACTAAATTCAAATGGCTCATCACAGGGTCCTGAGGCAGGATCTTGTGAACATGGCAATAAACTTTTTTTTTTTGGCATACAATGGTATTTGATGCCTGCATCTTTTGTAGTTAAGGAAGGAAATCAAGCTAAAAACAGGCTTAAATTTGTGTATTTTGCCTCATGAATAGTGCCACCTTTTCTGCCAGGGAATTACTCAACTAGATAGGTGACTGTTAGCTTCTCAAGAAGGACTCTATTCAAGAAGACAGTCCTTTGGTTATGACTGCCATAACATTATCTGAGCACTGAACAGTGTAGTAGAAATACCCGCGCATCCACATAGCTGAGAATTACAGGACCTTGCATCCCACAGACACTGGTTGTTCTTTCTGAATGTAGCATTGTGACAGGTATAAGTATTTGTGGGTTTTACTTACCTCTCATTACTTCATTCTCTTCTTCATTGTTCCCATGTTGGAAAGGGGTTTAAATTATTAGCAGGTGGCATTCAAGTCTTGTAAGGCTGAAACACGGAAGGATAATATTAGAATGAATATTGTGGAAATACTTGGTTGGAACGTGAAATAAGTTGAACTAGCTTGGGATAGGATCTGCTGGCAAGATTTTTGCTTATGCCTTTGAAGTCTGGATTCCATAAACATTACACAAGACATTTCAGGAAGAAGTTAACTTATGGTTTTCATGTACAGAGGGATCAGAATCATGTGTATTTTAATGTAGACCAATGCTAATCAGGGTAATGGTGGTGTGACTACTGTACAAGTACCCCTAGCTTCTGAGATATCTGTTCTCAAGACTGGTCAATATAACTGAATGTTTGTTTCTCTAGCTCTTCCTATATGACTCCTGATACTCATTTTTTTACACCATTGGGTTTACTACCTTTAATTTTCACTGAAAAAAATCATACATGGCTGTGTATAGTGAATCTTCTGTTCAGTCAGAATTGTGAAATTTGAGGGATATCTGCTATTTATTCAGCGGCATTTTATGTTCATGTGACTGTGATTTTTTGTTGCAGTTATTTGTACATTAACACCAGGTGGCTGATGTCTTGGCTACTAGAAAGCTCCAAACTGTAATATTTGTTACAACACAGCATACTAATTATGGACTGGTCCTTTTTGTTGTATTAATTGTTGTGCAGATTGTTTTATTATGTAATGGTTCACTTAAAATTGTAGTGTCATGTACAGTTGGTTTCCTCCATATTATAATTCCATTATACAGTATGTCAGTTTTATCTTATCCCTGAGCATGGGAGCTTTATCGCAAAGGAAGTCTGCATCTGTCAGGAATTTACATCACTTCATGACTCTTGTATAAAATAAGATTAGTAGAATGGCATGGGAAAAAACAGAATCTCAATTCCTGGTAGACTGACGATTCCTATATGATAAATCTCTTGTAAAAGCTTTCATGCTCAGGGACACAATAAAATGAATACCTGTATACAAAGAAAGTGAGCCTTAAATGAATTGGACAAGACTGTACTTAGTATTATGCAATGTAAGTAACATACTGAAGATTATACAGAAATTTACATAGTTCCGTGTTTTATTTCTACCCATCTTTTTTGTGAACTAAATGAACCAAGGCAGCAGTGTAGCTCAACAGCAAATTCCGACCTGTGAATCCTGAAAATGAGTCAGTTATCATATTTTTTAGTTATATTGGGTAACCTTACACAAGCTTGTTCAGAATTTTTGGCACTCATAGATATTGGTATCCTATGCTACCAAACAAATAGGCTGGTGGGTAGCACCAGCTCTGACACAAAGGCTGAGTACTCACATACTTCTCTGAATCAACCTATGCATGACCACATACCTTAATACATTTTAAAAATTATGGAGCATATTCAAATCATACACATCTGGAGACTGTTCTGTGTGCATGATAGAAACCATTAGAAATAGTTCCCACAAGCACATCAACTGATGGATCCGCTTTGCAATGAACTTTCGACCTGCTGTAACCACTACTACACCACTGCAGCCTTGATGTCTCTGACCCAAATATATGGCCATTTAGTGCTTTTTGGAGGGGGGGGCTATACATATGGAAGTCACATGATGGTGGATGGAGCATCGGGGCTGCAAGTGCCCTGGGCAGTGTTGGTCACATGGGGATAGTTATTGTCACGCAACACACAGATACCCCTCACGAGCATGCTGAGATGCTCTCTCTTGATGGTGGTATGAAGATAATGGAGGGTTCAACAATAGTGCTGTGTTTATGGTAATGTCAAGGTCCTTGGATGGTCAATGTTTTAGATTCACAACAAAGAATCTTGTGGTACACAGGTTCCAACAGCACCCAAGTGAGGTCTATGTAAAGGGGAACCATCAGCTGAAGTGTCCAGGTGACAATTGCATCAGTGCTAATGGGGACTATTCTTAATGGCCTCTTCTCTTTTTGCCTCACACTCAAAACCTTTATACACAACTCACTTGTAATTCTAAAATTCTGCTGTATGGGCTGTGCATACACATATACATAAAAACCAGCAAATTCTTGGTTACCCATCTTCTGGTTAACTAATTTACTGTACCAGATCAGTAACAGTACCAATAGCATTTGAAAAACATTTAGAGCATTTTAAATTTTTGTCTTTGTGGTTATCACACTTCACTTATCAATATTTTGGATGAACCCACTCAATGCATTTGCAGGGCAGACAACTTCTGCATTTTGACACAATGTAATCTGGTGGGTTGGTTACCATTGTCTTGGGGAAAACAGGTACTTTCATCTTCAAGGTAAAATACTTCTAGGTTATTGCACTGTGATATCTGGTATATGCTGGATGAAAATGTCTCCATTTTCAGGGTGGAAAAATTATTTTGGATGACTGTAGGTTTGTTTACAACATTTTACATGAAACTGCTATTTCCACCTTGAGGCTCACAAGACTGGTGGGTTATTACACCACGTAGTTTGGTATGTGGTTACCAGTGTTTCTGAGAAAATTGTTACCTCTATCTTTAACACAGATGATTTCTTCTGGGATATGAGAACATGTGATACAATAGGGCTACCAACATGCTGAAGGAAATGGCTGCCTTGATTTTCAGGATAAAAGACTTCTCAGATATTACAGTATGTAGTCCAGCAGGTGATTACCATTGTTTTGGAGGAAACTGCTGCCTCCATAGTCAGGGCAGAAGACTTCTTCTGGGTTATGACACAAGTCTGGAAGGTGGCAACCCTGCAGATGGTGGCAGCAGTTCCTCAGACATAGTAACTGCCCACCAGGCTACACAGTGCTATAAACTCAAAAGACCATCCTATTATATGTTCACTGCAGTGACAGCTCCTAATTTTGTATTTAGAACAGGGGTACACAAACCTTGGACATCAGGTCACCATGGTGACTAAATATTATTCAGTGGTGCCTAACATTTGACCTCAGTATGGAACTTGTTGCATGTCACACTTCCGGCACCTAGAATTTTGAGGTGGTTCCTAGATTTTTGGAAAATTTGTGCACCCCTAATTTACAACACTTGTTGTTGAACTTCTAGCCTATAACTTTTATAATTGCATTTAAGTATTTGCATACCTGTATCTAATGATCATACTAAAAATGAATGGAACTGTACCTTCACTTCCTCCTAGGCCTTCTTGTTGGGGTGCTTATCTAAGAACAGGAACAACTCTTATCTTCCACCTTCATACCAGGCACACACACACACACACACACAAAAGTAGCAACATTAGTCTCAGAACACTATATTATTTTATCATGGATCAGAACTTGTAAGACCTCCTCTTCTATTGCAAAGGTTCCTAACACTACATATCTATCAGTATTATTATAGTTGTTTTATTTTGCTTTCACAAAGAAGTTATTCAGTATAGATTCTGTACACAATAAGACTGTTGGATGTAATCTCAAGGTTCTGCATTGTTACAATGTTTGTAACTAATAACTTCCAAACTATGTTCACATAAAATATTTAGGCACATTTAGGACACATTTTTGTATTAAACTGCATATTCATGGATCCAATGCCTCATCACTTATCATCAAAAAACTAAGAGGTGAAGAACATATCTTCGAGTATGTGGCTGCCACTCTATACAAAACTACCCCAACAAAAAGTGGTATACTCTTCTAAGATGTACCAGCAGACATAATTTCAGAACGCTGTTGTTCATGCCCCAGAAGTTACTGCCTGTTGTTATTACTAAATTTAGTAAACAGATTAAGAATTGCATTACAGGGGCTCTGAATGGCATAATAGAACACCAGGATCATGAAAACAGGTCACACGCTTAAAAATTAGAAATGGGATGCTGATTTCAGAAACTAACAAGTGATTCTTGGACCTATACAAAATACTGTGGGCACTTGCAAGCAGATCAGCCTTCTCATCCTTTACCAAGTAAATCCTTCACTGAGGCCTGTACTCTTTTGGGATGTTACACAGCCTAAGTTGGTAATTTGTTACTGATGTTTTAGGACACTCTGCTTGACCCTTGAAGATGGGACCAAAAGGCGGTCATGACATGCTGGTAACCAATATGTTGTGTAACATCCCAGAAGATCGAAGACCTCAAGTACACTGTAGCAGAAGCCTGCAATCTCACATAATCCTAGGCGGGTAACCCTTCTTAAATTCATTGATGCCTTGATACAAGAATCTAATATTCATGTTCTGTCTGTTTCAAGTTAATTAATTTCACCTTTAAAATATTATTTACTTTTGCTCCAGAAATGTCTACTAGTTCCATGCCTTATACTGTCTGATTATCTGGACTAATTTTTACTTGGATCCTGTAACCACTGAATTTAGCCTGTTTCCTCTGATCTACAAATCCTATCACTACTTACCTCTATTTCCTTAACTACTGATATGACTCTCTTATGCACAAAGAATCCTGTCCCCAGCCGATGATTTTATTCCCCTTCTCCATAGAGAAGAGTACAAACTTCTGTTGGTTCAGTGCTGCCTCTTCCCCATCTGTCCTCCTGTACTTCACTGAATCAATTTACACTTTGCCAATTCTCTTGTGACTGTCTGTCTTCAGTGATCCTGAACTTAGAGGATAAGGTCCTTGTCTAAATTAAGAAATAGTCTCTGTTACCAGTGAGAGAAGAGTCATCAATAAGTACATACTGTGAAATTTTTTTACAGGCCTTACACATTCATTTTTGTATAAGTATTTTCGTAACTAGTCGCACAATATATCACTTATACAGGTTTGGATTAGAGAAAACACAATATGTGACATCTGAGGTTCTCACGGAGGTGAATATTAAATTATGGCAATTGAAGCAATGTTGGTGAAAAATAGAAACTTTTTAACCAGAATCAGTAACCTCTCATCCCTTTCTTTGGTCACTTTTATTTAGGGTAAATGAGAATTTCTGAACACACAGTATTCATTCTCTGAGCTCTTCATGTGAAACACTGCAAATGGTAATCTCAAAAGTACAAAGACACTTAATTCTGAAATAATCTTTTAAGTAGTAAATGCACCAATCTTTTTTATCACTGAAGGTCACTACAAAGCACATCTGTATGCATGCACACACCCTCAGACTCACACATTCTTTCAAGGCTTTGATGAACAATGATATATTTGTAGCTACATGTTTGTCAACGAAATCACAGCATTCGACTTTTTCAGGTTGATATATATTTTGACATAAGACACTCCATGAGGTACAATTCATTTTCACTTTATTGACTTCTGGGAAATAACACAGTGTAGTCTGGTGTATACATACCAATAATGCTGAGGAACCTACTGAAGATGAATGCAGATGATTCCCCTGCAACCAGGGTACTTACCTGTCAAACGAAAAGGTGTCATATGATATTCAATCTCACAATTCATTTTAATTTCAGAACTGTCATATTCAATCCCAACCTGGAATAAAATGCTGTAGGTCAGTTTATTTGAACATACCACATACCAGCAGGGCCAACAACTGTCATACATAATTTTTATACAAAAACCACAAAATTCAGTAATGGGTGTGAGTGTAGCTTTACCACGGGATCCAACAAAGTAAGAATTCCTCCTCTCCACCTGATGATGGAAACAGGCTCATTTCTGGAATTTTGATATGATTTTGACCGTACATCATCGTTAATATGTGGAAATAAAATGCCAACTAGATGCAACAGAGGTTTTTATTGCAGTATCCTGCAAACCGGACACATAACCCTCAGCAACACACCAGACCAACAACTTGAAAACCACAGCACCAAATACCACGGGCAGCAACCACTGTATAATACTCTTGAGCTCCTGATGATGGGCATAGTGGTGCCCAAAACATGTTGAGCAAGCAATAAGATCTGCAATAAAAACCTCTG
>JGI20166J26741_10177782_pt1 | contig 16980 bp, 10 predicted proteins | sample TergutCu122P5_FD_26741 | JGI IMG/M metagenome (IMG submission 26741)
CTTTGGATATAGGTGTTTTGGGTTATATCGGTATACTTTAACATAAGGAACACCCTCCCGAAGTTTGGTCCGTTCCTCCTGTGACACCCTGTATACAGGGCCTGTACCGTCCTTGAGACGTGGGTAACTTTCTACCGTATTACATGACATGAACCCCCAGAAGACGGTCGGTAATCTTCAGGGTCACCGTGGCTCATCTCCACGTATCCCAACTCCGTAATGTTTTCACAAAAAAGGCATAAGAATTTAATAAAAAACCACGAACAAAATCACTGCACATGCTGGAACTACTTTACAAAAGTCATTCCTCAAATGTACATGCAGGCATAATTACGTATAAACAACCGCTTCTCACTGCACAAATTTTGTTATGGCACGACAACCCTTATACGACTAGGGTTTCCTCATTGCCGAGGCTTCGCGATGAAACTAATTTAGACAAACCAAATTCGGTAGGACTGCTCTGAACGAGTGGTCAGCCCGACGCAGACACTTCAACTTAATAACATACAAAACTCACAACAGACAGACATTCATGCCCTGGCGGAATTCAAACCCGCAGTCCTAGCAAGCGAAGGGCCGCACACCCACGCCTTGGACCGCGCGGCCACCGGGATAGGCTCAGTGCAAAATTATGAGAAGAAAACTTTGGCCTTGAAGTTTTAGATATGGTATCTGTTTTTACAATCAACAGCAATGGCAAACCTTCAGGAAAAGTGAAATTTGTCACTGTGCGCGCCGCGTATCTCGCCATTCAATTTTCACCCAGGCTGTAGACAGAAAAGAGTAATCAGCTTCACGTCCCGACCGCTTTACTGCAGAGGAAGTAATCGCTTTAGCCATTTGAATAGAAGGCTGGGTTAACCCCACAGCCATTGTGTAAAAATTTGGTCATCCAGCCGCTAGTCTAGTCACTACACCGGCTGACCCTCTAGTGATCCATATTTTGAAAGCGCGGCATAATAAGGTTTCATCAAAAGTAGACCGCACTGATGAAAGAACAGAAAACTGGACAGCAGACCTAAGAACCAAGGTTGCTAAGTAAATACGGAATGCCGTGCTTTAGTGTCACGATTTTAGATGGATTCAAGAATTTTTGTCCTTAAAGTGTGAAATCTTGTTTGCCGTTGGGAGCCTAAAGTTCATCTACGTAACACATAACAACTCAGTTGCCTCCTTGCCGGAAGCACGTTCACTGTAAGCGGCCACACATTGATAGTCTTATGCATTTAACGGCTACCAAGCAACGAATCAGCGATGGACATTAATTAATTTATTTATGCATTATGAAAATATGAATATAAAAGTAGTTTCAACCAGCCATAAGACTGCTAGACAAGGCTGGACACTGCACAAATTTCGGAAGCTAAAGGACTGCATGACAGAAAACCTTGAAGGAAATAATTTGTATTTACAGGCTAATATTCTATGTGATGTACACTATTCATCTGTCAACATGTTAACTTTTTCTGCTTTACTAGACGCTGTTAATGGAAGTAATAATCACTGTACATAAAAAAGAATAACTACTAATTCTTTAACCAAGTACCATTTCTCCTAAACAAATCGTGAGAAATGCTGTCTGGTGGCCGTAGGTTCAAATCCGTACCTGACAACGGCTACAATGTTGGCGGTTTTTCATATTCGTTCCTCAGTCCCTCCAGGCAAGTGCGGAAATAGGACCTCGAATTACGCCATGAACACTGTCTGCCACACCGTTTCAAATTAATTATTCACCAATCACACTGTTATGAAGTGCTGTATAGTCTAATCTGAGCTGCTGTCAAAGTCGTAAAATAAACCACAAATTACGATATTAAATCTTAAAGTCAGATCACACTTAAATATCATAATCTCCTTTGTACTAACGCATCTAGAGTGGCATAAAAAAGGAAACGTACATTCCCAGATTCGTTGTCACTGAGTATTCAGACAGCCATCCGATTAGGCAGAAATGAAGACCAAGTGCAGGGAGGGATAAATCTACTTTGGATCGAGCTACACGCTACACCGTTAGATAGCCTGCCTGCGCACGCGCCCACAGTATGATGTCACTCGGAGTGATGTCAAACATCTGCACAGCGGACCACGATTTATCAGCCGGTTTAGAGAAAGCCCCTTTACGTCGCCAAAACATTTGAGGAAGGTACTTAAACATAACCTGAAAGGAACAGACCGCTTCTGAGATACAAAAGAACGTGGGAGGAGGAAGGGGGGGGGGGCTAATATTAAAACGGAACTTAACAGCAATAAGCTCTAATAAGACATAAAAGAAACAAAGATAACATTTTATAAACTGTTTGCAGGTCTATTTATCCTTTGCGGCTGTACGTAATGGGTTATAATTCAACATCAAGTTACAGTGTTAAATGTTTATGTTCACCAACTGATGCACTTATTTATCAGTCCTAGAGAGCACCAAAATTTACTTAAAATTCACACTAAAACGCTCCTACATGTTTCGGTCTATGACCATCATCAGGGAGCTCGTACTTGAACCTAGCTAAAGTTACAATTGTTAAAAGTTCAGTAAAAATACGTCGTTATAAACTATGCAGTGGTGTGGCAGCATACTATGTCAAGTCTATACTGGTGTGTATGCAGTGTTTAGTGCAGAATGAGGTCTCATTCTGCACTAAACACTGCATACACACCAATACAGACTTGACATAGTATGCTGCCACACCAATGTATAGTTTATAACGACATACTCGTAGTATGTTGCCGCACAACTGCATAATTTATAACGACCTATTTTTACCGAACTTTTAACAACTGTAACTTTAGCTAGGTTCAAGTACGAGCTCCCTGATGAAGGTCACAGACCGAAACATGTAGGAGCATTTTAGTGTGAATTTTAAGTACCTTTTAGTGCTCTCTAGGACTAATAAATAAGTGCATCAGTTGGTGAACATAAACATTTATAGCAAGATGCACGGTGCAACGATAAAGATTATCAAGTTACAATGATTGACTCGGCAGGGAAGTGTTTCTTGTTTTCAAACGGTCACTCTTGTTTTGGAGAAATGATCGTTGTTTCTTGTAAGAATACGAAACACATCAACACACCGCATCGCCAAATGCAAAGTTCTGAATATTATAGCGGCTGGTACACATAACAGCCACAGTGCCGTAAGTGTTAAACGCGATCGATATAAAGGCAAACAAGTTGTCCGTGTACACGGTAGGAAGCTACACAGCTGGAGCCGAGTGGTCAGCCACCCGTCCCGGCCGATTTACTCCAACGGAAAGACACCTTCCCCCCTCCACCCCGATACAAATTAAATGAGTTAGGTGGGGGCCGGTTTGGGAGCAAAGAAATACGACATACCAAGCCCGGAAAATGTATTGTGTGTGTGTGTTTAGTGCGTGACATGGTAACTGAAATTTTTCCATGCCGTCTCTTTGATTCTTCACCCTAACCACTTGTAACTTAAATACGCGACGAGCAGAACTAAACCTTGTAACACTGTAATCCCGAAAAATGTTGTTTCGGCACAAACCACTGTTCGCCGCCCGCGTGTAAAACGGAACCCGTTTTCACAGTAACTTCCTCCGAAAAGTCGGCGACACAACACATTGATACCCTGAGGGAAAGAAAAAGAAAAAGAAAGAAAGAAAAAAAGCCAACAGTAACAATAAATCACCGTGAAAATGTACGCGTTAAGAGCAGGGTATTACCAGCAAATTAAGAAATGTAATCGCAGCGTACATTTCTGTCGCCTTCTCCCTGTAACTGCCTCTACATTTAAAATTCATCGGTGCCAAATTTTGAAGTCCTACATGCAGCAATACAGGGGAGAAGGAGACGTGGACAAGCACATGGTAGAGCAGATATTCTGAAGTCTTTAATTCTTGTTTCAGTACCTCCAAACCATAAGACTTACTGCAACAGTGTTCTGGACGCAAAATACGTTTTTAACTTCTCTTAACTTCTGTATGAAATATTTTTTGGTCCGGCAAACAAGTAGCTACTTACGCTCGACAGGCCAGCATAAAAACATTTAAATATTCGCGTGAAATGTACCTTACTGTTGTCTGATTTTAACCAAAGTGTAACGTATCGACAAGTTTCAGTAAATTCCCGCAATATAAAATTCCACCAACATTCCTTTAGCGTTTCTCAAGACGGGGACGGACAGCCAGACATGCTAAAGTTAACAGGCGCATTTTTTCACCCTTTCGCTGTGAAGTCGCTGAAAATGTGTTTTGACAATAACGATCTTGAACAAGTCAGAACACTACGAATTATAAACAATGAATCAAATACTACAAATTTGCTATAAAAGTACTGACAAAATTTGATTTATGCACATAAACTTTCCCACATGTTTCAGGTGACCTAGACGACCTTCGTGAAAATTTTACGTGAAGTGGAAAATTACTGGCGTCTAATTACATAGATAGCATGCTAGTGTCAAAATAAAATACAGTAGAACTCCACTTATCCAGAATAATTAGGACGGCGAACCACTGTGATACGTACGAAAATCTGGATTATTGAATTTTTCTTTGAAATAGGCAACATTGGCAGTTTGGAGTTCGGCTGTTACTATTTACAGTCTGTACCCGCTTCTAAACCTTTCGACCACGCCTGATTTGAAGTTCTAGAAGCCATAACACTGTACTGTACTTGATCCGGTAACAGTTAATTTCCAGGCAAGCTAGTTTGGTAGACTTCTCGATATATCTACCCGAAGGGCCATGCCGATCCGGATAACCAGCATCCAGATAAATGGAGTTTTATTGTATAGTAATACACAAATTGGGGCCTGGGGTAGCGTAATGGTTAAGGCACTGCGCTACTAGTTGGACGGTCCCGGGATCGATTCCCTGTGGTGTCACTGGGGATTTTTTCCGTGGGTCCCCCGACAGAACCATGTGCTCTGAGGTCGACTCAGCCTCTGAAAGTGAGTACCAGGGATTTCTCCTGGGGTACATTTTGACTCCGTGTTACTACAGACGAAAAGGCAAAAGAACTAAACTATACAACAGCAAGCATTCTCCGAATCATTTCCTCGGTATTACAGTAGAACTCCCCTTATTCGGGCGCTAGTTATCCGGATCACCAATTATTCGGATCGGCTTGGATCTTCGGGTAAATTTATCGAGAATTCCACAAAACTAACTTGCCTTGAAATTGCCGGCTATCGGATCAAGTACAATACAGTATTATGACTTCTAGAATTTCAAATCATGCGTGGTCGAAAAGTTTAGAAGTAAGGAATATACTATAAATAGTAACAGCCAAGCGTCAAACTGCCAATGTAGCCTATTTTCGAAGAAAAATCCAATTTTCCGGATTTTCTGCATATCCGGATGGCTCGCCGTCCTAATTAATCTGGATAAGTGGAGTTCTACTGTATTAAAATTGTAAAAATTTCCAGACAGGCCGTGTCGTAGCTCAGGCACTTGATCGCCGGTGCCTCTCAGCGAAAACCTGTATACTCCCAGACCATAAACATGTGGGATATGCGGTGGATAAACAGGCGCTGAGACCAGGTTCTCTCCAAGTACTTCTGGTTTCCCCTGTCACTGTCATTCCACCAGTACTCTATAAGCACATTCAATGCTTTTCATCTACCGAAGGCATTACATAATTTTAGCACTCGAGAGCATCGTTACATAAAAAAATTTCAGACAGAAGATCAGACCCACATCCAAGACCTACATGCACATATTAACCATAAAAAGCAACGGTAATTACTAATAAGTAAATTTCTTCTCACCTAGACTAGATATTTCCCTTAAAAACAAATCGTTAGATTTCTGTCCAACACAACTTCGTTATTTTGTTTAGAAAAATGGCGACATGTATCAGTCTACGAAACAATCATCAGGTCATCATTACCAACATTCTAAAAATAAGGTGCAATGAAGTACAAATATCACGAGCTTAATTTGTACTGCATTTGACCTTATTTTTAGAATTTTTGTTACGATGGCCTGATGATGGTCTCTTAGACCGAAACATGTCGCCATTTTTCTCAATAAAATAACGAAGTTGTGTTTGACGGAAATCTAACGATTTGTTTTTAAGTTCATAAACAGAATGGGATGTCCTCTGAATATTCAAAATATCTCCCGTATATTATGGAAACTGAAGGTTCATTATTGTGTTCATAACAGCCTGCCACTGTTCCCTATCCAGCGCCAAATGATTTCAGTCCACACCCTCTATCACTATCTCTGTGATGCAATTTAACACACTCCTCTCATCTACGCATACGTTTTTCGGTTGTTTTCTTCCCTTCAGGTATTCCCACCAAAACCCTGATTTCATTTCTTTCCACTACGCGTGCCACATGCAACGTCCGTCTGTTCCTCTTGGTTTCATCACCTAATTAATGTTTGGCTAAGAAATGAAATCGCTTGTTTAAGTGTGTTACGTAGAGGTGCTCTCATTTGCCCAGATTTATGACAGTACAAATCATTCAGAACTTCACTGCGAAATTTTTCCAAATTACCGTAACCAGTTTTAATAATACACCTCAGACTATCCCACGGCGACAGATCTGTAGTTCCTGGAAACTAGTGCCTGGTGCCCTGTTTTCCCTACAAACATACACACGTAAGGAAACTATTCATCTGCTAGAAAGCCCAGCGATAAGCGTGAGACCAACCCGTTCACATGTGCAATGCTGATGCTTTACGCTCAGGGGAAACCTTGTAAGGCCTATAAAAGAGTTTCGGAATGAGGGAGGACGTTGCAGGAAACCTCTTTAGTGTCTGAAGAGAAGGGCAGCACAGAGTGTTGACAGAGGCGCTAGAGGGATGCGGTGAACGATTCATTAGAGAAATAAGTCGATTCCTGCATCAGTGCAAATTAACTCGGGATAGGTTCCTCCCAAGAGAGTCTACTAATTGCAAGCCACTAGCCCCAGCCGGATGCGTCATGTGGACTTCGAGGAACACCCGCTTGCTTATAGCTCGACAAAACACTTATAAACATTGCGTTCATATTAGGCACATTTAGAAGACTCTGCATTGAACAACCTGTACCAAGACTCTAAAAATTCTGAATAGCCAAAAAATTTCTGAGCATTGTCTACTGGGTTGCTATTCTGTAACTACATATTCGTACAGGAGTGTTAGGATGGCAGCAACAAATGACACTTGCATGTATTCCCGAGTTGGCACCGCATCAAGTCCAATGCTCGCTCAGTCTACACATGCAAGTCACAGAATCTGTATATTTGGTAGCAGACTAGACTTTATGGGAATTGGCATTTTTGACGAAGTTTACATTCAAATGCAGACAAAGCAGAAACCGCTTTATCAACAGATCATTATGTCAAAAACTTCCTTTTACCATTTCCACAGGCCAAAGTAGCATTTAATACGAATTAATGTATTACAGCCCTACCTTAATTTGGTTCCACAATTACTTGTAGCTACGCTTCCGTACTGTCATTTCAGCTTATGTTGGGAATTGCCAATAAAAGGGGCACACATATCTGTAGTGCGTCACTTTCACTTATTTAAAATTGACTTCCGCTTCTCGTAAAGCGGTGTAAATTTTCTTCTCGAATACGGATAACTAACTTATTTCCGCAGGTTCTTCCTACAAACGGTAACTTGAAAAACATGGTATTGGTCGAAAAATTCTCCATCCCTTAGAGAACACAAGGTTCATTGCCATTTTTTAAAGAGCATACCATTGTACTCTACCCTCCGTGAACTGACTGAGGTATATAAAAGAAAACCTTTCTGAAGGACAATTTAAGAACTATTTAACCCTCACCTGCGCCAAAACTCCAAACTGGACTCTCTGATGTGTTAGTGCTAAAGGTAAAATCATCCGTGTGCTGGGTTAAACACCACGCCGTGAATGCGTACGGAGATTGGAGGTGTAGGTACAAGCATCCTGATCCTCGGCACTAGACTGAGGTTAAGAGGCCAGCTTTACTACAGGCTAATGTGCCCCTGGTACCAATTACGTAATTTGGGTGGGCCCTAGACCGGTCAGGACGCTTTAATGAACCGAACAACTCCTGCCCCCTGTTTGAAATCACAGTCCCAGTCTTCAGACTTTCGGTCACTATACCAGCGGGCCTATCAAAGAATCTTGGTTATTACTGTTGAACTATAGTCTAATGACGAATCACGCTTACTCGTAAGTTCCCAGCCTCAGCACGTCTGTCTATCTATCCCCGGTTTTCCACTCCTCCGTTTCTGGTACCTACGCAGTTTGTGACGTCATTAGCGGTGCCCTAATGACGAGATTCTCAGTTCGTGAAGGGTGAGTAGGAAGACTAGGAGAAGAGTGGGAAGGAGGGGTAAAACCAACCCCTGAAGTACAGTTATCCACTCCACACAACTCTCTCGAACCAAACTTCTAATTGCTTGCCCGATGCAACCCGTCTCACTCACTCGCTCGCCTGAATTGATTTCAGGAACAATTTTCACAACAGTGCAGGCAGGATATCGTGTTTTTAGTTTTCCCCCATACAACATCATTACAGCAGCAAGCACTACTTTGTACAATAGCAGATGGCGTCGTTACGCTGGAGACACCAGACGCTGTCTCTCTGGTCGTCAGACACAGCACCATTTTAAACGCTTTAAAGGATAGTGATAATTTTATGTATTACCTGCTTTAACATTCCAAAAATCGGAATTTTGCCTACATAATGCATTTATGTGTCACGTTAGATATTTTTACGCTGTAAAAACCACGAATCTCACACGTTTTCGGTACCTTCAAACTCGTATATTCTAATTCATTGCAAATCGCGCCCAGCGCCGGATATACTCTGAATAAAAGTCGCACACTTAAGAACCACCAGACCTCAGTCTCAAACAGAAGCTGATGGTACAAAGTTTAAGAAACACGCTTAAATCAACACAAATTTAAATAATTCGAAACTTTCTTCGTCCAGTGCGTGATTGTTGGGCTTTTAAACATAAAAAAGTATATAGACATGTATGTAAACACCTCGTATGTGCATACATATATATATCTGTGTGTGTGTGTGTGTGTGTGTGTGTGTGTAAAATTTAAATCTCCGTGAGTGAAATATCACTTCAAATAATTTACATACGGGATTAAAATAAATATAAAAAATGAGGAATCGAATTTATCCAAACACTCTACAGAAGTAGCTGCACGTCGCTCTAAAAGCCACGGCTACCGTACATCTTGTACTAAATTCCATATCTTTGGGCCTTGTCTAATCGGTTCGCTGTTGGGACCAGTTACATTTGTACTACATGTTGTGACTATGAGGTTCCTACTGTGGTGACTGTAAATACCGTCGCCTTGTGGGATGCAACGCCGTGTAGTCTGGTAGGCACTTTCTTATTCCTAGAATTTCAAATATTCTCTTGGGATGTCTGGTAGGCACTTTCATATTCCTAGAATTTCAAATATTCTCACACAAAATTAATTCCAAGAAATTTTTGTGCCGATTACGGAACTCGAAAATGAAAATCTTCAAGTGTAGAAATCTCATAATTTAAGTGCGCTTAAGCAAGAATTAAAAAAAAAAAAAAAAAGGCCCCAACTGTCAGTATCGTCAACAGCAAGTGATGGTTAATTTCTCTTACGACTATTTTAAACTAGGCGTAGATTATCACATTGTCCTAAACGCGAAACTTTAAATTCATCTACGTAACATAAAATGTGTTTCCACCAAACAGTAAACACACTCCATCTCTATTTCACAGGCCAGTCTGTTGTTAATGCTCTTCCAGGAAACAATCAGTGCATTGTCCGACATACATGAAACATATAAATATACTGTGTGTGAAAAGTGCTTAACGCAGTGTGCATTTTTCCTTGCAGAAACCCCTAAAAGAATTTTTCGCATTTCGCGGAACCCCTACCTATGAAAAAGAAAACAATACAAAGCGGCAGGGCGCGGTGCACGGTGATTACTCCAGTACTGCCAACTGCCGGGTAAATTTTCCCGTGATATTTTGGGGTACATTTGAAGAGTTTGCGGTACTTAAAAAATTTTATTTATTCATTCCACGATTGCTCGCGAAACCCTGGCTGTGAAACGCTGTCTTCAAGGATTCAAATCACTTCAGATCAATTCAAAACATTTTCTGGCTATAATGCCCGGACAGGTATAAGTATTCACCACAGAACTATTGATGATATCCAGCTGCTTGTTGTACACCTCGAAACGCTATGAAAAAGATCGCACAATGTAACAGTCTATCACTCCCTACACCAGTTTCAGCTTGTCCATCACAATCCTAACCCTCAAACGCTACATACAGGCTGCAGTAAATACTGTCTCTCGCAGCTGTTCAGCTGTTTACACACGACCCCGAGCCGCTCTCGCGTCACGCGGCCATGTTTTATCGAGAGTCATTTGTCAAAGAGGTTGAACCAACGTGCGTGCTGCCATTTATCGCTCGTGCTGGCAACATCCCCGAGTATCTCAATGGCCACAGCAAGTGACATGTTCACACCTACCAGTGTAAGAGATATAAAAACAAAGGATATTGAAGGCCACCTAAAAATATTAACTAATTTGTTTTCTCTGTGCTTGTAGTCTCATATAACAACAAATTTGCCCCGTGACCAGACACGCGGTCCTTTGATTGCAGATCTTCCTGTAAATGTTTTCATCACTGACACTAGGAATTATGCAGTCCATTTGCTACTCTCTACCCCACAGCCAGAGAACTAAGACCATATAAATTTTTTTATCTATGGAATTACCCATAGAAGGCAACGAACTGTGTACACGTCCATATGTCCACTCCAGGTTTAGGGACAAGTCTGGGAGATAATTAGGTGCACTTACGGGATTTGAGGTCCTCACGGTGGTCAACATTAAGATTGTGACACCTTTAGTTTGGCAGGCCTACGTATGCACTTTACTGTAGTTTCGGAACAAGCCTTTGCTTCCAACTTCTGGGTACCATGGCAAATCCTATCACATCCTTAAATTAGGATGAAAAGTACAGATTCCTCCGAAACTTCGTTACCTACCTGCCAAAAAAAAAAACGCAGCGTCACATCCCACAAATCCATATCATTATGTCAATGTTATTCCACCCATCAAAATTTCGCTAATTTAAATTCTCTTAGTGTCTGAATTATACTAGCACCGATGACAGGGGCTGTAACTGCATAGCTAACGGGCGTATCTATGACACGTGCACCACAGATCAGAGGTCAACTGGATATATAACAATCGAGTGCTGAATCACAGTACACTAATCATAAGGCCTTGGTCGGCGTAACTAGTACTGCTGAGCAGTGGCACCCATATACAACAACACTATAGTCAGTTGTTGAAATTCATCCATCCACTCAATCACCATGGCAACGGGGATGAGTGTGGAGAGCCCGCTTACTGTCTGTCTGTTGTTTCTAGTTATGTGCACATATTACGTCAGTTGCATTGTACCGCTGCATTATATAACAGAATGAGAGCTGGCTGCAGTTGTCATATTATGATGTTACGTGATGTAATGGAGGAGATTTAGAGAGGCCTCTGATTTATTGGGAGGTAATATCACACTCATTCTCTCGTGCGAGTTTCGTGCAGATTATGTGACCCTGGACAGCACAGCTTCGCAGCACTGCAATACAAGCAGAGTTGTAATTGTTTATTCTCCGTTTATTTGACAATGCTTTCGATGGCTCTGATTATATGTGTCGATTAAGGGGGGTGATTAGTGAATAATGAATTAGACAGGATAGGAAAGGAGGCTGTAGTAGCGTAACTTGACTTACGATTACAGGAACTGCAAGGAGAGGCAGAGGAAAGGAACAACAAGATAGGCAATATACGCAGAATAACGCAATATTGTGGCGTGTTCGCGTAGCCAGGGCCGCCATGGAAAAGCCACGATGTTTTCCATTTCTATTGTTGTTGGCCTACACGTATCTGTCAACAACATAACACCGTTGAGTGTTACCATGGAAACACAACAATATGTTCCCCTTGCTCTGTTGTCGAGTTATAAAATATTCCTGTGCTGTTAACCATAAAAACCTACTTAGTTCTTTAAGGTAAGTGCCAGGTAGTCTGATATGAACAAAATCTGGAGCTTCTCGACAGATTTTCGTTAACGTCCCCAGTCTCAAATTTCACGAAAATCCGTCCATTAGGAGCAGCGCTGATACATGTGGGTAGCAGACAGACGAACAGACATTACAAAGCTGAAAGGGATATTTCGCTCTTTATGCGAACGCGACTATACATGTTAGGAAAGTCAGATTTCGGGGCGAGAGTTGAAGTCGAGTTCTTCCGAATATGAAGCATGAGTAACTACTCGGCGCCCCCTATCGTATGACTCCCTCAGGTGGGTCCGCATGAGATATGAGCTGCATCTACATGCAGAGACATATCATGACTGCGTATGATGAGGTGTACCACCGCCTAGTTAGCTCGGCAGGAGCATATCTACCGTGTAGTGTTATAGTGAAAACACGCCGTTTCTAAAACTGTTCTACTTCCGTACTGAAGCAAACGCGGGGCGTGGAGGGGGGGGGGCTGATTTGATAGGTCATTTGAAACCAGCTAGACTGAGTCACTGAACTTGCCTGAAGGAGGAAGAGCAACCGAGTTTCGAAATGCTGTGTTTCTTGCACCCTATTAATATTATACGATGGATAAAATTATGAGTATATTTGAAGCAGCAGACTATATTTAATCTTTGATTTGATGTTGACATCTAATAAATTATTGACGGTAGACATGTAAAGATGGAGATACATAAAAAACATACCTCGGAGTTAGGTTTGCAACACGCCAGCAGTTACACGCATGGTGATGATGCGAAATTATAAGGTTAGAATTTCACAGACGTAAAGCTGCCATAATCCGTACCCATTCGAGAAGGCATAAACGTGAGTTCTTGGCAAATATTCTTCATTTACTCTAAGTTGATTCTTTATGTTTTATTATTTTTTGTCAATCTTTTTTACCATTTTAGACGTCCACAAATATCAGTACAAATATGAAATCAGAAATTTCTGTAGTTCCGTTGCAGCTACTCAGAGTGGAGCTGTAATATATTTACGTGCACAAAGATCCTGTGTACAGCACAGTGGTACCACCTGCTACAACATGAGGACAACCGTACATCTGCTAACACAATGTACTTATGTGCCTCGTATGTCTCTCAGTAAGCAGCGACTCTTCGCTGTACAAAATCAACCAGTGGGTTATTATTTTAGATCTGCAATGTTTTCTATGTCAGGAATAAATTACTTGATAAATATTTTTATTCAGACTCACTCAAATGAATTTCAGACTTCAAAGGTGTGCGGACGAGTTCATACAAGACGTGTTTTCAAGTGTCCTTGGAAATGTCGGTGGGCCAAGACCATTTTCAGTTGTGGAAGAGAATGTGTAGGTTTGTGGCTTGTATACTCTGTGCAATAAAATTCAAGTCGCTGAAACTTTCGAAGTTCGAAGCCGAAGTGATGCAGACGTACAGCTGCCATCATAATTCAACTATTCGTAATTTCTCTGTATTCTTCCATGTGTGTCTTTTCACTACAATTTTGTATGCCAGATGTCTGTTAACCGCACCTACTGGCACGTCTTGAAAGACTTGGATACGAACTAGGATTAAAGTAATTAATTTTGCATAACTGCGGTTGGTTTGCGTGGCAACACGTAGACACGGACTGTAACACCCACACTCACAAGCAGTCGAGTGGACGATGCAGGATATTTAGGCATATTTTAAGGGACGTAATGGTGATGTCTGTAAGACTGCTTTATCTTAATAGAGTTATCCATTTTCAACAAGCTAAATACCCCGTTTACGATTATCCATGTTTTAAGACTGGCAATCGCAGCAGGCCACTGTCGAATTCACTGACTGGCACAACGAGGTTCCGGTGTGTACCTCATCGAAAATATGTGGAAGCCGGTTCAGAAAACGGTGCAGGAAACCTGACCCATCCCCTTTCTGAAGAACAGTAATTGTATATAATATATGATAAACCAACAAGATGCAACTCTGGCAGTATTGTGTTTATTAAGAACTACAAGTATGCTCTACGTGTTTCGGACGCCCTTTTCGCCCATCTTCAGGAGCACTATAAACTGTAACAGCAGCCACTGGTGTTTGTCATGCTGTAATTTATAAAGTTACGTATAAACAAGCGTTATATGTCATACAAGTGGTAGAGTAGTAGACTGTAGTGGGCTTTATAGACATAGAACTAAATTATAAGTTAAAGTTTTAATAATAGTAATTTTAATTTTTAGTAGCTTTAATAATAGTAATTGTCTGTAGCACCTTGTTTCAGGTGTTTGGGATGAGGCTGCTTTGTCTGAGCGTTATGTTCGGTACCTCACTAGATGACGCCGAGACAAAAGCACTCCGTCGTTGAAGATCAGGGATGACGGACACCATACTGAAGAAGCCAGGCACTGGAAAACATACTTCATATTTCGCACGAGTAAGTGAAGTACTTGCCGATCTCCCGGTGGCCACGCGGTCTAAAGCGTGAGTCTGCGGCCTTTCGCTTGCTGGTATTGCGGGTTCGAATCCTGCCGGGTGTTGTGTGTTGAAGGGGGATGCTGATCCCTCGACCAGAGGAGTCCTACCGCACGCGCGCGCGCGCGCGTGTGTGTGTGTGTATGTGTTTGTGTGTGTGTGTCCGTAAGTGTGATCATATGTAACAATAACCCTCCACGCCTACAACGAGTAGGTAGAAAGAGGTCGAACTCAGAAGGAAAGAAGAGTAATGTAGTATTCTTTCTTTTGAGTGATTCCCCGGCGTCTGAATTTTATATGCCGACGTTTCGGAACACTCTGTCAGTTCCATCTTCATAGGTGGTGTAAGCAGGAAGAATAACTGGGACGAGAATGCAAAAAGATGGAACAGAGTGTTCCGAAACGCTGGCACATAAAATTCAGACGCCGGGGAATCACCCAATATAAAGAATACAACATTCAGAACACGGAGAAAGTTTGAAATCAAGAAGAGTAATGTACTTTCAAAGACCCTTGCACAACGTGTATAAGTTTTGGAACTAAACTGCTTGTCTACAGTCACAATCGGACACGGACCCTTTAAGTCAGAATGCCAACAAATCACGGAAAAATAACAAATGTCACTTCATCAGCACTTTAGCCTGGCCTACGTAGGGCAAATAACTTCTAAAACAATACATAGTCGAACAGTATACGTACTGTACACGCAAAACTATAACGGCTACTGTATGCTTACATCTCTTTCGGTGTTGGACTTGGAAATTTTAAGCATTCGATTTTTTTTGCATGTAGTGTCCATGACTCTTGCACTGTGGGTGTGCACTGGTGACTGTAATCTATGTTTAGCAAAGGATATGCTTTTAATGTGATTATCGAAACACTGATCACCCATACATTTTCAGACTATTTACAAAGTGACGTTTCAAAGTTCATGTAAATATATTATTTGTAAACATGTTATCTTTGATTAACAATGCATGTAACTGACATCCATACACGAACCAAAGCCGTTCGAACAGTCCTATATAGTTATATTGGTGTTGGCAGTAGCGGGAGCGATAATGCTGTCATTATTACGAGGCAGACTCGGGATACAAGGCAATAATGATTCAAAGGAATCAATCAGTCATTACTTGCTGGTGTAATCTGTTTCAAAACAGAATTAATGGAATGAATATTCAAAATCTCATTTACGTGATAATACCAAGAACACAAGTCGTTACAACAGATGGCCTATTTTACTGTCTTCAACATTCAGTTCGAAAGCTGTTCCATAATCCCACTTGCTTTCCAGAAAGTTGAAGGAAGGGATATAAAAATTTAATCCCCCCCAAACTATTTAGTATGGGTTTAAAACGAAGTCCAGTACTACTGAGGGAAGACCATACGTCACAAGCCTGCAAGAAAGGAGCAGTGCTGGTTAGTACCAAACAGCAACACGATAATTTACAATGATTAATCTACGGGCTGGGGGACCAAGAGACCGAGGTTTCAGACTAGGAAGAGGCAGAAAATATTTCTCTTTCCCACAACTTTCAGACCGGCTCAGCGGCCTACTCAGCCTCAATCTAATCAGTAAGTGCTGGCGGCTTTCTTTCAACGGGGTATAGCTACCTGAGCGTGAAGCTGACCAATCACATCCATCCGGTACAGAGGTTACAAACGCGTGAACTATAATTTCATTCGCTTGTACATCTTCATGGCGAGGTGCTAAATTAACACACAGGAAAGACTTCAAACTGGGCAATTGGCCTTGTTAAGGTACTGAACAATAGGAAGGTAAGATGGACTGGGTATGTAGCTAGGATGGAAACGTGTGACATTAATACTCCGATGTCAGCGTGATTAAATATACCAGGTTGCGATGGAGTAGACAAGTGTCTTACATGAGAGACAGGATGCACAACAGAATTTTGTTGGGAATATCTTATTATAAACGCCAACTCAGAACACTAAGGAAATGAAAGGATGATATTAAAATGGATCTTAGGGAGATCCGTTGTGAGAATGCAAAGAAGATGCGACTGGCACAGGGTCATGTTCAGTGACTGGCTCTTATATCCGCAGTGTTGTTTTTCAAATCTCATTTCTAATTAACTTCACTGTATACAAACGCTTCGGGCAGGACATGGTGATACAAGTGACAACGCAGTATTAACACCGTCTTCTGGGATGCGGGGTCTGGTACGAACATACCAACGTTTCGCACGGCAATTCTGCGTTCGCGAAACTGAGGATGAAAGCAGCAAGTTGCTGAAAAGTCTTCGTATATTCCTACCAGACTACATGGTATCACATGCCAGGACATAATTTTCACATCCACCTTCGTGAGAAATTCAAGTAATAAATAAATAAATAAATAAATAATAATAATAATAATAATACGTAATTTGTTCCCGGTACATGTCGTTTGGAAGCGGCTTCGGTGGTCTAGGGGTAGCGTGCTGGCCTTTAGTTCGCGGGTTCAAACCCGGCCGAAGCCGTCGGATTTTTAAGGGCGAAAAATTCCTCAGCACGCCTTCCTTCGGAGGGGAAGTAAAGCCGTCGGTCCCA
>JGI20166J26741_10178893_pt1 | contig 16974 bp, 13 predicted proteins | sample TergutCu122P5_FD_26741 | JGI IMG/M metagenome (IMG submission 26741)
TTTTCAAAAATATGTCGAGAAAATTCAAGTTTCATTAAAATCTGACGAGAATAATGGGTACTTCATATGAAGACTAATATATATTTTTTATCATATCTCGCTCAATTATTCTTATAACGAGAAATGTTTCAGACAAAAGTTGTAGAGAAAATCAAAGCACATATTTGATGATCAGATTTTTTTTCCCCCCGAAAATCGTGCCGTTTACGAGATAATGTGGAAACATACAGTACAGCCGGAGAGGTCACAGATAACAATATGCAGCATGCGTATTTCACGCTGGATACCTAAGAATACAAACACACACTTTCGAAGTAATACATAGTGCTTTTTTACTGCAACAATGGTTGCACGAACGAGCCTCAATGTTACGTTCTACCTACATTGTCTGTCTTGTATTTAGTTATTTTCTTTCTATTATTGGTTTTTAAATTTTTATTACTTTTATAAAAATTTAAGACCGCAAAAATAGCAGGCACTTTCCATGAAGGCCTACGTACATTTACGAAAACTTTGGTAACTAGGGCTGCCATTGTTGCCGGTGACAATAATAGACAATAGTAATTACAATAACCCATACTGATTGATAGTAATCTATACTAATGCGCCTTATTTCTTCATGTAAATCGCATAAACATTTGAGGTTATGTATGTCCAATCACTTTAACACGACCAACGCCGATATAAATAATAAATTCTGCAAATAATATAACAGCATACCCTACTAACCGCAGTTTTAGTCTGTAATATGTGCACAACTGTGAACACGAAACAAAACGTATGACCACAGTGAACTAAATGGCATGACGATCTGAGAAGGATCCAGGATGCTAAAACCCAAACGTGCCTCAATGATAAGTTACAAGTACAGTTCCCAACTTCTTACTTCAAAATATCAAATAATGTACCTCGCTGCTGTCAGCGAAAATTGATTGCATGGATCTGTGTCGTCGACTTCCCTTCAGTCTCTCTTAATACAATTAGAAGGTCACAAAGTGCAGACGAAATAGCATTTACAGAATACAAAACTGTGTACATCCTGTTGACAAACGAGAGGAAACAGCAAATCCGTCCATGATTATCCTTTACGTACGTTTTCAATGTTGAGAAAACTTCCAGTACAGTGTGACTCATGTGTCAGAACAACAGAGGCACGACTAAAAATAGTGTTCCAGTTAAAACCAACGAAAAATAATGGAGTTAACAGTTTCCATGTCCGTGTAAATGGTTTTTCGGAATGCAGGCATGCAAATCTCCTAACACGGCAGGACACGCCCTGCGATCTTAAAATACGAATAACCGTTAAACATTTAAAGCGGCTGAGTACTCTAAAGCAGTCTTTCTCAACCGCTGGGCCGTGGCCCGGTACCGGGCCCTGGCATAATTACACCGGGCCGTGAGAGGCCTCAGGAAACTACAATATGCTACAAGATTTCATTAGTCCAGTTTTATAACTAATTTAAATGTAATTTTATATTTGTCAACATGCCATACCGTATACATAAGTGTACTAAACTCTTTATGACTATGCCATAATTAATTATTAATACTTACGTTAGTTTAATGTATGAACTTCAAAAAAATGGAAAGGTATTTACGAGTAAATTTGTTGGGACCGGCCCCTCGTCTTATAAACAAGAGAATTTACCGGGCCGCGGTCTCACAAAGGTTGAGAAACACTGCTCTAAAGAATGATTCTGAGTGATCCGGGAAGAGCTCAATGAAATAAGTATCTATGTGTATTTTCATGCGTTCTCAATGTCTTTTTACAACTGAGTACATTGTGGACATTAAAACTTGTATTATTACAACATTTCTACATACATCTTACTTTCTTAATGTCCACACTGAGGTAAATAAATAAACAGATTAATGAACGGAGTGCACACTTAAAAATATTGTGGTTAACCAAGGAAAATGAAATTGGAGAATAAGTGTCAAATATCTTATGTCAGTTCACTATTTTGTTTTGACGTGATGTGTTGGGGACACACTTTAGACCAGTTTGTTGCTACGTGCGGGGCATCGGTCCGCAGCATTTCTGTATCTTGCAGCAAGGAAGGTTTGACTAGGGTTCTGGGAAGTTTCAGTCAATGAGGAAAGAGTATTTTAGAAACAGAAGTTGTGATAAATTTCTCTCTTAATTTCATCTTAATTTAGGTATATTTATCAACTCAAAAGATAAATGTGTTCTGAATGCAGGTAACATTTTTTTTTTCCTCCAAACATTTGCAGGTGAATCCTTTTTACATTAAACCCTAAAACTCAATTTCCGAATATGCAGTTCCAAAACAGACATCAAACTTTCAGTGTTATCTTAGTTTTGTTCTGAATGGTGTTTTATGGCATCAATGGTTACAAATTCTATAAATCGCAAAACTCCTCAATGTGCAATATATTTCAAGAGGAGTGACGTAACAATTGCAGTCCGTTTGGGACTGATGGTGGATAAAGCAACACTGCAACAGATTATTATCCGGGCACTGCAGTTTTCTCATGTCAGCATCATTCCACCGATGCTCCATACTCATATTACAGTCATATACCGCTGTCGACATAAAAACTTGGCAACTGACAAAGTCGTCAAATAAAACATCGAAGGAATACTAAAGTACTGTATTTGCAAATCACATACTTCGATACATTGAGCACTCTTCCGAACTTCCTCATTAAAAGAATCATCCACGGTTTGCTGTTACTTCCCCTTTGGCATCGGCTGAAAGGGAAACCGATGAAACAGCGGGAAAAAGGAAGAATTCTTGAAGAACCACAAAAGCAATAGGGTACGAACTAGGATCCGCTTGACGGAAGACCAAATGCGCTGTGTTTACGTCTGCGGACGGATATCCGGTCGGGGAAGGCAAATATATTTACTAACTTCACACATCTCGTGTACCCATTCTATATGTCTCCCTATCTGACTTCGGTGTCGGTACACGGAAAAGCGGGTATTTACCATATATTCAATACAAGAGGGTAGCTAATACGGCTGATGTGTCCACAACTGTGTAAAGAAAGGTCAAATTAAAGGTAAAAAGTTGCCAATATTGTCATTCAGTAACTCTGAAATACGGCGACTAGGTCATTCCAAAACGTTTCACTACGACATTTGATACCAACCAGATAAACACAGTACATGCAAAAACATGGAATATCTAACCGCTCAAACACCGATCAACTGAAACTTACACACGAAACCTACTGAGCAAGTTTTTTTCTAACAAGATTAATACAGACGAAATATAAACATAACAATTAAGCAAGATATCAATTACAGAATCAACTGGCACAGGTGTAGTTCTAAATATGGCACAGATATATTGCCACATGAGAAATCAAAGAAGAAAGAGCAAGTTTCTTCATGAATAATGACTAATCCAAATAAGAATGTTACACAAGTACAACTATCTCCTACTCAGGAACATATCTACTACCTGCAACACTGACTACTCGTACAATGTGTACCGTCTTCTCCAAAAAATCAAGAATGCCAACTGGATACATCACACAAAGCTGGCAAGATTCAACAAATAAAAATGCTGACTATATATTCACAAATTCGAGTGCACTATACAATGGGCTTGTGAAGTCAACAGGAATTTGACTCGTTACCGGCTGGACTGTCCGGATATCGAATCCCGGTAGAGCGATATTTTCTGCATCCGTCCAAACCAAGCCTGGGGCCAACCCAGCGTCCTACACAATGGGTAGAGGGTCTGTTTCCCGGGGCAAGCGGTCGGGGAGCAGCGTTGATCACCCACCCCCACCAAGCACCAATGTAAAGGACAGAGTACCTCTTCTCCCCTCTGGGCCTTCGTGGCCTGTCCTATGGTGACCTTTACCTTTTATCTTTAACACAAGTTACCTAAATCCTGGGAAAGTTTTCTTTAGTCCTACTCAAAACAATTCAATTAGTAATGGAATAATTCAGACAAAATGGTTAAGTTTATAGGTAGGGAAAAATATATGACGATTTAGCTCACATTTGTTGAGGCAATACCATCATTGTATTCCATAATTAATGAGCACTGCCCTACTAATTAGAGACACGTCTGAAAATAAATCCACGCAATGCAGTAATAGAACAATAATATGTCCACACCTAATGCAGTTGTCCATATCAGTGATTAAGCCCTTAAAAAGTCTCGTCGGACAGATTTTGCGTTCTACAGAGGGCAAAGATGAAGAAACAAATGTGGCGGAACTGCAAACAAATTGAATTAATTTGGGGTAGGATTCAGCATTATTCTAACAAACAACTAGACGACGGAGTTCCAACACCTGCTGATATCTGCATAAATTGTGTTTATAATGTGCTCAAGCTATAGGTCTGTCGGTCGCGCTAACAGTTCGGATCACTGCGGCCCGACTCTTCCGCTTGTGTGATCCATACGCGGAAGGCTCTAAAATAATCTTACTATGCTACTTAACTACAGCATTGAATATTACGTAATTAAAGGCTAATGGTGTGACAAATCAGGAAATTCAGCACACGGTACCAACTCTGGTGCGATCACTCTCTTTTCCTCAATCAACTCGAAAATCGCAAGATTTGCGGGTAAAGTGAAACGGAAATAAAATGTGACTTAAAAATGTTTGTTCGAAACATTTTGTGTTCTCACGGCGAGTTATGCTCAAGACTCCCGCACAACAAACATTCAGATCTGCATGTAAAGCGCCTATTCTTGTAAAATTTTAACCAAACCTGCAATCCGTCCACATATCACCATTTATTAATTAACACTTTTGCACTACACTTATGTAAATCAACTCACATATTACTTCCCGCTCCGACGAGTTTCGGTGTCTACTGACACCATTTTCAGGGAGCCCAGTCTAACTGTCCACATATTTTATAGTAAAATTACCATTCTACTGTGGTTATTATTAAAGTCCTCGCAACTTTATTAGGTTTTACTAGTTACAGTATCACATTAAGAATCACAACATGTATCAACCATATCGGTTATCATCAGACCATCGTTTTTACGATAACGACGATGAAAATTACCGACAGGGCTGAAACGTGTTACCATTATTACGACACTGTGTACTGTGACACTGCAACTAGTAGAATCTCATAAAGTTGTAAGGACGGTAATAATAACCACTGTATTGTTATTTACTCACATCGGGATGCATACTATACAATTAAAATCACGCTGTATCAAATAATTTATCCAGCGGTTCTTGTACAGTTACACATGGACAGAAGGAAGAAAAGACAGACACGGAGAAGTTAATACCCAAGTTTAATCTTGCAACTTTTCGTTGTGAATGGGCCAAATTGCCAAGGCAGAATTAATCATTTTTGGTTTCTGTGACTACCGTGGTTACGGCACTTACAGCAACCTTCACTCCCGCAATCACTTGTGTAAAACCCAGATAGTGAAAGGATGTACTGTCGATCCTCAAACTCTACTTATACGTACAATCCCCTGAGACTGCAGGTTTTACACCTGCTTGCCTCAGTACATATGAAAATACTGTCAGCTGACAAATTCTAAGTAATCCCCGAGAGTTTTAATCACAGCAAATCTTGCAAAAATAACTACACAAACTGAGTTTTGACAACCACAACATAAATTCTGCAAAATACCATGCATAATTACAGCCAGAATTCAGCAAAATGTTGTAACTGTCAAGATATAACTAGCCTTTGGCAGGAATCTTCAGTTTTCCTTTCAGGTGAAAGCCTGTATCCTTCTACGTATCAAAAGCGCAATGACCGGCTCCAAGCTTCACTGGGTAGGCAAGTTAAAAAAAGAAAACACTACTCGTGCATGATAGGAAAGGCAACCAACCTCCTGAGTTCCAGAACGTGAACTGCACGCACCAGTAATCTTACTGTATTTCCCATGAGAAGAAACATTCGCCTTATTTACTCGTCAGTAAGCATTCAACCAGTAACAAGTAACTCTTAACAGCCCATCGGAAGATAAAGCATGAATGTAACAACGACAGTTTTCAAAAACAGTTACGGGTAATGAAAAGCCTAAGTTTCCCATGTGCTTAGGACCGCCGCCACCAAACATCCTTACAGGTGGCTTCTTTCCACACTGTAGATCTTCACATTTTCCATGGCCGTTTGTTCCTCACGGAAAGACTCCGACAATCCTCACACTGGACTGGTGACTAGATGAGCCCCAGTCTGTCTGGATGTTGAAGCATAAAATGGGGTGGGAGTTTTCCCTACACATGGCATAAAGGCATACAAGACGAGTAGACGTCCAGTTCAACTAATTCTTATCCTCGGCAGTAGACGGAGGTGAATCGCTAACCTCACGCCCAGGCCGCTTTACTTCCGGGCAAACAGCTGCGGTACCCACTGAACAGGAGGCTGGGTGAGCTCCAGAGCCGGTCTGAACGTTTTCGAGAAGACAGAAATCCCCTGCCGATGCCGGAATTCGAATCCCGGATCGTCCAGCCTGTAGCCTAGTCCCTATAAACTACGTACTGCCTACGCTATACCGTCTCCCTCTCGATCTAGTGGTGAAAACAAACTCCCCTGCTCTTGTTAGGAATCAAATCCAAGTTCTCTAGATTGAGCTGTCCCAGATAATATTTTCAGCGAAAAATAAATAATGATCTGGGTAGTAACCAGCAACTATACTATATGGCCATCTTAAGGGAGATTACTTCGAATATTACACACAGGTACTCGAGTCTTTACATCCATCTAAAATACATTTAAAATGTGTCATCACGCAGTATAATGCTAGGTGTACAATTAGTTATGGGTCTCAAAGCTTATTTGAATACCCTCCTAGATGACTGTGCATGAATTAACTCAAAACAATATCTCTAACTGGGGTACCACTAAATGTGGTGTACCGTAAGGATCAATACTTGGACCCTTACTCTTTTTACTGTATATTAAAGACCTACCTAAAGTAACAAACTCTAAAAATTTGAAGATTAATCTTAAAACCATTTTATTTGCGGATGACACAAGTGTAATTGTTAGCAACCCCAACGTTACTGATTTAGAACAAAATATAAATTGGGTCTAAAAATTGAAAGAATGGTTTAACGCAAACTTGCTTTCTCTGAACTTCAGTAAAACATACGTTATGCAATTTCAATCCAAAAATATTCCAACTAGAGCAATAAATATTAACTACAATAATAAGAATCTTTCAAATAATACAAACTTTAAAATTTTTGGATAACTAATCGACAATACAATGTCTTGGAAAAGTCATATTAAAATGATTACTCCCAAAATGGATCAAGCCTGTTTTATGATTAGAATAACAAGCTCAATATTATCACTTGAATCATTAAAAATTATATATTATGCTTGCTTTCATTCAATTATAACACAAGGACTTGTTTTGGGGGGAAATTCCTCAGAGTGTCAACATATTTTTGTTTACCATGGCGCAACAGCCCTAGAGGGACAAGGCCTCCTCAATGTCGAGGATAAATGATCACACTCAGACACACCAAACTCGATAGGACTCCTCTGGACGAGTGATCAGCCCGACGCAGAGATCTCTACCTGACAAAACACAACACTCACAAGAGCCGCCTTCAGCATCATTGTACATATTGTCTATAGCTTTGTTTACGATACATAACAAAGATTTGTTTACAATGAATTCAAAAATACATAGTTTCAATACAAGGAGTAAAATTAGTTTTTTCTAACCAATGACAAAACTAAAGATGTGTCAAAAAGATCCCTGCTACTCAGACATCAAGGTCTATAACAATCTTCCACACGCAATAAGGAAATTGTCAGAAAATATTAAATTATTTAAGGAAGTTTTGAGGGACTGTTTATTAAAACCTTTTGCACGTTGGAAAAATACTTTAATTATAAAACCAACTAATTTTAACCATAGAAATATAATCTAAATAATTTATACGATAATATAGGATTTAATTTTACATAGATTATTTTATTTTCCGAGTCATTATAACTACGTGTTTGTTAGATCTATAATTACTGTTACACTTAATGTAAAATGGGTTACAATTAAAGATTTAAATGATATATTCTTATAATAAAAGCCAACGAGATGCACTACTTCTCAAATTTATTTGATAAAGTACTCTACATGTTTCGGACAGGTCCACTGTCCATCATCAGGAGTATCTCAACACTGTATACACGCAATAGGTATCTGTCATGCTTGTTCTGTTGGCGTCTGCTAGCGTGGTCAGGATGTAACTGATCCTGACCACGCTAGCAGAAGCCAACAGAACTAGCATGACAAATACCTATTGCGTGTATAGTGTTGAGATACTCCTGATGATGGACAGTGGACCTGTCCGAAACATGTAGAGTACTTTTTCAAATACATCTGATAAATAGTGCATCTCGTTGGTTTTTATTATAAGAATATCACGATGCACGGTCCTCTGACTGTCAAATTTAATCATATTTTGTATGTTACACCATGTACTGAAAATTGGACATATATTATAATTGTAAAGGAATGAATAAACCACGTGTGTTAAAATACAGTATTATGCACTATATATATATATATATATATATATATATATGCGTGTGTGTGTGTCCACTACATGTTCATTAAAAGCTGTATATACGTATACCAATCGCTCCAGTCTCAGGCTAAGATAAGCGGTTCTAAAACAAATACATAAGCCAGGTAACCACCGAATTGGTTCCAAGACAGGCTACAAGCCAGGTACCTACTCAGCTGGTTCCAAGACAGGCTACAATACAGGTACCTACTGAATTGGTTCCAAAGCAGAATACAAGACAAGTACCAACTGAATTGGTTCCAAGACAGGCTACAAGCCAGGTACCTACAACATTTCAGCCAGATCTGTTAATCTTGTGGCAACCCAGCTCTCCAAAATCGCTAATGCATAAGAAAATAAGAGTTCACTATCAATTACCTGGCATATTTACTAGTTACGGAAATTATTCAAGCAAAAGCATACCTTTATACATTTCATTGTTCTTAGCCCTACGTATCACACAACAAAAGGCCCCAAGTCAATACTAATTCCGGACTGATCAGGCATTGCTACACAGCATTGAACACTAAAATTCGGCTGCCCATGCCATCGTTGCATGTGCATCATGCAATTCTTACATTATTATGTTGACTATGAACTGCCACAAAGCACTGAACACTAAAATTCGGCTTCCCACGGCCTTTATTGCATGTGCATGACTCATTTAATTCATACTATGAGTCATGGATAAGTTAGGCCTACTGCAACAAATGATTAAAACACCAAAATTCGGCTGCCCAGTGCCTTTATTGCATGCGCACGACCTGGGTATCCCTACCCTTTCCTCTCGATCACACAAAATGACTGCATATTTTCCTGGCATTATTCACTCCTTCTGAGGCCAGAATCTTCCCATTGGCAATTATTAACCATAACAATCACTGACCGACTTACACCAAACTGAAAATAAATTTCATATAATTTAATAAAGCGCAACGGCTTACAGGATGAAAAACTGCCTTAATTCAGGACACAATTTAGATTTTCACCAAGATCACGTTTCACTGCATTTATTATTGTAATCCCCCGATTTAAGTCGTCTCGTCTTACATCGTTCCGCACGTACGTCGCATGACCCCAGACCCATTATTTCAAGCCCTGCGCATGTACGATGATCTTGTTGAAATTCGGAGGCAAAGAGCCCTTGTAGAACTGAGAATACTGAGCCTGACCTACGGAGAGGACCACGGCAATTTCTAAGTTGACATACTGGTAGGCTTGGACTCACTGAAGTAGGCATTAAGTCGCCTGAGGGCAATGATTCGAACGAAAAACGAGCAGAAACAACTAGACAACGAATTATGCGGACGCTTGCTGGTTATGAAGGGATTCTGATTGAGAAGAAGAGGTTTTTGTCTCGCCACACTTCAGTGCTGGACCTTTAAGACATATTCAGGGACTCGTACATTAAAGATAATTCAAAAGGTAGTGCAAGTGCATGTTTGCCAGAGTTGATACTTCTTTAGGTTTTTTATAAGTATACCCTTTTTTCTTAGAGTGAATGAGATTTGGTACTTGGAATGTTAGCAGCCTGTATAGGACAGGTTCATTTACAGCAGCAGCCAGGGAAATGGCTAGATATAAATTCGATTTAGTGGGTGTGCAGAAGGTTAGGTGGGACAGAGAGAGCACAGTAAGAGGAGGGGATTATAACTTTTCCTATGGAAAGGAAAATGAAAATCATCAATTGGGAACAGGATTCTTTGTACACCACAGAATAGTATCAACAATTAAGACAGTAGCCTTGAGGTGCGTCATGTACAACCTGAAGATGGCCAACATTGATGGCCGAAACATGTAGTTGTACCGTAGTAATGGTAAACGTACTATAAGGAATACAGTTGTGTTTTTGACTATATACATATGTACCAATAACTTGTTCTTGTTAAGACAGTAGCGTTTGTTAGCGATAGGGTGTCATATATACTTCTGAGAAGTCGTTGGTATATTATCATTGTTCTAAATGTGCATGCACCAAGTGAGGAGAAAAGTGATGATTCAAAAGACAGTTTTTACGAGGAATTAGAGCAGGTTTACTTTAGCATTTTCCTAAGTACTGTATGAAAATTCTATTAGGAGATTTTAATGCAAAATTGGGGAGAGAGAATATTTTCAAACTGACAATTGGGAATGAGTCTACATCAGAACGGTAATGATAATGGTGTTAGAATTGTAAACTTTGCCACATTAAAAAATTTAGTTGTTAAGAGTACGATGTTCCCACACTGAAACATTCATAAGTACACATGATGGGAAGACTCACAACTGGATTGGTCACATATTGATAGATAGGAGATGGCATTTGAGCATACTTGATGTACGGAGTTTCAGAGGAGTGGATTGTGATACTGATCGCTATCTGGTGGTTGCAAAATTTAGGGAAAGATTGGCAGTAAGTAAACAAGCAGCACAGAGGTTTGATGGGGAAAGATTTAATCTGAGGAAGCTAAATGAGCTGGAGGTTAGGAAAAAGTATCAGATTGAGATTACAAACAGGTTTGCAGCTTTTGAGAAATTAAATAATGACAAGGCCATAAATAGGGCTTGGGAAAACATTAAAGAGAACATCAAAACCTCAGCTAAAGACAGTTTAGATCTACACGAATTTAAGTTGTATAAACCATGGTTTAATGAAGAATGTTTAGGATTTTAGATCAAAGGAAGCAGGCTAAAATGCAGTGGATACATGATCCAGGCTAAAGCAATGTCGATAATCAGAACAATGTAAGACGTGAAGCTGGCAGACATTTCAGGAACAAAAAGAAGGCATATCTGAAAGCTACAATTGAGGAACTTGAAACTAACAATAAGATAAAAAATATTAGGGACTTGTATAGGGGCATCAATGACTTTAAGAAGGGTTACCAGCCTTGAACTACTATAGTGAAGGATGACATAGGTGATTTGGTTGCAGACTCCCACAGTATTTTGGCTAGGTGGAGGAACAATTTCTCCCAGATTGAATGTACATGGGATTAATGATGTTAGGCAGACAGACATGCACACAGCAGAACCACTGGTACCTGAGCCAATTGCCTCTGAGCTTGAGTTGGCTATTGAAAAGCTAAAAAGTCACAAATCACCACGTACTGATCAAATACCAGCAGAACTGATTAAAGCAGGGGGTAAGACAATTTGCTGTGAGATTCATAAACTTATTATTTCCATTTGGAACAAGGAGGAATTGCCTGAGGAGTGGAAGGAATTGATTATAGTACCTATCTAAAAGAAGAGTGATAAAACAGACTGTAGTAATTATAGAGGCATATCATTTTTGCCAACTACATACAAAGTGTTATCCAACATCCTGCTGTCAAGGTTAACTCCATATGCAGAGGAAATTACTGGGGATCTTCAGCGTGGATTTCAACGCAACAGTTCAACTACTATTCATATATTCTGCAATCTTGAAATACTTCAGAAAAAATAGGAATACAATGACTCAGTGCATCAGCTTTTTATAGACTTCAAGAAAGTTTATGATTCAGTTAGAAAGGAGGTCTTATATAATATTATTATTGAGTTTGGTACCCCCATGAAAGTGGTAAGGCTAATAAAAATGCGTCTGACTGAAACGTATAAAAAAATGTGAGTGAAACATATAGCAGAGCCTGAGTAGGCAAAAATTTGTCCGACACGTTTCCTATTAGGAATGTTTTGAAACAAGGAGATGCTCTATCGCCATTGCTTTTCATCTTTGCTTTAGAGTACACCATTAGGAGGGTTCAGGTAATTTAAGATGGCTTGAAATTAAACGGTACACATCACCTTCTGGTTTAGGCTGATGATGTCAATACAATGGGAGGAAACGCAGAAGCTTTGGTAGTGGTTAATAAGGAGATTGGACTAGGAGTAAATGCTGATAAAACTAAGTACATGGTCATGTCTTGAGATCAGAATGCAGGATGAAGGCACAGTATGAAGATTAATAATAGTTCCTTTGAAAGGGTGGAAGAATTCAAATATTTGGGAACAACCTTAACAAATCAAAATGCTATCCAGGAAGAAATTAAGAGCAGAATGAAGTCAGGGAAAGCTTGCTATCATTTGGTGCAGAATCTTTTGTCTTCCAGTTTGCTATCCAAAAATTTAAAGATTAAGATATGCAGAACTATAATTTTGCTAGTTGTTTTATACGGGTTTGAAAGTTGGTCACTGACATTGAGGGAGAAATGTAGGCTGAAAGTGTCTGAGAATAGGGTGTTGAGGAGAATATTTGGGCCTAAGAGGGATGAGGTAACAGGAGAATGAAGAAAACTACATAATGAGGAGCTTAATGTTCTGTACTCCTCACCCAGTATTGTGTGAGTGATAAAATAAAGAAGAATGAGATGGCCAGGCCATATAGCACGTATGGGGGAGGGGAGAGGTGTATACAAAGTTTTGGTGGGGAAACGTGGGGGAAAGAGACCACTGGGGAGACCCAGGCATAGATGGGAGGATGATATTAAGATGGTTCTTCAGGAGGTGGGATGTGGGAGTATGGACTGGATCGAGCTCGCTCAGGATAGGGACATGTGGCGGGCACTTCTCAATGCGGTAATGAACCTTTGGGTTCCATAAAATGCAGGGAATTTCTTGACTAGCTGCAAAGTGGTTAGCTTCTCAAGAAGGACTCTGCTCCATGGAGTAAGTAAGTAAGTAAGGAATTGTACCTTTTTTCTTTGTCAAACATACTTTCTGTAACTACCATCCCCATTTTCGCATTCCATTTATGGGAGAATGTCTTGATTTACGTCTTTTCCATTATGCCGCTGGTCTCGGAACCAATTAAGCTGTAATGTCGAAGGATGACAAAGAAAGCTCACCACCATATCCTTACCTGAGTCAGTTCAATCTAGTCTATTTTTACATTAGTACGTACTTCCATTTATGCTTTGGTCTCCCACGTGGTTTCTTCCTCTGTGGTTTACCAATCAAAATGCATTCCCTCCTTCATATTATATATCCCACTCAATTTAATAACCCTAACCATAAGAGGTAAAGAGTATAAATCTGATGTGCATATTTATGTAATTTCTTCATCCTTGTAATTTACAATTATGTAACCTTTGTGTTATGTAAATTCAGTATGAAAGCAACTCCACACATTGGCAATCATTTGGAACTCCATGCATATAACCATAGGCCCATTAGATTACATATTATGTCACACATATTTTGATACAGAACACTGCAAATTTACACACATGATGAAATTTGGTCAACCTCCATTATGAACCGGCCCGTGTTTATAAAATGGGACTCATCAAAAGTATGACCCCCCAAAAAGTACCATTAAAAACTAAGCTGTGAATGAAGACGCTTCATATACATATTGTTTTGGATAATGAAGAGGAACATAACACGTTGCTCACCAAATTCATAAACAAACCTACATTCTATAAATGGTATCTACCACAGGTAATTGTAATTGTAATTCACTTCACATTCCAGAAATCCATGATAGGTTCAAAATCTTTGGATATATCACAAGTCATAATACAATATACAAAAATTCCTGCTACACATAAAAATAAACTAGGTGTTATATACACAAAAGTATTATAATGTCACAAATAAGTCAAAAAAAATGGAGGAGGGGGGCTGAAATTAAAAGCCTATTAAAATTATGAGTACACAATGAGTTAAGAAAATAAAAAGTATATGTAAGTTTGAAAAGATGACAACAAACAGATTCACATCAAGTGTTAAAAGGTATAAAAATCTGAATAAAGTTCATATAAAACACAAATATTTAACCTTTATTATAAGCAAAATACTCATCTAATGAATAAAAAGAACATGGGAAAATAAAACCTTCTAAAGGTGATTTAAATTGTTTCATATTATGTGATAAATTCTTAATAAGCCCAGGAAGACAACCGAACACCTTAATACCCAAATAATAAGGTCCTTTTTGAAAAGATGTCAAAATCGATAGTGGCTGGTGAAAATTAGATGTGTTTCTAGTGTTAATGCTATGTATAAAAGGACTCTTAATTTTAGAATTTTTAAAGATATTTCATCATACCCATGTGAATTCTTTCATTTTAAAGAATTAATAATCATTTCAGTTTCTTTAGTTGATGAATAGCTAAGTTTTATTTGAGGAAAATATACAATCATTTATTGCACCTCAGATGACTTAAATGGGAGAAATTTGTGTGCAACAGATTAAACTGGTCAGAAAAGAATGTTTGTATGGTACTTTTCAAACAGTATTATTTATAGATAGAACAAAGCACAAATGTTCCTAGTATCACAGGGCAAATCAGGGATGTCCAACCTTTCACAGCTTCCGTTGCATCGGTCACTATGTCAAAGAACCATGGTCCCACCACTGTATAAACCAGGCTTCTGTTTTTTTAAGACGAGTAATTTTACAATTAGATATATTTTACTACTGTGTGAATTACTAACTGAATTCTTTTGAAACATCGCGACCCACCAAACTGACTATCCAGTAACACCATGTCAGATAATGACACAGGAAACACGGTCATCAAAAAAATTGAGCGGGCCAATACTCTTCTGTCTCAGGTGATACATTTGCGATGATGTTAACCACTGTGGTACTAATCTTCCCGGTTCCATTACCATTTGGCCGGAGATGGATCCGAACTATTTTCTTATTATCAACACTAATTACAAAGCTTCTCCTTCTACGCCCATTGCCCAAGTAATACATAATCCCTGTAACACGAAGCCGACAAACCTACCTGACAGCCACTCGAACACTCGACTCTTCATCTCCTGTCGAAGACATCATGTTCTTACAAATGTTCACTAATCCAAAACGAGTCAGTCACAAAATTTAAACATTTACATCTGTCTGTCATTGGCACGTATTTCAACTTTCAAATACCATCACAAAACCCACACTATTAACACAACCATCAAAGCCACTGAAGACTACGACAGTTTAGAAAATTTCATTTGAATGAATAAAATTGCATAGCAGCCATATCTCACACTGAAAATTCCCACAGTTCTTAGTGTTGTGTATGAATGAATGTAATTCCTAATTAGCACATGCTACTTATTCCAAGAGCACAAAAAAGTTAATCATCCTTATAAAGAAAACCCGACATAAACAAACAGTACTAAAATCACCAGCCTTCAAGGGCCTTCTATCATAAAACTGCCCTAGTATTTCTACAAGGCACATTCACACTCGCACACGCCAATCGTCTGCAGCAAACTAATCCATCCATACGATCCGTCGTATTGGGCAGGGTCCGAAGTAGTCATGAAAATCCAATTTGGCAAGATCCAAGTGGTGCCATCTCTCAGCAGATAGTGTCACAACTTCCGGTGGAAATATTTATCTCGTACGTCGATATCAACACTACACGACGTAATTACCACGACGGTACCTCTATCGGCAAGAAAACCAACCGCTATTCAACCTCGCTGTTCTACCCCTCCTTACTAAATTAGCATCGAAAAAATCAGTAATCATTAAATCCTGACAATACAGTCTGTTGCATAAAATTACACTTGCACTGGCTTTCCCAGGATTTTTATTTGTATTTTATTTAAACATTTCTTAAATCCATAAAAAGTAGTATGCTAGATACAGAAAATGTCAGTAGAAGCATATATACTACACACAAGAAAGTAAAGAGAATAATAACGAATAAAATGCATAGTATCATATATGGAAACAAAACTCACTGGTTCCAAGTTGGATACAAAGATAGTACTGACATATGAATGAATGAATATGAGGAAACAACATTATACAGTGGCGGGATACTAACAAGTATGAATACTTTAAAATATAGTTATAAATCGGCGCAATACAGCATAAGAGCTATAGGGTTAAACAATTTACAAACATCACAGTACATGCCAGAGAGATGAAGTACTTAGAAAGACAGTGATCTGAGACAATCTAATGTCATAAAAAATATCCAGGAGTGTGCAGTTTCATGACAGCATAATACAAATAAAATAAAATTTTATGGAATAAATATTGTGATTTTATAGATGGAAATAGACAACCAAAAATAAAAAAAATCCATCTCATTTACCTCAGTTTAGATGAAAGTTAATACCTTTGCAAAGATTTAAAGAAATATATTCTTCCAATGAATAAAAAGAGTGCAAATCTACAAACTTCTTTAATCGTAATTAAAAAATTTGGTGAAATTAACATGTGAGAACTGGAAGACACCAGGACCCAATTGTGGAGTAAAGACAGGAACAAAATGGGAGAGGAAGAAGATTAAAAGACTAGAACCAAGAACAAATAAGTAAAAATCAGTAAACCAGATAGTAATAAATAGCAACATAAAATAAAAAAAGAGGACGGGGTAAATGTCATAGTCCATGGTTACTCCATGGTAATGTGCAGAGCTGGGAGACCAAGGGACATAATAATGCGGACTGGAGTACTTACTTACTTACTTACTCCATGGAGCAGAGTCCTTCTTGAGAAGCTAACTGGTTCTGCAGCTAGTCAAGAAATTCCCCGCATTTTTGGAACCC
>JGI20166J26741_10180004_pt1 | contig 16967 bp, 9 predicted proteins | sample TergutCu122P5_FD_26741 | JGI IMG/M metagenome (IMG submission 26741)
GGGCTGATCATTTAATTCCGGGACTGATTTTTTTGTGAGTGAAAGAGTAGACTTACTGGCTAGTTGGTCTTGTCTCCTTCGAAGTAGTGTCCTTGTGCTTAAACAAATGTTCCAAGATGTTAGCTATAGAATGCGGATAAGTATTAAAAATTTATGTTGTTAGATTATCAAGGCCGCTGGCTTTGTTTGATTTTTAATGTTTAATCGCGGTTTTTATTTCGTTGAAGGAATTTTTGTGGTGTCAAGTGTCATTTGCGTGGTGGTTATACTCATTTGTTGGGGAGGTGCTGGAAGGTTTTTCTTGAAATATTCATGCCATCTGGTCAGATGGTCCTGCGGGGTTGCGAGCAACCGTCCTGGTGGATTTCTAATGCCTGTGTGGTTGTATGTAAAATGCTTCCGTGCTAGCGGCTTTGTGATTTGGTAGATCTCTCTTGATTTGTTTATTTCTGCTGCTAGTTGAGCTTAATAGGCAAGTTTGTCTGCCCATGCTCGTTTGTCGCTCTTTGCATACCTTTAAACCCGCTTGTTGATTTTTGAATATTCTGCCAGCAGAGTAGGTGTTGTTGTAACATCTGTGCTGTTGATTTTCTGCTTGGTTGCTTTACGCACGTTTATTTCATTCCACGTCTCTTCCGTTATCCAGTCCTTTCGAGTGCTTTCTTTGGTTTAGCCCCAATATACTCTCGCTTTTGCCGAGCATAACTTCCTTAAGTACAGTCCAATGTTCAGAGGAGTCAAGTTCATTCATGCGCTTTTAATTTTCTCTTTTTGATTTCCTCCTCAAACTTCTTCCCTGTTCCTCCGTGGTTGAATTTTTCTATGTTGAATTTCTTCCGTGTTAATCGTTGGCCCGATAATTTATTGGCTGCAAGTCTGAGTCTGAGCTGTGCCACTACTAGATGGTGGTCACCAGCTACAACAACCCCCCTGTAACTAGGGACGTCAAGAAGTGACCACCATTTCTTGCTGATGGCGACATGTTCAGTTTGGTTAAAGGTGCACTGATTTGGGGCACCCCATGTGGCCTTGTGTATATCTTTATGCAGAAATAGACTGCCTCCAATTACCAGATTGTAATTCACACATAGGTCAATAAACATTTCTCCATTTTCGTTTCTAGTACCCAGACCATGTCTGCCCATAACTTTCTTGAGACCCAAGTTGTCATCTCCAATTTCACATTTAGATCACCCTGCAGTATTACAATGTCTGACTGTTTTACATGGTGCAGGGTTGCTTCCAACAAGCCCTAGAACACTTCTTTCTCCTCGATGGTTGCAGCATTGGTAGGAGCATAATATTAGACGATTGTGAGCTTTCGCAAACGAGTATTTAGTCTGGCGTTTTAGTGTAATATAACTGTGTAATTACAAAGAATGTGCACATGTCTGTGAATTATTACAAATTAGGTCCAGGTTTCTTTGTGTTTTATATGTTCCTTGACATTTGTTTGGTAATTCGTAAAAGCTTTTTTCCTTCTTCTACAATTTGCAAATTTAGTTTACCATGTATATTCCTAAGAAGATGTTCTTTGTGAGCTGTAGAACTTACTGTTATAAAGTTTTCTTTATAATTTTCTTTTACTTATGTAAACATAATGATAACTGTATGTGTCAGCATAATTTTACTTGAAAGAAGAAGTTCTTTGCATACCTTACAGTTTTGAGAACTGTACAGAGATACTATCTGAAATATAAGCGTGTTCTTTCTCATGTTCAGTTGTCATTCATCTATTTTCTGTTCTGAAAATAAATACTGATAGATAAGAACCATTGTTTTTTAGACTATTCATAGCTGAAAGCAAGAAGCATGTAAAGGCTTCAGTTTCTTTTCCAAGTATGGCCACAGGTAAGTTTAGGTAGAGCGTCATGCATCTTTTACATCATGTCACCTTCCCACACATTCAGTGCATTAGTGATACCATTAATTTTGGGTATCCTCTTGCACTTGCCTCCCCCCTCTCCTAGCAAAGAAACACAGAAATGCGCAAGAGGTACAAGGGTTCAGGGTCTGTGAATAAACTGTGACTTATTCTGAATGGACCTTGAAAGTGACACATTCCTTTGAACTGTTGGGAGCTGCTTGCCTGCAATGCCATGCCACATCAAAGAAGACAACAATCCTTGATTACATCGCTGTAAAAACCTCAAAACTTGCATTACAGAACTTGGCTACAAACTTTTAATGAAAATGCTTCCTACACAAAATATTCCAAGTTGAAGTTCAGAGTTTTCCCCTTAGCCTCTTGTCTGTGACTGTGTGCCTCATTCAGTGGGGTTAACATGGAATGGAAGTCATCAGTTGCTGCAGTGGTTCAGTTACGTTAGATTTGTTTCAGTTACAGCTTTTCACTTAGCTCTGTTACTTTACCAATATCAATTTTCGTGTGCTCCTTAAAAAATCTCGCACTAACTGAATTGCATAGGGCGTCGAATGGCGAAGGGCTGATGGGGGAGAATCTACCACATGTACTAACAACACAGTAAATTTCTGAAGGTCAGGCTTACGGCTACATGAACAGAAACAATTCATAGCCAAAGTTCACGCAATACAACACTTGGACGGAACCTCTACCTTTACACCTCCAGTGGTCTGTATCTGTAGGAAATTTAATTTCTAAAACAGATGACTTCAGAAACGAGGGCCAAGTCTCCGGACAGAAGACGTTAGATCCCACCAAATCTGACACCAGTTTGTTGTGCCTACGGATACCAGACCCGTCTGAGGGAGGTGGAGAGGGGTCAGACTAGGGGTTTTCTTCAATGAAAGATTGTATCAACTTAAGAAATATATTGTAACACATATGATAATATTGAAAAGATTACAATGGGGAATGTTACGCTTAACAAATTAAAAGAAAATTGACATAAAAATCATTGTAGTAGCGTGTTTTCTCACACTATATACTTCTGAATACAGTATCGGGTTTTCACCCAGACCTTCTAGGTCCTACCCTATCCTTGGCAGTTTGGCTAGTCAGAAGCAAGACAGTACTCACCAACAATTAACAGCAATTCGTAGAGCAAGTTACCCATGACAATGGTTATTCTGGCAGCGTCACACAATTCTTATCCCTCTGAAAGTTAAGCCCATCCTGTGCTCGCATTTATACGAGAGCCCGAGCACTTTCACATGCCCTTGCCCTTTATTTTGATTGGCCGAGATGGTTTCACTTTTGACGCAAGTTTATTAAGAAACTTGTGATTTCTTGTGTCATACTGGCGCTCCTATTCCCGGGGATGTGGTAAAACTAGGTCACCTGTTTACAAGTTATACGCATCGTCCGAAGGTTTATTACTTACACGGAGGATTTCCATATCCTACTTGCATCAGTCTAACAAGTTGTTGAATCACACGAAAATTAGGACGGCCAGGGTGCTTGCACAACACCCCTATTACAGCAACTCAGCAGATAGTTACGCTGACCGAGGGTTGACCCCTTCGCCTGACGCGAAAGCCAATTGCGGCAGGAGCCAGCAGGCGAGTCGTGGCCATCGCCCGCGATGGCCAAGTCGACTAAACGAATCGCGTTCGGCTCTGATCAGCCGAGCGGCTTTCGGTTACCATGAAAGTGGTTTTCCGTAATTTTCCTCATTTGTAAGGAAAATGCCAGGGTATACTCGTACGATGCAAAGTCGTTGTACGGCCCACACTCCCCTCCCTCAAGCGTGGCGGCTGCTCCTAAGAGCCTGAAAATAGTCGCAAACCTCCAGTTTGCGAATGAGCCAGTCTGGGCTCAGAACCAAGACAGCCAACCAACTCAAATTTATCCCACCCATAATAAGGCCAGTGCTACCTCGGCGCTGGACTTTGGCTAGATTAGTCAAGGCCCTCACCCTGACTTCAAAATCTTTAACGTAAGCACATTCCCCTGTTAGAATTAAGGTGTCTGTTATAGAGCCCAGCAAGGCGGTCAAACGCAGGAATGGCTAACAGACAGGGGGACGTCGACTTGCGCAAAGCGCAAGTCTCCGCCCCAGTTAGAACTTTGGTTTGGCTTGGCTTGGGCCGTTTGTCAGTGACGCAGATATAGAGGGAGCGCTACCGTGACGGTTAAGCGACCGTTATCAGCGTTGGTGCGTGGATGAGTGTGCAGACAGAGGAAGGAGATTTGTGTGGAAAAACTGTTGACTGAATGGAGGAACGGGATGTGATGTCACGTTGGTGTCCCCACAGTTTTTACAAAATGTAGAACCTTTCCCCTAGGGAACACAACAGATGCACATAGCGAGTGAATGCAATGATTGTATGAATGTGTGTTTTGTAACCCATATACAGACAGGGGATTCGGACAGCATGAGGGGTAAAGGTAGAATTTACTGTACTCAGCAGTTCAGTTTTCTGATGTAATTCAACTAAAAAAAATTGATTATTGTGAATTAACTATTTCTAAGAGTATATGCACATTGATCGATTATTTTTATCACTGTTCTTATTCTTGTTTCTATTTCTGTAGTTGTAATTCAATGTTCTGTTTTTTGCCTCATTGATCATGGTCTTATTTTCACGTAGGTTAAGCCTGCAAGTATTCCAGTTCCATGTTGTGTTTTCGTAACATCTAATTACTGAATGTCTTTTATCGAGTAGACTAGAATTATAAAATCTGAAGCTAACACTGAAGTGTCAAATGGACTTTGGTTTGTAATTTATGTCCTATGCTTGGTGTAATGTGAAAGACATTGGATTAAATTTTAACAGCATACTACGTAGCTTCCAAATTTATATAGAGAGGGAGATGTTATCGATGATCCTGGTTCGAAATGAGATCAGAGATATTCTCGGCGGAGAGACAGGCAAAATTACATTCGGAAAATAAAGTATTAATTTAGGACTTTGAGCAATGAGAAATTCGTTTTGTGTGCAATATATTGGTTCATTGGGAGGGTGTAGACTCCGAGGTTGTTGTAAATTTTATGACAGTGTTTGTCGTGCGAAGGGATTCTGCCTGCTCTTAGCTAAGGATTGGGAGAGTGTCGCCGCTCTGACCCCTTTAAACAGATACATTCTCTGAAGCTTTCGGCATACATCAATTGGACAGCTGTTTTAGGATTGTTCAGAGACGTGGCCGTGAAAATAGCCCAAACTGGTTTCGGAGACAATTCTTGGCTGACACTCGTGCAAGTTCAAAGAGAATACGGGACGATAAAAAAAGAGGCGTACATTGTTGATGAAATTTCTATCAGTGCCGGTCACATACAATTTGATTGTGAATATTGAACTTACAAAAACTGAGGTAACTGAAAATAAACCTGAAATGGCCTAACCTCTATTATCCTTCTTTTTATCTAGTCGGTAGACACTTAACGTTTCCTGCGACCACCAAATGTTATATTCCTTGGGTGGAGTTCGTGTTCCCGACTTTGAGATTTGGCCGGTTGTAATAGAGGGGCCGCGAATGTCGCGTTATGGATGCTTTTCTGATTGCTACACCTTACATTTTTGCACGCCAACCAATATGATAGTTTCTAATTTTGGCAGTAGTAATCTGTAGTCACGCGGAAGCCTAAAATCTTGGGTTATTTTACCTGACATTGGTGATCCGTGGTGTAGTTTAGATAATGGTACTTCATGCTTTTATCCGTGCTAAAAAGCTTGTTTGTGTATATGTGTGTGATGTTCCTGTCACTTCCCGTTGTAAAAATAATACTGTAATAATGTACTGGGAACTGTTGGAGTAAATGGTTACATATTGTTATGTTCTATGTCTCTTTCTCACAATTTAGTACTGCATCTGAGGTTAGAACATAACGTTGCCACTGTGGTTCTAAATGGTAACAATGAAGGTTAATTTGGCATACCTAACATTGAAGTGAATCGTTCAAGTACCGAGAGTTTCATATTCCGCTTAGATGATAACCGAAATGCATGACTCAGAACTATAGGCAGTCATCAGTATGCAGTGCAAATTCAAGACCGCATAGAGGAAGATATGTAGTTGAGTTTACGTGTTTTGGATATCAAAAAGAATTTACCAACTCTTTTCTATTAGCGTTTTGTACAGGACGAAAATTTTTATGTTGGTCTGTCAGAATCAGATTTGTTACGCAAAAGGAATGACTGCTGTAAGTGATTAGATTTCTGTCCCATAGGATGAGGTAGGAAAAGGAATAATGCACACCATAGCAAGGTTCAGCCCAGACAGTGGGACATAGCAAATAGTCACATGTACAGTGTTAGTGAAGAGGAAATCTCATATTTAGGAGTTACACCCTGGAAGAATTTCACTAAGAGTAATATGTGACAGGGCTCTTCTTGATAACACAACGTAAATTGGTAGATAATGGACGGAAGAAGTATACTTGACCAAAATAATTAGATTTCTGTAACATTGCATAGGTTGTCAGTAACAACTAAATTATCCTTTATGCTACTGAAAGAGAAGTAGGACATTTTTAAAATGCTGACAGTGTCAAGCATTTAACTGAATTAGTTAGTAAAGAAATTGAAGAGACAGAAGCCAGAATATCAGTTATTATGGTATATGAAACTTAAATTATTTGCTGTTTATGTGCAGGAATAGGCAGTGAAAGGAATTTTATATCTTATTTTTAGCACAAAAGTAAAAGTGAGCAACTGTATGAGAAGATAATTAATTGCACACCTTTAAAGGCCAGTACTGTTTGAGCAACTTGTATATTATAATGTAAGTTCCTATTAAAAGTGAAGTTATTAGTAATATGTTAATAAAGCAAAGAACAGCTGAAGCTAAACTGGTGAAGATTATTGTAGAAGAACTTATACATGATCTAACATTTGGTGGTTTTAGAAGAAAGGCATTAGTACTCATATTACGAGAGCAAAAACAATTAATTAACATATCCTAAATTAATGGCAGTTAGGAACCTAAAATGAAAAGTATATCCATATTTGAAGCTTCTTTATCAGGTGTCACAACTGCAGTATGGCTGCTAGATGAAAAGAAACTTTATCCTTTGCCAGAGAAGGAACTCCAAATTCAGGACCCTATTAAGAGGTTGGGTAGGATATGAGAGGGCAAGGTTCTGAGAAGTAGGCTTTATTCCACATAGAAAATACTTGTGATGATATGTTGAAATGAGTGAAGACTTGACACAAAGGAATGGTTGTCCCATTACTTGTTGGTGTCATACTTTATACAAAATGTACATGTTATGAATAATGTGTACAGGTTATTGTACAGGTTTGCTGTGGGTTGGTGTTATGTAATTTTTGGAGATGAGAGTAAATCATTAAATTTGAATATATTTTAAATAATCACAGTAGTATTATTCTCAAAGCTGAAAGATGTTTCTTAATTTTAGGCTGTCTTTCTGGGAAATCTGAACCAAACTCAACTTTGATTGAAGCTACTGTTTGGTTGCTGAATAGCAAACATATTACACATTTTCATACATTGGTACTTTATGGAGTATCAAATGTCATGTTGCACTCTTTCTTTTAAATAATTTAGTTTTAGTACATTTTTACAGCATGCAGGATGAATCAGTATGATTGGTGCTGAGCCCAACAGATGAGCTTGTTCATTGGGTTGTTAGGACTGTGTTATGCAGTGTTATATTTCCCACAGTATGATCACAATAATATATTTCCCCTGCCATAATGCGTGTTAACACTTTGTTTTTTAATATATACTTGGACTTAAGGTGATGCTAGTGTCTATTAATGAGCTGTGTCCATCATTTTGTGTGGAACAGAACGGAAGGCAAAGAGGTTATCCAGTGATTAGATGCAGCTCTTTCTGATGAAGCCAATGAAGGAGATGCTTTGTCATTTTTTCACCTGAGAATGCAAATGTGCTCTCTTCTGAAATGTAGTGTTTTGTTCAGGAAACCAAATGATGCACATAAACCCAGTAACTGTAAGTGTACTCTGTGCTTGTGGAATGAGTATAAGTTGTGTGTGTTCGCTGTATCATTGTGCTCTTAATGTGCCAGGTCAAGAACCATTCAAATTTTTTCTTTTAATTCAACTACAGTTTTTGGTGGCATGCAATAAACGCTTAGAAATCATGAAATGTAGCCATTTCACATGTTAGGGTCAGTGCTTATAGTAATTTGCAGCAGTGTGCACAGCGCCTGTACTTTTAAGACAAATCATTAGAATAATTTTGTCCAAACCTCTATTGAAGCACAAAATAAGATACTATTTGATACTTAATATTGATTACTTGCAAGTAAGGACTTCGTGAAACTATTGTGAATTTGTCATAAGTGCAACAAAACATGATGCAGACTGAATTTTGTGGTGTGAACAGTACAACTCATAGGATGTTATGATACAGTGTCTCATTGTAGTGGAATAAAATATAAATATGAAGTTGTCAATTCATTTTCAGAAAAATGCAAAACTTAAGATGGCAGGTATAACCTGTGGCAATGGCAGTTCTGACTCTGCACACCCAAAATGGAAGCAGATTTCAGGAATCATCAAGGGTGGACTGGTCCTACCTGATAAAGTCATAAGAACTGCATCTGATGGTCGAAAGGTTGAACGTTTATTGAGGGCAGAATTTCCCATTCCAACAAGATCATTACTTACCAGCACTTATATAAATAGCAGCAATAAAAGAAATCTCAGTAAGAAAACTGTCAGTACACCTTCAAAGCGCATTTGTAGTAATTCAACAGCTGGAGGTACATATTGCATTGCACGATGGTGTGGTAACAATGCAAAGAAAACCCCTGGTATTTCTTTATTTAGAATACCAAAGGATCCAGACAGGTGAGTGTCTTTCCCTATGAAGCACCATGCAACACAGGCACCTCTGTGTTAAATGTTGCTGAAAGTTACCATAAGCAAACAGTATGTCTGGTATCAAAATATACTAGATGCTGGGAACAGTACTTTAAAATGTTTTTTCATTTGATGAGTGCTTGGGAAGATATTATACAATATAAACGTATGAAATGCACATGTCCTAAATTAATATTTTAATTTTTGATGTCTTCTACATGTTTTGAACTTGAGGGTTCATCTTCAGGAAGACAGTTTTATGGAACACACTCTTCTACCTACTAGACTGATTATACTGATGCATGTAAAACATACCATACCATAACTGCATATACAGCTGTCTTTCAAAGATGAACCCTTGGGTTCAAAACATATAGAAGACATAAAAAATTAAAAAAATACTGATTTAGGAAATGTGCATTTCTTTGGTCTGTATTGTATAATTATATTACAGTGCATGGTGCAAAAAAAAATAAAGTTGGGAAGATATATTGTACATTCTTTATACTGCGAGAAAAGAAGGGGCTGTTGTACTTGCTGAGAGGGAAAATATTGAAATAGTAAAACCATGTTGGAGACACTTGAATTGTGCTGTAACAGTGGGTATTATATTTGAATCCTTGCTTAACGTTTAATCTGACATCACCCCCAAGGAGCCTTTCATTTCCTTCATGAGATTAATACTAGAAAGTCAAAGTATCCATGCTACAGACATGGGCTGTGTATACTGTGTTTAGTTAGGTTAAGCAGTGTTGGGTTACAGACAACTGTATGGAATCTTATTCTGGATTGACCAAGAAACGGTACAGAAAATGTTAATGGGAAGGAAAGACTGCATTGTGTAACCCAAGGCCCCATTATGAATGCAGTTCTAACTGATCAATAGCAAATTAGTTTCTCTCTGCACTAATATTGTGGTAGGTAAGTTTTCAGTTTGTTAGTCCACCACCTCTGAACACTCTGATCAATTTAGCGAATTCATAGAGAGATTGTCATTTGATACTTGACATTCAGGGACATAATGTAATATGAGAACCTGACATACAATGAAGTTTTCTCTGGCAGAGCTGCGTCAGGATGTAAAGGTATTTTTGACGTTTCAGGAACACCAGAATTGTTTACTTTGACAGCATATTCAGAAAGCTGTAGGGCAGATCGCCCTTTGGGAATTCAGGATTTCATGCATGAAAGCAAAATTGATAAAGGCAACTGGAATGTGCAGCCAACCTTTAGGTGTAACAGTAAACAAATATGACTGTCACTGCTCTATGTTGATACAGCAGTCTATAAATACTGAGTTTTAAGCTAGCAGTTTCCAGCTGTTTACTATAACAGAATTGATTTTTTAATTTATTTTTAAGTGTTCTTTAGCAGCATTGTCAATTGCAAAATTGTATAGTGATGGTGGTGGTAGGTAAACACGTGCTTGGAACATTGGTGGATGATAATGATGGGAAAACAGACGTACTAAGAGAAAAAGTTACCTCCTTGTCGCTAGGTCCACCTCAAATCTCACATGGAGTGGCCTGTTATTGACTCTGGGTCTCCATCATAAGAGGCTGCTGACTGACTGCCTTAACTGTGTTACAGCCTACCTCCATTAATGTTTTATGTATTTTTCAACTTGCAGTAGGATGACCCCCCATCTTTGAATAAGAAAAGAAGTAGGTAAAATCCTCATACTACAATCAGTATGTTTGAATGTAATGAAATTATCTTTCCCTCTTGTGCACTTAATATTAGTTCCATAATTACTTTCTAAACTTTGAAAGAGGTAATTTCAGCTATTTGAAATGTCAGTTAACATGGAAAATACTGTGTTTATTGTAACAATGCAGTGCATTTTTGGACTAAGTTAATGGATTTATCTGTCTGAGGGCAGAATATCTTATTTTCTGAAATGAAAAAAAATATATCCTCCTACAAAGAATATTGCTGTGTATATCACAGTTCATAATTCTGTGTCACAAAATGAGTAATTAATTTCTTGCTGGATGTACAGAGCACTCTTGTGGCTGACTAATGCTGAACGTGAGGATCTGAAAATCCTGAGTATGGAGGCTCTACATACGAAGTATTTATGTATGGAACATTTCAATGAAGACATGTTCATGAACAGTTACAAGAAGAAACTGGTATGGAATGCCTTGCCAACACATTTTCCAAAACCTGATTACGCATTCAGAAAAGAATCTAAAAACAGTGCACATCATAGGCAACAGAAATGCAGTAAGTCACAGTACTTGGAGAATTGTTAATCATGGATGATCTGCTTAATTTAGGGGTCACAAATTTGCATAGTGTGTGGGTCGCATTGATAATATTGAAATTTAAGGCACATCACTTTAAGCATCAAGGAGGGTAAATTTTATCATTACACATAAATACACTATCAAGAATACTGCATGTTTTTAATAAAATCAAAACATACTGTAAGTATTAAGTTCAGAACTTTGCCACAGTGTTATCTGTCTCTGCTGATGTATGCTGCATGTTAACCACCCAGGGATAGACTACATTTTTGGGCCTTTGTGGGTCATGATGAAAAATACTGTAAATAAAAAAAAATCCATGGATACTGAGCCATACTGTGAATAAAACTGGTGAGAGGGCTATATAATATGAACTGGCAAGTCACAGGCAGTCCTCGAGTCTGAGACTGAAATTGTAGTTCTTGGCCTAATCTGCCACATGAGTTCTTCTATTAAATTTTCAAAACAAAAGAGTGTATTTGTTAAATGTCTTACACATCTTACTGGCCTCTATTGGATCACTGTAATAGCACTGGAGCACTAGGTGATGGAACACAATGGCTGTAATGAACGTATCAATGTGACAGAGCTGGGATATTTTTTTATGTAATTGTAAACCATATACAACTTGAACTTTGATCAACAGACAATTTTAAATTAAGTTTTAAAACATAGTAAATTATCAGTACCCAGTAATAACTCCTAAATTGTTACAGGATGGCCAGTAAATTGTGAATATCTGCATGCATGTTGGCTGTACGTGCCACTGTAGACATGTGAGCTTGACTACATTCAGTCATAAACATGTTGTCACTTAGTAATAATCCAGTGGTATTGCCTTTCAGATATTCTACAAACAGCTAAATGCATAGGAGTGTCGAAGTTTTATCAACCAACAAAAAGACGGCCACTCAAACCTAAACCACTGTAAGAATTTAATATAATATTAATCTCACATTAATAGGCAGTAATATGCAGAAAATGAATAAAACAGAAGAAGGTGTACTCCGTAACATTAAGCCCGAATTAATGTGTATGATGTGAGCTGAATCTGAATGTAAAGTAGGCTTCATTGCAATGGGATTCCTCTAAAACAAAATTATTCACTTGCGCCAGAATCCACGTAACAGTTAAAACGTAGTTTTGCACCATTTAAAAAAAAAATCTTAAATAAATGTGTGCCTGTGATGATGTATGTTTGTTCATAATTCATGAGTGGCCCATATGCTGGATTGAAAGTTCACGTTGTTAATAAATTCCATATGGTATGAGTCAAATCACAGTGACATGGCTACAAGCTGGATGACTGACATATTGGGATTTGATTGCCAGCAGGGGCAAATGGGCAAGGTTTTCATTTTTCCCAAAGTGTTAAAGACCTGGTCTCGGACCACACAGCGTCCCGTTCAGTAGGTACCAGAGGCTGTTTCCCCCAGGGAAACAGCCTCAGAATGTGGAGTTAAACATTCACCTTTCTCTGATGCTAGTGTTAGGAATGTATGTGGCACTCTTCTTCCCCCATGGATCTTCATGGCTTGGTGTTTAATTAAACACGGAGATGAATTTACCTTTACAAATATGGATAAAGAACTTAAAAAGAGTGATTTTCCTAGGGTTAACATCTCTGGGTTATGTGTTTGTGAAAGATAGTCCAAAAAAAATCACAGAAATTCTGAAGTGTTTGCAAATTTGAGATGAAGCTGTACGTAACTGTGTATGGAGCATGAATGTTTGAGTAAAGCTGTAAGTAACTGTGTATTGAGCATGAATATTTGAGCAGAGAGCAATATTCCTTTCAACACTATCACTACAACAAAAGAATTACAGTTAAGGAATGGGTAGAATCTGATTACAGTCTTATGGCACTGCATGAAGTTGGCATTAGGTGCTCTACTTTGATGTAGGAAGGAGGTACTGGAAGGATGTTGGGTCAGTTGGTTGCAAGCAGTCTTGGTGTGTAACATCACACTTTGTACACAGTAAATTCTTTTCAGTTAAAACACTCAGTCCAATTGGTTTTTTAATTGAAAATAAAGTGGTTACAACCAATTATACAGCGCAGATCATTATGTGTTGGCCTCTTTTAATTGAACAAAACCATGGATATTGGCAGTATACTCGTACTGTAATATGGCACTGTCGCAGGTATGAAACCATTAAGGTACGAGGACGTGAAACAGCAAAACTGTATGAAGTGCATGTCAGAAGACGTATTAAGTGGAATGAAATGATCTAGGGATGTAATAACAGAAGTCAATGTTCTTAGCAAGAGGGATGACACTACTGCAGGCACGTTCACCCTTACATCTGCCAACACCCTCTGCTCTCGTACTCCAGGCTGTAAGCAAGCTGCTTGTGGCACAGGTGCCATAACATTGTGATCAGACTCTGCTTCAACTAATAACGTGTAAGATCACTCTCCATCATCCTCACTATTTCTCATCTCATTGACTGTTACCTTTGTCTCTCACAGATCTGCTGAACCTAGCTCAATGGCACGATATAACTGTCAACCATACACCTCTAACACTGAAGAATTCAAGAGTGTTGCCATCAGCGTATCATCAGTAAGTTCTCTGGCAAACAGTTCCCAGTGCATAAAAAAGCAGAAATCAACACTGAAGGAAATACAGACCCTCAAAATGAAGATAAATGATACCAATGCAGTACCAAAGTGTCAGATCACATCAAAACTGTCAGTGCAGGGAAACAGCATGGTGGACTGGCCAAACACAAAGCTTGCTGCTAAATGCCAGGAACCAGTGGGTCACACAGAGACTGCACGTATCATCACATGTAATGGTCTAAATGAATTTGTAGGTTTGAAAGAAGACAAAGTACGGAGTGTAACAAGTACCTCTGAATATTTGTCTCTAGAAAGTACAGACTCCATTCATTATGAGGGTGATCATAGTGACTTATCAACTGTGGGAGAGAACAAGAGAAATGTGAATGATAAATTAATTAATGATGAATCCTATTTAAATTGTGATGTTGAAAGTTTGTGTTTGGAGCATGCATTTCGGGAAACCAACGAGAGGATATATCCATGCCGGTACTGTGGCGAGATGTTTTTAGTAAAAAGTAACCTTGTTTTACATCAAACAACATACCATTCAGATCATCCTGTTGGGTGTGAACTGTGTGGGAAAGTACTTTATAAGTCACGAAGTGAATTTATGGAGCATCTCTGTGAACATCACAGTGAAAACACACACAACTAGGTTGCTTGCATGTTTATAGTTTATGTAACAGTCCTGCATCTCAGGCTACTAGTGCTGAATGATAGAATCATCAGTGAATAATGAATTGGATAGGATGTGGATGGAAACACTCATAGCATCTTGGAGACGCTAGTCTGGCATTTGAAAGGACTGTGCAACACCATGAAGGATTTTACTATTAACCAGCATCTCCTGGACATAACCAGGAGTGCTGCCAACACAACTATAATGTGTGGACACCAAAGATGTGAAAGGGCGAAGATTACATAAGAAAATGTTGCAGGGACATTTGAGGTTCTCACAGCAATGTTGAGCAGTGCTGGGAGCGTCTACACACAAAATAAAGTTCTTAATCTGAGTTCCACTTACTTATTTAACTAGGAAAATGATCCAGTGAAACTCTTAATACTGCTTTGATATGTCATGCCAAAAATATTAATACAGTTAGAATTACATTATTAAGATGACAGAGCAGTCAATGTAAAACTTAAATTTTTGGTAACAACAGTTGGTTGACATTCTGCTCATTTTGGCAAAGGATCATTTTTACTCCACTACAGTGTATCAGCAATACCTTACTGGTGACAGTTGCTTCTTCTTCCTCCTCCTCCTCCTCCTGTCAGGGCTTAGGCCTTTAGACCTGTTCTGACCCCATTTCCAAACCATTGTCCTTGTTCTTGTGGGATTTGTACGTAATCTGTCAACCAGTTTTCTTCAAAGCTTGTGTTTTTAAAGGGGGTGGTTGCCATCCTCCTGCACAATCCCCAACCTGGAGGACCAAGATTTTGTGTTACGGTTTGCTCCCTTAGAAGGGTTGGCTTCACCCTGCAGAAGTGCTTATCCTTCTCTTTGCTGTAGGATACAATTTTTCTGGCTCTTCTGCCAAGGGTTGTCTGGCCTGGGAGGCCCTGTTAGTGGCTGTGCTGCTTGGCTTTATCAGAATACACAACCATCCACACCGTGTAAAGGCAGTGTCAAACGCATGACCCATTAACCTCTTAAACTGAGGATGCATCAAACACCAGCTTTTATGTCCAGATGCACAAGTTAATGGATCAGATGTCAGCAAAGAGCAATTAACTGTGGTGTCTATAAAGCCATAATGTCAGTAATCCACCTGGTGAACATGACAATCTATTCTGCGATGTAAAACGGTCGTGTGCTTGTATCTGGGTGTCAGGCTGCTCACGTGTGTTGGGTTTTATATAGGTAAGATACAATGAATTCTGAGAGATACAGAGGCAGATACTGTAAGTGGGGTGTGAGTAGAAATGCTGATAACCAGTGCAGTGAACAGACTATACTTGATATAGTACACTAGCCTCCATGTATAGCCAATAATGTCTATGATAAAAGAAGATGGCAAATGATGTACTCTGTGAAGTACTATATAGGCTTTCTCCAGGTGTTCTTTACTTCCAAAATGATCATATAAATTCATGGTATACATGTAAATGTAATTTAATTTATGCCCTTAATAAAGAGAAGTGTATATCCTTCTCTGCACTAGTTTCCATGAAACTCGGTCACTCATTGCATTTTTTGGACAGCTCTTGCACTGAATTTTATCCATATCAGATGTAAAATATACAAAACACAAGGAAAATTTCTTTACACCTCTAAGTGAAGTATGGCTTTCACTGCACTATTTTCATGAAACTCATAACTGCTCAGTGGTCTCGTGTGGAGAACTTCTACACTGAATGATGCTTGGATCAGTCAAGCAATAGGGAAAAGCAAGGGCAGAAATTCATTTATCCCTTAGGTAAAGTATGACTGTCACTGGGCTGAATTTTATAAAGCTCATGTTGGCTAATGAGTTTTTGTAAACAACTGTACTGAATTTCAGGAAAATGTGACAATTTTATAACTGATGCTGTCACAGACAGACAGACAGTTGGATGTGGTCTCCATCTAAAGCGTTCTCTTTAATTTGTAAAGAATACCCATATTGTTATAGAAACATCTGAACATATGTCCAGTTACTCTTCACATCTCTTACAAAATTCTGAAGTTTTTTTTTGTATTTGTTCTTTAAAGAAATGTTGCATCATAGAGGCACTTGATAGAAATACCTGCAAGTACAACTGTGCAGTAGTGTTCATATTGTAGAGAAGTGAGACAGGCCACAAAGTTGACATCCACATTTACAATGCAAAAGGAAGTGGTGTTGGCTCTGAAAATTAGGGTAGATCAAACTTCCTGCAATGAAGATGTGCACTGGACAGTTCTGCTGCATGATCAGAGCTGTACTGATGCATATACATTATGTACTGTAAGAACAAATTGTTTTGATACATATATATATATATATATATATATATGCATACACATATGCATACATACATACATACACACAATGTATGTTGTGACTGGAAACAAGTGTGTAACTGGTATTACGGTTTGATGTTTCTGTAATTATAAATTAGCTAAACACAGAAAGCTGACACAGTAAAGATACAAACGAGATCCCATAAAAAATAGAAGTGGCTTATTAAAACACCATGTGATTATTTTGCCCTCAGTATGATTCTGGTAGTACAGCTGTGTTTGAATATTTGCATCTTATTGAAGAACCTGTCACTGGTTGGAAACTTATTTGTGTGGCAGACATACCAAGCTCTTAAAATATAAAAAGATTGAGAAATACAACTGTGACACTTCCTGTAAAGCAGCAAGGTAAAGCAGTCCTGTTACAGGCCTGGAGTGGCCCAGAGGGTTCCAGGAAGTTAAGGTTCCCAGATTTCATGACAACGGCACAGGATGGTGGTAAGGT
>JGI20166J26741_10181115_pt1 | contig 16963 bp, 12 predicted proteins | sample TergutCu122P5_FD_26741 | JGI IMG/M metagenome (IMG submission 26741)
GTTGTGGCTTCACTCTCTCAAGGTCGCACAGCTGCTGCGCAGTGCGGCTTGTTTACACACAAATCAGTCCCGGTCATATTTGAACCACCTTGTATCACAATCACATTCACATTACTGTAAAATCAGTTATTGCATCATATCTTTCTCAAGCCACCTCATGGTGTGGGCTACTGTTGGAATGCTCAGTCTGTACACAATATTGCTTGGTCGTTTTTTTAACATGAGAAGTCAAGATTCAGGTCTTCAGGGATATGATACTATGTCACTGAGAAAGCAGGTCCCAGTGGTTTAGAAGTCTATGGTGCCTTTTAAGTGTCTGGAACTACTTGATCAATGGTACAACATCATATCTGAGAAAACCTGAATCTTGGGCAATACCTATGTGTGAATCTGAAATGTTGTATATAGGAGAGGTGTGAAAGTTTAATAAACTGGCAAAGAAAAGATAAAATTTTTAGTTTGTTTTATGGATTATCACTTCTGTGTTATATGGCACAGTCACATATTTGAGATATCATGCATTAAAGCGCTAATAAATGTAGCGTTGGTGTTCAACTTACCCTCTGTTTTTCATAATCAAGTGCCACTTTAGTTCGTATTTCACCAGTCATGGCATCAATACCAAAAGGAATGTCTCCAGGAACTGAGTAGTATATAACTGCATTTTGTCCTTCATCAGCATCTACAGCATGTACGTTGCCAACCTTCTTGTTAGCTTCACCTTCATGAACTCGGAACACGTACGGCAAATCTGTGAATTCTGGGTTCTTGTCATTAATATCTGTCACTTTGATATTAACAGTTGCAGTACTGGACAATCCACCAGTATCTTCTGCTTTGATAACCTGTTAAACAAAGATCGTATGTACTGCTGATGGTTTTCTTGTAGCAAGTTACAGACATTCTTCCTGTGCTAGGCTTTGCTAGTAAGACATTGTTCTGGTTTTTTTACTAAGAATCCAAGGTTAATCAGTCACAGCATGTAGAGAGACATAGAGAATGGCTTAATTCAATTGATTTTAATACCAATTTTGGTCATCCAGTTTTAATTTTTAAAGTTCTTGTTTAGAGATGATAGGACCAGAGACATTTTTGTACTGAAAAACACTCTTTTAAAAATTTGTTCAATTTTCACAATACCTGGTACAAACATTACATTCCTGGAAAACATTGGTTTCTTCAAAGTGAGGTGATGGTATTGTAAGCAAACTAGGCATAGAATATACTACTGCTGTAGATGTGGTTATAATATTTATGGACAGATTTTTGATTAAGTAGATATTAGGAGATAGGGGTGTAAAAAAATAATCAGTAATAAGGTTAGTACATGATAGATGCAGAACAAAGGAAATTTCCTTGCATGCCATATACACTTATTTTGTACCAAGAAAAATGGGGTGTGGGGAGAACAAACTTTGTGCTGAAAAATATGTTTGGCAAACAATTTTGAACCCCTCATTATGGGTACAAGCTGTTGTGCCAGAGTAACTGATGTTCAGGTGAGGGAAAGAAGAAACTTAGATTCTCCACCACTTATCTGCCTAGCATCTGACTTCCATGGGTACACACCTTTCCCCACCCACACCAGTTATCATTTGATTCTAATTCTGTTTTCCTAGTAGTTTTAGTCTGTTTGTGGCAAGTTTGGGAAGTAACTCTATGGAATCCATAAATTTCTATGTTTTCACATCAGACCATCATCTACCACTGTCTCTCTTCCTGATCTTTCAGCCGTAACAGAAACTTCTGATGCAACCTAGCACATGGATTTATATTTTCCCATGATCCAGTATTTGGCTAGTGTGAGAAACAGTGTGTAAGTCAGAGTTACTGAAAATAGAATGAAGGAAAATTTAGGACTCTGAAGTGAGGAATTCATCCAAAATATTTAGAATAACAGTTTTTACCCAAAATAAAACACATTCCATCTCATTTACAGATTTCAACTAGTCGTGGCTATGTTGTGAATGGAAACGATCATTATTTATGCTGAGAATCATATAAATCCCGCAAAACACTATACACACAAAATGCAGGAACATGTAATGTTAAAGCAGGTATTTTAATAAAAGCAATATACATTGCAGAATACACTATATATCAGTGAGTATACATACCAATTGATACCGTGTCAAGTCCTCTCGGTCCAACTTTCTGATAACTGTAATAACCCCTGTCTTATCTCCAATTGCAAATTGCCTCAGGTCATTTCCAGACACAATTGAGTACGTAACAGGGTCATTTTCTGGATCTACAGCCTGAAAATAGCACCAAGAATGAAATCAATATTGTTAAGAATAGCAGCTAAGATACATAATTGTATTAATTTTGGCCATGATTGTGACTGTGACTGTGAAACTGGTGGTAGGCATGCATGTGCCCGCATGTGTGTGCATGCGTGCGTGTGTGTAAATTGAATAATATATAACAGAAGGTGGGAGTCAACTTACAGTAACAGTGGTTACTGTTGAATTGATGGATGCTCCTTCACTGACTTGCACTTCATACACTGGGCTTTCAAACACAGGACCTCTAGTATTAGGACCAGGGACTACTGTGACCTCTACAATTGTCTGAGAATATTTTCCACCACTATCAGTAGCCTGCAAGGAAATTAATACAATATTATGCTAAATATGAGAATTGCTTCTGTGTTATAATTCTTATATGTCGTGTTGAATGAATTCTGTTTCCAAGAAAGATATGCTGATGTGCTGAAAGATGAAATAATAGGTGTGGGTGTATTTATTTAGAATACTGGAAAATGCTGAGAATGTCTTTAGAATACCTGAAGATACTCAATTTGACAGAAATTAGCAACTTTCTTTTGGTGATAGCATACGAATATGCATTAAGTCCTGACCAAATAAGGAAACAGCCATAGATAAAGACCAGTTTTGCACTGTAAATTTCCAATTTGGTAACCTGCAAACCAGACTAAAGACAGAGACATGGGCAACACAGGATGAATGATTTGGCTAGTCTTAACACTTTTGAAATTATATATGTCAAATATGAATGTACCTGAACTGTTATGCTGTATTGTTCTCCAGCATTTAATTTCCCTGTGGTTTCAATGATACCAGACTCTGGATCTATCTTAAACTTCTGTCTACCATTGTTTGAAACATGGTAAATGCTATATGTGATTTGTGCATTGGCACCCAAGTCAGCATCAGTAGCCTCAACCTACAGAAGAAATACATACATGCATTTTACACATATTTAATCTGAGGGTCACCTTTATTTTCTGTTACATGCCATTTCACATTATGAATTTCCACACAACTTGGCTGTGTGAAAGTTTACATGTGAATTATCTTGTGGGATTTAAGATTCACACAGCTCTGAATTATGGCTTATTCCCTGATTGCGATTGTAACTTCTGGTAACAATTTAATGATTTCTGTTCAACGTCAAACATAGTTCTTACATGATTAAAAAGTTTACTGCCATTTGGCCCTAAATCTATAGAAGACAAATGTAATAAAATTTGTAATGAATAATGATTCACAATATGCATTAGTCTGCTCATTGTAATAAGAAGCACATAAAAAGCCGTGAAAGCAAAATTCCTTAATTTGCATATTCATAACCACCTGCATTGGAAGAATCACATATTTCATGTGCTTCCTGTGTTTCATAGAACATGTTATGCAGTTAGCTTGATGTTTCACTTTAGCAACATTGACATTATCAAAGCATGTGTTTTGCATTATTTTCACTTACTTCACTGAAATATGGAATAATTTTTAGGGGCAATTCATCGAACATTAAAAAGACATTTACTGTACATAACAAAATATTTAGAATTATGGTTGGTGCCAGACCTAGAGACTGAAGATTTCACCTCTTCATTTTAATTCATATTTTTGTTAATAAACTTCAATGCGAATAACAAAGAAAAGTTTTAAACAAATCCAGCTGTAACAAGTTTTACTATAAGGAATAAGTACTCTCTTCATAGACCAATTTCTGTGCTTTCAGAAAAGTATAAACTAAGCTGGCATCTAAATATTCTTCTCTTTACCACACACGCTCACAAGTCTTATGACAGGAAAAGTTCAATTTAAAGCAGCATTAAGGAGATAATTACACACACAGTCCTTTTGTTTAAATGACAAATGTTTAATCGTTAAAAATGACTCTGAATCCCACTCTGTTCTGTATAATGTATTTAGTGCAACATTTCAATATATTATGTGAAATCTTTACTGTATTTTTCTATTGCACTAGTTTTGTAAATTGTATATTTATCATGATATATTCTGCAGCCCATTGTCACTTTGACTAAAAGTTGGATCCATGGAATGTGTAGTATTACGTTCATATCTATGACTATGAACCTTAGTGTGGCATATAGCCTGTTGGTTTTTGGTCAGCCTTTTGGGGCAATATGCTCTTTCCATCTTCAGGAAACAAATCTCAAAGTTAGAGGCAGCAGTTTCTTCTGAAATGTTGATAATGAGTTGCCAAATTGACAGATACACATCCCAGAAGACAGTATACTGCAGGACATATCGTATTTTAAATCTAATGATCTAAGTTGCATCACTTTTGGGATATCATTGCTCAAGAATAAAACAAGAAATTGATTACATTCAAGTTTATAGGAAATAAATAACATATTCTGAATCTCATGATTCCATTAATTTAAATTTGTTTACCTTAGGTGAAGGAACAGTTTACTTGAGGGTCCTGTGTCAATGACACTGATTTCTGTTGTACAAGATGTCAGCAGCAAGAACACAACTTAATATCAGTCACTCATCATCACTCTGACTATGAATAACAATTGAAATAAAATACCTGTTATTGCCTCTGTGATTGCTTACCTTGGTAACAGACTGTTTATTGTCACCTGCTTGCACAGTTAGGGGTGGTATCATGGGTAGTTTTGGTGCATTGTCATTCACGTCATTGAGGGAGACTGTCATGGAGATTGGTGCACTAGCAGCATTTCCTGTCTTCTCTCTGGCAACAATCTGATAAAAATATATGAATAAAAAATTACACACCCATGTACATACTCTCTCTAGACAGTGGTTCCTGGAAGTGAACTTGGGTGTTGACCCTACTTGACTTGAGGGGCATCCACCTGTTCCATACTCACAGATCTTACTGTGCATAAGCGTGATGACTTCAGAACAATATTTTGAATTTATGTTACACCCAACAACTTTTACAAAGATGTAGTCCATGCTATGGGACACTATGAGCAGAAAAACGAGCTATAAATATAATTATTCATTTATAATCCTCCCAGTCTCTCTATAAAGGAGCAAGTGCTAACAGACATGCAATGTCATGAGTTATTTCCATAAATTGTTCAGATTTTGATTCAAGAATCCATGAGATTCATGCTGCTCGTTCTGCATTGTGGCATTTTATATTTCAGTATGTGGGTACCATCTGCTTAGAGGAATATATGGCCTCCATCTTCAGGGTAGAAATAAATTTTGGGGAAGTAGATGGTTATATAGGTGACTGCGTAGCCCCTGTGATCCCCACTTCTATATAAGCATCTATTTTTCAAACTTGACTCACTTTCACTCTGAAAATGGAGACAGTATATTCCCCTGAAATGCTGGTATCTACCAGAATGTACAGTTTCACAAACCAGGTGACTACAGTATGAATTTTCATTGCTGTTTAAATGTCAAATCATATATCCATCAATTTGATTGATCCCTGTCACTTCACTGTGAGAAACAATTTGCATCAAATAATGAATATGAATATAGAACAATTACTTGCTATCAATATTGTTAGACTTTTGAGCTAAATGTACTAGGTTATAGGAAAATACAAACATATCCAAATATATATATGTCTGTGTGTGTCCACATAATTTGTAAGTTAATCCACTTTTTGGTGCTAGTGTTTGGGAACCTCCCGATCGATTTCCAAACATAATATGTTACTGGAGTTAACAGAAGGGACAAAGTGGGTAAACACACATCCCTCCTACCTGAAACCAGTATTTGTTTAATTTGCACACTGAAGAGTGATCTTTGAATGTTAAATGATTTTACACCTGCAACTGTTCATTCTTTCTACAGAGTGTATTTTATTGTAGTCTTTAGCATTGCAGCTGTCACAGGATGTCCTACTGCATGCAGGTGTTCTATGCAAGAAAGCTACAGTGCTCAGTGTGGCAATAAAGTGTAAATGTATCAGAATACCTGGTGTCTTTACCCAACCTCTTGTCATAGGTAAGAGTAATTACGTGGTAGCTGGAATGCTGTGTAATAAGTACCTGGAATCTAAATGTTCCTGGACTAGGTGGATCTCTGTCAAGGTTGTCTACATTAACTATGAGATAACCATTGTTATCAATTGTGAAGAATGAAGTTGTCATTTCAAAGGAATAAGATGGCTTTGGGTCTTCTGGCCCCTGTAAAAAAAAATATTAATTTAAGTTCTTCTGTGCTGAGAAGAAACATTAATTCTGTATGATCTCTTTCACTGTCATATTTTTCAAGCACACACATACCTTCCAAACCACATTTTCTTAATGATTTGTTGGTCCAGAGATTTTTCCTAGAAAAATGATTTACTGCCTCTTCAAATTACACACTTCAAGCATGCATGAAAATTCATATGTACAATGAACATAAAACATGAGTGCATTCAACATCAATGTACAGGCAAGCATTAACAGACTGATGATGGGTATAGAAGGGACTGGTCTTAAATCTCCCCAGATTGAAGGTAAATAGTGAAAATCAACTGTTATATTTTACACTGTTATCTTGTTTATTTAGGGACAGACATACTGGGAAATCTTATCCAAAATTGAGACTGTGTTGGTCCCTGACTTATTATTTTAGTTTTGTTATATATATATGTATGTATATATGTATAATACTGCCATTTAAGAACAGCACCCTTAATCTTAGTCTATTTTAAGTAATGCTGAAATCATGTGCATAGTGTGGGTAACTGCAGGTTTTGATTACTATTAATGACAATAAGAATAGTGGTTTACCCTTTAAAGCTCAGTAGTAATGTACAGGCCTTCAGGTTTAACATTAGAAAACTCCACATCCTGCCCATGTAGTGTAGTTCAGTGTTCCATACAGTTCTTACATTATACTGTATTGACAATAAACACAGTATGCTCTTTTTTTGAGGTAGGACCTGATACTAATGTATGCCAATTGTAGTTAGTGCAGTGTTTTTCTCTCTCTCTCCCTCAGATATCTGTCATGTTAAAACTGTGCCTAAATAGTACAGCAGTGATGACTGTTGATCATAATGGCTATGACATGTTGGAAGTGATGATAAAATTGCATCCTCTGTGTCAAATATTTACTCTAGTGTAAAATAAAAATGATATTTCTTGATACTTTAAATACTCTGTAACAAATAATATTTTGAATTTGTAGTAGACAAAACACAGTTTTTTGTACCTCTTCCCATATCCAAATGGTACCAGGAGCTCCATTTTTATGAGTAAAAGTTGTCAGTTGTAGGAGAGTTGAGAATATTATATTATGTGTTTATAAATGTATATCTTGTCTTGTTAATAATTGGTTTCATTTTAAACTAAACACACCATGGAGGGAGTTTTTGTTATTTTAATAAGTCCTAAATTTTATGGTGAACTGTAAGTAGGTCTAGTCAATGAGATTTTAAAAATATGCCTTTTTATTTACTGCATGTAAATATGTTATTGTCAGGGTGAGCATCTTGTCTGTATATGCCTTTGTTGCCAAATGGCACAGAATTAACATCATATTTTAGATCTTTCTGTTAAGAACAAAGTATTCCTGTGCCTCTGCCTACAACTTAACCTACAACTACACATGTGTATATGCATGTGCGTGTGCACGTGCGCACGCGCGTGCACACACACACACACACACACACACACACAACTCAAACATGTAAGTATATATTTATCCTCACCAGGTCTTCATCAGTTACTGTCAATCTGATTGGATTTCCATTCTTATCAACCACTTTTGTTCCAATTGGAGCATTCTCATCAGCATAACCATCAGTAGCTGTCGCAGTGACCATAGGTGGGTTGCTGTCTACAGGTTTGACAGTGATGAACAGTCTGGCTGTTGCAGATCTCTTCTGTTCACTCACTTCTTCAGCCTAAAAAAAATGTGATTTAATTTTCTACCACTAAAATCAGTTTGGAACTGGTAATGTGAAAATATCTGTCATGTGTCATACTTCCTGCCTCCTAAAGTGCATTTAATGCCTGAAAAACGCCCCAAAAAATCACTCTGGGCCTTGACACTGGAAGCTGTCACAGTTCTAAATCCACAAATATGCCTTGCTAATTACAGGGTGCACCTTATCAATTGTAACATCTTAAGGGACATAAATACAGTAACCAAAGCAAAATAAATGTCAAAATAAAGAACAATGTGTTTTATTTATGGTAAAAATTTAAATACATTAAACCTGCTTTCCTACCTTTACAATGATTTCAAACTTCTTCGTTATGCTTGTATCCACCACTTTTATCTGCCGAACAGCTCCTGTCCTTTCGTCAATCTCGAAAAAATCTTTGTATGTAGATGGTGTGCCACTCAGAAAGCTGTATTTGATTGGTGCATTGAGTGAGTCCATATCAATGGCCTGTATCTTCTCTGGAAATATATTGAGAATTCCAGCCAATTTTCCACTTGACACCTGAAAAAGTTTGTTATGTATACATATATTAGAATCTGTTACACAAGAAATCTTCATAATTACAAACGTGATATCTTGGAAAAAATTATTCATTTGTACTTTACCTGTTGTATGGGACAAAGTTTCTCATGCATGACATCTAATTTAGCATTAATATTCAAAATTGTAAATTATTAATAGTTTTTATAGAATGTTAACAGGTGATCCTGATCTGCAGTATGAATATAATTCTAATGCTAAATACACATTTGATACAACAGCCAACAAGGTCAACTTGACAGCTGGTATCTCTAATGACTCATTGGAAGCCTGGTTGAAAGCCATAATTATGCTAAAACGTTCTGTTGGTTACAATAGCATTACAATATGTGCAACTTATCTCTGATCATGATCACTAAAATTACTTCTTCTCAAGGTATATTGATGATAAAAGAAAAATTGAAGATAAGAAAGTATCAACACTTTTTGGCATGAGAAGTGTACCTATGAAATTCACCGTATCTGTGTGTATGTTTATCCCTTCACATACAGTAATTTGAGAGCCATTCACTGGATTTTCATTAAACATGATTTTGTGAAGTTTTAATTCAATTTTTAGAAATATTTCAGTCATATTTACAATTGGACAATAACAATGGACACTTTCTGTGAAGACCTACATTTCAAGCAAAATGTACTGAAACTATAATTTTGTAAAATGAACTTTGAATAACGTTAAAACGAAAAACTAAACACACATTTTATTCTCAATTCACCCTTTTCTGTAAGGCTTACTACTTTTGAGGTAATTAAATGAACGGAAGTGGGTTCTTCATCAGAATTAACTATGTGCAATTTAATGTTATTATTTCTAGAAATAAAGGTACTAGTATATACATATGACAAGTCATGGACTATAATTTTGAAGTACAGTCAAACCCTGATATAGTGTCTCCCTCACTTTGAACACATGAAAGTATGTGAATAGAAATTTTCTTTTATAGAGGGTTTTCGATTTACTGCCAAAAATTGCAGTGACCAAACAGTGGGATTATGTTGGGGTTTGATGGTATTTCCTATAATAACTTTTAAAGTAAACAGGTAAATGAACAACACAGGAAAATGCTGAATTTTATTCTTGTTTGTCTTTTGCATGGGTGCAATTTGGCTGTACATTTTCATGCTTTATTTCAGTGATTTACAGTGCATTCATTTTAGGAACTTAAAATCAGTAAAATATGAAGATAACATCTGTTTCTGCAAAGAAGAGATGTGGGAGTCAATTGTGGCTTAGTGGCAGGCAGAGATTCAACATGGTGTACTTACACCACCTTGGGGTTTTGACATTTAGTAATTTATTAAATCAGACAATAAAATATAAAAAAAATTTAATTCTTTAGAGTTCCTACAGTTTTAGTCCCACAATTAATTTAAATAAATGACAGCTGGTTTACTGAATTGCCCAGCACTTATCATTAAAAATTCTGGTCACTTCACATGTGGCTAGTATGCATCACCTTGCATAGAATCATGTAGACACTCTTGAACTCATCTTAAGATGCTTCTTAGTAGTTATTCTGGGGGACTGAGAAGGTTTCCAAAGAGCGGTAGCCGAACTAATTCGGTGTCTTTGTTAAAGGTAAGGATTTCGGATGTCAGCTTTGTTTTACACTTACTGATGTCGAGTATTCTGGATTGATGCAAGAGCCTTCATGAAGCATGCATCCTTGGTAGATGAAGGATGGGTTCTGATCATCATCATCCCGAACATTCACTGTCAAGGTGGTGGTCGTGGAGAACCGCTCTGACACATTCCTGGCCCGATCCTGGTAAACAAAATAAGAACACGTGTTTCAATAAATGGGGCATTTACAAGAAACGTGTATAAGGAACCCATGAACATTCTTTAACTCATGTAAACATGAAACACATTAAATACTAATAAACAAATGAATGTTTCTCACTCACTGATTAACTGTAATTTTCATGCAAAATTTGAGGTGCCCACAGTGGTGTTGATGAAGATTCAAGTCTTCTGGGAGGTTATGTCACTGCGACTGATCAGTAGCTACCAACATTTCGGAGGAAGGCAGTGCCTAAATGTTCAGGATCATTACGACCAAGAAGGACCTGAAGATGAAAGAGCTATGTTCGTTCGAAACGTCGGATACCATTTACCTGTCGACGTGACAAATATCGCAGAAGACTTGATCTTGTGTAACTCCTTCTTGATAAACAATTTTGCACCTTCGTGAAATTTAACAACTATATAGTATTAACTGGCTGCATGCAGTCAGTAACGCTTCATTCTTCACAAATATTCGTTTTTATTATTCTTATTCTCAATGATGTTGTTGTTGTTGTTTTTATGATCACCATAATAAACTGATTAGGTTTGTTTAATTACTATCCATTCTATGATGTTCTGGATTTAATTTACGTTCTTTTATTTTATAAGGTCTGTCACAACAATAAATAAATGCAAAATAAACGTGGATATTGTGCAATATGGACATGAAAATCATCAAAGTGTGAGGCCAAGGAAAGGGCACATTTAAATGGAATGAAGAAACACGGTAACTGGGATTTCCGCTTTCTGCATTCTCTTACGCACAGCTGAGTTGCTATTTGTGCATCTTAATAACAAAAGGTATCCTATACACTCTTATGGTTAGCAATGTCATGACTAGTGAGTGGAATAAAATTCAGTAAATCTAGGCGCTTTGCGTTTACAAAAACTTGGGAAAAATTCCCGGCGCTTAAGTAAGCACCACGACATGAAAGCGTGTGTGGGAGAAGAGGTATAGCTCCAAACATTCTTAACATTGGCACTTGATGCAGGCAAGAGTTCGGCTTCATACTCCGTCAGCTTTGTTCCCGGCGGGAGGCCCCCCTCTACCCATTTAGTATGAGAATTTGTGGGCATTAGAGCAGATCTGGAGGCTTTGAAGGAGAGGAAAATCTTATGTCCTTATCGGGAATCGAAACAGGTCTTCTCGGTCGTCCAGCTCAAACATAGTCACTTATCGACCGACTGATCTCGGTTCCCATTTTGTGTTTCAAACCGGGATATGATCGGGGGTAGAAATATGTTTTCATGACCGGTTAGAATTTCAGACATCACTTGAGAAGTTCAAGGGATGATGGTAAGTTTATACTGGAAAATGCAGGCTTGTGAAAAGTGCCTTTGTCGGTCAAATACACACGCCTCGTTGCTGTAAGCTTCAGACAGTGAAGTATATAAGGCTTCTACCCACGTCTACCGCCAATTCCAGTCCCAGGGATATAATTCTAGCAGGTATGAAGGTTCTCAGAATGTGACACTCTTTACGCCCTCCTCAGTAAGTGACCAAGGTGAGCAAAACACCTTCAGATTCCACCGCGTAGTGCGATGGTTACTGTGAAAACAAACTTATTTACAAGCATCGGTCACGACTGGTTTAGCATTAGGTTTTGGTAGTGCTAAACCAAGGCTACTGGTGGCGTAGAAATATGGAAAATAAGACTTACAAATCTTCTGAAAACTGTTGTTACGTGTTAACAAGTTGATGGTTCATTTAACAAGGAACATTTTATTTTTTTACTGACTTTAAAGATAATCACTTAATACATGCAAGTTGACACTGACTAAGATTATAATTTATGGATATGTGACTCTAGAATTTAAAGGTTATTAGGCAGTACAGGCCAAATTCAAATACCAGTTCCTTGTGAACAAAACCAACAGATGCCCTGAAATCCAATTTTATTGGTATTACGACTCTACATGTTTCGGGCAGCCGTTCTTTCCATCATCAGGAGTTCTTTTCCGTACATCGGCTTTGGTACATTTTGATAATCGTTTGCTACCAGGAGTAGGATGGAACTGCTTTACTTCCTACTCCTGGTAGCAAACGGTCATCAGACTGCATAAAATATACAATGCCGATGTACCGTTAAGAACTCCTGATGATGGGCAGAAAGGTTGCCCGAAACACGTAGAGTCGTAATACCAATAAAATTGGATTTCAGTGCATCTGTTGGTCTTATTCACAAGGAATCTGTTACGATGCACGGTAATACGATCGTAAAATTCAAATACCAGTATTTTGGTATTAATATACTGGGAGAAGTGTGGGGCCATACAAGCACCGCAGCTTTGGATTCTGTGTTAGAGTTCTAGATTTGTATCCAATACTTCCCTATTCGAATCAAGACCGGATTATGTGCTACTCTGACTGAAGATTTTCGTGGATGTTTTTATTCTCACAAGCCGAATAGGGCAGAGCACATTGAAATAGGCCAAGAACATTTCCCTCGACATCGGTTAGCTAATTATTTCTTACTAAACGCCTTGTAATGTTTGAAGTTGAAATAGCGTTGTTAAATATCCTGAAGTCAATTAGGATATAGGCCTACTCCTACACCGTTCACAATGGCTATGTACCGTGTATTAAAATTTTTACCGAATTTCTTACAGAAGTTCATCACATTTCACTCCCAACAGGAAATTATATTTTTGAAAAATAACATTTATCTTAATATAAAACTTTAGTTCGTATCTCACAGAGGACACCATCGATCTCTAGTGGAAAACCCAGCTTGTTGAAGCTGTTTTGAGAAATTATAGTTCTTCATTGTAAAAATCATATGAAACACATAAATACACTCTGTGGTAAAATGTAGAAAAACTCCATGTGGCAGCACGTGGTACATATAATTGCTGCTGGGCTTTGAACGGTAACTACATTTTTGTTAAGAAATTCCCTAACTTTATTCTAATGTAAAACCTATTTATATGTGATATACATGTCATTTGACTGCGACTATTAACCGGAGTTCATGAAGCGCACAACAAAAGAAGTAGATGATAGTGATGACCTTTGCAGTATGACCCATAAAAACAGTGACCTCTTTTAAGCTAAGGTTCAAAACTCGTCTGGAATTATGAGGAGAATTACCTAAAACCTCACGAAGAACTCCTAGTTCCGAGAATGATGTTCAAAAGTGGGTGCCAAAAATTCAAACCACACGGCGTCCTCCTAACTAAACTCTTAGTTAAACTGGCATTGTATTTAGGGATCGCAGTATGGAGTTACAACTTCATTTATTTCCTAAATTCCTAGCCAGTCTCTTTCCCACAGTAATCCATTCAAATGATTACACACTCTTATGCCAGCAGACTGTGCCCTGTTCTACATGCCCAATTTCAGTCCGGTGTGTGATTCACGAAATTGTTGTTCACGCTGGCTGTACATTGGATTGCAGCTACCCGACTCGTCTTGTACGTGCACCAGAATTATTTTTGTTTAAACATTAAAGCACATGTCGAAATAAAAATCCAAACCTATGTTGGGAAAACCTCGCTGTATAGTTTGCTCACACCTCGTAGCTGACAGCTCAGCATCGTGTTCTCTAAATGAGTCTTCAAGGCTAATCAGCATCCGGTACTCGCGCCTGACGTGCAAATAGAGCTAATATAATTTGCCTCTTGCTTCTGTAATGTCGCACAGTCCTTAATACTCTGCGCAGCCTCGTAATACGTATATGTGTTAATAAAAATTTCTTCTGAGAATAGCATATAAACTCTATTTTCCTCCAAAAATTTCAATGTATATAAGCTGTCCAGAGCTTGTATTTGTACAATTAAATACCACAGGGTGGACAAATGATGAAAAAACCAAGACAGTTAACTTGTCACATAATTCCTACAGATATTTGAAAAAGCTTATTTTCTGGCAAAGAAAGGGGTTCTTTTCGTGGAACAGAAAATATGAAAAACAAATGTGTTTTATTTAACAATTGTGTCAATTTTAAGATTATATGGCATCACCCATGGTATAAGAATGAAAAATGAATATGGAGAATTTGTATAATTGTACTGATAGAGGAAACCTGAGTGGAATACCCTGCCCCAGTGCCTGTTTAACCACCACAAATCTCACATGGACTGGCCTGGGTTCGAGCCAGGGTCTTTACCTCATCTCAAAAGTCAATCACTGAATTTAACGATTACGTATTAAATGCATGTATTACTGGAAGAAGACCTTCCACAATTGCCTATTACTGCTAGAGCTCAGTCATGTGAAAGGCTATTTTACAGTACTTATTTTTCCCTCCTACTTAGAAACATTAAAATATTTCCAGGTAGAGAAGTGGTTAAAATTAAACAACAAACCCATGACATTAAAACAGGAAGAACAGAACAAGATCCTCCTATTTTAAGATCTGCTTTCTAACCTTTCATTCTAAAATATCATCAGTGTTGGACTGGGGTGAGGTTTTTCGAGTAACATTTTCAGTGCAATTCTTAGCTCTTTCACACAAGTTATGTACTGTTTAGACCTAAACGCTCAAAAAATGTAACGTCAAGTATAAAAATTACGGAATTCTTAGTAATGTAATCATGTTCTTTATTTTATTACTTCCTCTCCGTGCACTTCAGCACTGCACGACCTGAACAGTTTACCGCACCTGACCTCGCACCAGTTTCTGTGTATCTTATCGTCACTGAAAGCGTGCATCCTAAGGCTACGCATGTCTTACAACTTTCGGTCGAGTTAACCAGTTGCCTAAGGGACAACGCTGATGTGCATAACCCCTATATCAAGCTGTTATGATGAAACCTGCTTGCTATTTCAAGGTGATTACTGACTGCGACGAGATAATTAGCGGGTATTGGCTACATGCCGCTTTTAAAGACTTTTTTTTTGTACATTTTGTTATATAAAATACAAAATACGTGACCCAAAATTAATATATCTGGAAAGAATCTTCATGATCTCATATAGAGCAGTGGGTTAGTGAGTAGTGACGTAATAGTCTTAACAGGAAAACTTATTTCTCATCCTGTGCATCACTTTTAGCAACATGAATACCATATGATTCACCCACTCTAACAGTTGTTTATTGCTTTCGTTATCCGACGCGGAACCTAGGAGTGTTAGCCACTGAAGAAAATGAATACCCGATGTTGCATCACGATGCTGCTCGAAACAAAATTCTAAGCAGAATATTCTTATTTGCTGGACTTAACACTAATAGTCTGCAAACCTGGCATGCATATTGCCCTAAGACAGTTATTAAACTACAATATATTTCAAGATTTAATGTGTTCCGAAGAAAATGCAGTGTATGTAGAGAGTTCTGTCCTACACACAACGGTAGAAAACCTTTTGAAATAGGCTATATTTCCGTTAAAGTTATTAATAAATGCAATTTTTCTAAATGCTGATGTATGAATACACAGACAAAAGAGATGTATGCTTTACTTTACAATCGCAGCATTATACTGCAATACCAGAATTATTCCGTACAGTTACGAGGTTACTTAAGTGGGTTACAAAGCTTTAGATTTTGCTCGTGTTGTCTATGGCAGTGTGAATTATGGTATATGGTTACCGAGTGAGTATCAGGCCACAAATTGGGGCAGAGTTTTAGACCGCCTATCAGAAGACACGAAGTCTTTGCCTTTCCGAATATCTCTTATCGATTGAAGTATTTGTTGAAGTATGATATAAAATTCCTAGCAAAATAACGAGAAAACTTATGTGATTTCTGGGCTCAGTACAGTTCAGTAATATCCGAATTTTTATAATCTTAATTATCAGGAATTTCTCTTATGATAATTTTTAAGTTTTTAAAATAACAGCTTAGAGGACTTCAAGGTGGTTTAGAAATTTTATAAAACAAAGATTAAGTTTTGTTCATTTTATTCCTTTGTTATACGTTCGTTGATGTGAAATATCTATTCCACTTATTTACGGCCGCTTTATTGTCGCAGTACTAATTTCTGCATTAAGCTGCTTTAAGCATAATTTCAGTGTTATCAGGCACAAAATATCTACTTGTTTGTTGTCCTACGTATTAAATTGCACAATTAAAAAAATCCGAGTGTCTACAATCATCACCATCGGTTCAGGAAAAAGTAGAAAATATATTGATCAGGAGAAAGTGTGTCCCTTCAAACAGGAAACTGAAAGACCGGTTCCCAAGTGCAAAAGCCAACAGAATTAGGCTTGGTAGCAGTAACGGTAATAGTGTCACTGGCAATGTCAGTGACAATAATATTAATATTGTGATTAGCAGTAACATTAATATTGTCAGTGTCAGTGGCAGTAACATTATTAGTGTCAGTGGCAGTAGCAATAAGGTAAAGATAAGTTTAATGTAACAGATTTGCTAAAGCTGTATGGTCTAATGGCTAAAAGCAACCACAAGTATCAGTGACAGAAATATCGTGCATCTGCCAATATTAACCCTTAGGCTACCGGATTAAATTTCACTTGCCATTTAATAATATTAGCCCTTAGGCTACTAATTTCGTATATATATGGAGCTCCTAGTAAAG
>JGI20166J26741_10183337_pt1 | contig 16956 bp, 16 predicted proteins | sample TergutCu122P5_FD_26741 | JGI IMG/M metagenome (IMG submission 26741)
TATTTTACATGGGAAATAACTCCGTTCCGAAATTTATTTTCCGTTTGTCCAGGTTTCCGGTATATAGGGGGTCCGTTTTAGGCAGGTTTTACTGTATAAGTATAAAACAACAGGCGAAGTGACAGTTCTGTGTGCCCCTACATAGCAATCAGGAGCACGAAGAGTTGTGGACCGACCGGTGGCAGGGCGTGCGGCAGTCCGGCGCAGTTCGTTTTGCTTTCGACGTGTTCAGAAACTTCACCATTAAAGAGCTTTCTTTTTCTTTCGAGTATTCCTTCACAGAACAGCGGCTGTGTCTTTGACGTCACAACTGGCGGTACAGGGTGCCCTGACGGTGAGCGTACCAACAGCGGGCATCGAGTGTGAAGTGGGGTAGCCTTAGCGCAAGGGGACTGCCGGGGGTTGTGGTGGCGGATGACGAAGCAAAACAAGATTATTGCTGATGGAAAAACCGGACATTCGAGAGAAAGGACTGGCATAGGCAACGGCGGTAGGTTAATGGAAACTTAGCAATGGAGGGGCGTTAAGTGGGCCCACTGCATGTCATAAAGGCACCGACGTGGTTTCTGCATCGTTTATTATATATTTATTTATTCAGTCATTTATTAAGGCCATCGTGTTAGAAGAGAACAAATCAGAACCCCAGACATCCGCCGACAGGTGCTGGGCAGGTGTCAGGTCTGTGTTGCAGTGTTGCAGTGCTGCGGTGCTGCAGTGCTGCAGTGTTGCAGTGTTGCAGTGTTGCAGTGCTGCAGTGTTGCAGTGTTGCAGTGTTGCAGTGTTGCATTGCTGCGGTGTAGTAACTTACCGTACCATGCGGTGTGCTCCCCTCCCTCCTGCCGATACAGTCGTATCCACATTGATTAGAAGTGGCGAAGCCTCCGGATTCGTTTGGTCATACAAAGTCCTTATTTTATCTGATAACTATCGTTTGTCACTTCCAGCTGCTACTCCGCAGCACGTGTTGGCGGGCGGTAGAGTGGGCTGCGTTATTTCGGAACGACTTGCCAGATAAAGTAAGGACCCTGTGTTAATTGCTTCTCTTTATTGCTTTATCCACACATTTTAAACTGTGATTGATATTTTGTATACCCCTGACAGTAAAAAAAACTGGTGTCCGTTTATCGATTTCTGTTCAGCAGAGATATCACCACCACCACCTATGTGCAGGGTATTTACAATTATGTACCTGCAACAAACCATGTTTCTAAGGTACACAGCGTTGCAGCTGTGCTGTGATTACACTACATGCTACATGTTCTGTACAGCACATCAGCACTTCCCGCAGAACGTGTGCAGTGCCCAGTGCGGCTGTTGTTCTGTGGTGCTTTCCTGGTTATTTGCTGAACGATTTTGAGATGGTTCCAGTTGCCCTTTGTTATTACTGATATCACTTTTGTTGTTACATTCCACATGTGCTGTATTTCTGTTGTAAGGTCTTTGTATTTTACAATCTTCTCGGCTGCTTCCTTGATCACGTTGCAGGCTCCTGAAATCGGAACGTCTGTTAGTTCCCTTTTCATTATCACGGTTTATGCAGTCCGGTTTATTGTTAGTGGTGGTTCTGTCGGTGTGCAGGTGATGATTCCATCATCTTGTGGTTACCTTATGCTGATGACTTGTTTTTGCTGATTTTGTTACATGCTCGTTCGACCGTTCCTTGTGTAACCGTACCGCTGTTTCCTGCATGTGTTCAAGTGTAACTGAGCGCACACAATGCCATGTCTCTTTAGGTATTGTTCTTTGGGCATTGTTGGACATGCTGATACAATGTGGCCTACTGCCTTGTCAAATTGTCATAATTTATTATTATTATTATTATTATTATTATTAGGTTTGTGAAGAATTATTAAATACGAGTTATGTTGTAAATTTGTCCGATATAACTTTTAAAGGTACGCATTGTCGCCATGTTCGTACACGCTGTAGACATGTATTGCTCACTGACCGTCACACGCCGAGAGACATTGTTGTCCGTCTGCCTGTTGTTATTTTCAATTATACGACGCGATTGCCTTGCAAAAGCTGCCATGATAAGGGAAAAGAAGGTGGGACTGCAATTTGTGTATACACTTGACCCTTGTTTTACGCCCTTTTACTGTAACGCCCCTTTGCCACTTTACCCCACTTCTTAATTTGCGCTCTCACATTTTCGGTTTGACGCCCGTTGGCTGGATGCATTCTATTACGCTAACCTCATTTTTTATTTACGCATTTTTAATTTGCGCCCACCTTTTCGGGAGCGCAACACGGACGTAAAAGGAGGACTTGGTGTTCTGTGATTTTGTCCGGGTTCGGACGTCGTTAGAATTTTTCTGCGAAGAAATCCAAACTTGTTTAATAAGATCTCGGTTATAGCCCCCTCGAACACTAAATGCCCGTCCATGATCGTTGTTGCTGACGTGAACCAGAAGGCTGTGTGTTCGCTAAAGACAAAAAGAGGAATATAAACTAGAACTATCGCCTGCCGGTAACCACAGCACTGCAGTTTAGAGACAGGGCCATTGGACACGACTGAGACCGAGACTGGCAAGCTGACAGACAGCAGGTCAGTCTGAGGCCACGTGTGTCAGGTGGCACATGAAATTGACGTGCGACCTAAGGACACGTGGAGCAGTCATATCATAAAGATGCTGTATCAACTGAAGGTTATGTTGAGCTGCATGTGTGCGCCCATTTTAACACTGAATGCTACGTGCCAGGCGGCTACACAGCAAACCCAAGCAATGCTGGCGTTTCGCGGTGTCTCTCAAGTTGAATGGTATAAGCTGTTCCGAAATATGAAGCTTTTACTAACCAAAACTCGACCTTGAAAGCGACATAACTGTGACTAATTCCAGAGTTCCGGATAACAAAGTACAGAACTCACGTTGCTTCCTGGTGCCGCACTGAGCTGCACAATACTGTCTCTAAGCGATGTATGAACGACAGATTCTGGTACACAGCGGAAAGTTTAAATTAAACCTTTAAATCCTAGAAACGTAATAGTTAATGAAAAACATTGTTTGTATCAGTTTTTGTTACGCTGTCTGCTGCATGAAATTGTTCGTTCGTTATGTATACGGAGCTGTCAAACTGATCCGAGGCGATCAGCACCGTTTGTTGCATTGTTGTGTGGCGTCACGCTTTGTTAGTATTATTATTATTATTATTATTATTATTATTATTATTACGCAGAAATTAGCTGCTGCTACGTGCTCCTCTGCAAGTTACTAACGACTGCCTAAGCACTGTCATGTAGTTACAGAATGTGATTATGCGGTTTGACATGTGATCTGCTATTTTGCGTGCCTACCGTTGATTTGAACAAAACGTTAGTGGAGTGTGGATGACTGAGCAAGCTGACACATTTGTATGTTGTGCTTGTAAATGTGTACTTTGTTACTTTGTGCTGCGGTATGTGTACATGTATGTATGTAGGTATGTATTTTTGTTTTGTGTTTATAAGAAGGTATGACACAATTTAGCACAGTTGTTTAAAGATGATTAAAAATTACTGCACAAGGATTTGTTTAAGCTGTGGACACAAAGGAGAGGCGAGCAGCATAGCAACATAAACAGTGAATATGTTCAGAATAGTGACATAAGGATGTTTGTAATTATGAATCTCAATACCACTTTTACGGTGTAACAATTACACCGATGTCGATTAAACAGTAAGCGCTTTATTTCCATTTTTCAGTCAGTTTTCTGTTCCCAGTTTTGTCCCTCACACACACTTAAGTGTCATCTTGCAACTCGTTTTGGGCTGAAGAACGTTTTCGTAGTTCATAACGGAAATTCGTGAAAGTAAATTTATCTCGTGTTTGTAGAGCATTTTTGAATAGACGTTTTGGTGCAAGAAGAAACAAGCAGTATTTTGTGTCAAAGAACGTCGTCAGTTTACACGGTACAGTCACTGCCGAACATGTCGAATATCACGAAGTGCCACGCACTTCAGGTCTGCGTGGTCGAACACTTAGTCTCTGGATGGTGTGTGTGTGCGTGCGTGCGTGGTGTCCGTCGCTGGGCCGCCGGTTCGGTTCCCGGTCTCTGCCGGACATTAGGTCGTGTCTTTGTACAATGCACATGAAGCAGAGACCTTGGGACGCCACTGATACGCGTTCCTGACCGCCTGCAACAACTGTAGTTTTGTGAGACCAGTTTGCTAATTGCATACTGATGCTTCGGAGGAACCTGCTGCTTCCATCATCAGGATAGGAGAGTACGCTGCAGTGGGAAAACCGGTGTGGCTGTTGGGGAGATAGTACCGGAACGGGTTCTGTGAGCGAAAAGATAGCGACTTGAATCGTTCAAAGTCCAGTGGTCATATGTACCGCCAGTTTAACTTTAAACTATTCTACGTTTTGCCCACACAGTGTATTTATGTGTTTTGTGTGTATCAGAGAACAAACAGCGATTATTTCACTGTACACCAACCATTAACTGACTGGTTTGTATAACTGAGACGGAGAGTGTTTACTGCGCGGTACGAGCGGGGTGTCATAATTAAGGGGTTTCCTCTGCTGTACAGTCAAACAGTTCACTTCCCAGTGCCTTTCCTTGTCCTCCAGCCTACCTTTACTCGAAGTAACAACAACCACAGAGCCTCTGAACAACGCCTCTCTTCTCACAGTTCTGGACGTGGGTTTGTAAGGGTAGGTGGCGGGTGGGTTGAAGGAGCGTAGGAGTAAGGAAAGGAGAAGCCACGTAAAACGGAAGGGACGCGAAATGTAGGGAGAAGGGATGAGGGAAAACGGTGGGAACCATTGACTCCAAGAAGGGTTCTTCTGTGAAGCTAGGTGTCGCGTGGCGATAGCATTCTGTTGTTGTCACCGGCCATTGGCAGCATTGTGCTGCAGCGCTGCCGGCAACTTGCACAGCAAGTGTGTTGATTTGTATAACCCACCCTTCCCAGACGTTGCGAATGGTGATGTTGAGCTCTCCACTCTGGTCGCCTTATCCCCAGCTGGGTCCAGAACAATCTGTTTCCCTGTTCGCTAAGCCTGTGAAAATTAAAATAAGCTATATGGATCTCTCTTATGTTTGTGTGGAACTTGGAGCTCGGGGGGGGGGAATGGAACATAGGCTGAAGTTGCTGAGAATCGAGCGCTGAGCATTTGAACCTAAGAGGAGGAAGTGAGATAATGGAGAAAATTGCACCATGAGGAGCTTCATGGTTTGTGCTACTGCGCACCAGTTGTTATTTGGGTGATCAAATGGAGGAGGGTGAGATTGGCGGGGTATAATGCACGCATGGGGTAGAGGAGAACTATGTACGTGTTTTGTGTGGGGGAAACATTGAGGAAGAACACTTGGAAAACCTAGGCATAGATGGGGGACATTGTTAAAATGTATTTGGAGAAACTGGGCGGAAGGAATAAGGATAGGGACAAATTGAAGCTGTTGTGAACACGGTAATGAACCTTTCGATTCGGTAAAATGCGGGGAATTTCTTGACTGGCTGAAGTACTGTTAGCTTGCCATGAAGGACTGTACTCCGTGGAGTACTTATTTGACAAGAGGCCGCGTGGGTCGCTGAACATGACCATGTGGTCATTTTACTCATTGAAGCTGTCCAAACGAACTGTTTAATGATATCGCTACCATGCGGTCACTTTACTGACCGAATGTGTGCGTATGAACCATTTAATGAAAGTCCAGCAGTTGTGTACACAATTCTAACGCTCTTGACCTTGAGTGCCTCACCTTGAGGCATTATCGTGGCCCCGTACCAAATGGTGGCAAGCAAACACTTTAGTGCCACTTGCTAATTTACATATAATTTGAGTTGCGCAGATGTTACCGCGCAGCGAACTACACGATCGCTCAAAATGCACGTACGAGGTTCTGTCGTATGCCGGGGCGTGATAAAACAATTGCCGGGCTTTTTTCAGTCCTACGTATTTTGATTGGTTTTGCGGGCACAGAGGAGGCGAATAGCGTTATAGGCGTTCTTTGCGAAGTAAATAAACAATGCTTTATTCAGAGTCCACGTCCCTCTACATTGACGCAGTATCAGCGACGAAACTGGTTGTCAGATTTTCATTAAATTCGGTGCAGGAAGCCGAGCAAGCGTTCGGTAGACTGAGGAACAGGCACAGTTCGGTTAAAAGCGTACATGGATCTATACACGCCCTGTCTTATGTTGGCCGCTTTTGGATGAAACTCGGTATAAGAAATTTCCACGTAATGCGGCCAGTTGCATGGTGCAGTGAAAGCCATACTTTGTTTGCGGGCGTGAGTGGAGTTATGTCGGCAGTTTGCACATTCGCTGCTCGATCGCAGCGAAATTTGGCACAACAGATCTGCACATAATGCTGTCGAGAACTTGTAGGTTAGGTGAAAATCCGCGCAGGGAGGCTGTGCAATTCTTTCGGGTCTGAATGAAATGCCGTCTTCTCGTGTACCGTAAAACCATATGAGATTTTGGCAGTAAGGAACACCTGCCATGGACTGCGGTACAGAGAACGTTTTGTACAGTACTGTTCGTCTTCAGAAGGGATCTTGAGCGCACTGAGTCGGAGGATGTGGAATGCGTTGATTTTGCTGGGAACAGGAATAAGTGGTTCCGTAAAGTGCGGGTAGTTTTTGAGAAACTGAACCACAGTCGGCTTAGTAAGACTGACTGCTGTGTGGATATCGTCATTTACAAGTTCTTATTCACAATTTGTCTCAAATCACGTGTATTCACCATCGCCTCAATGTTTTTTACATTTCGAAGTTCTACGGAGAGTGAACGTATGCGCGCGCATCCACAAACAGCTGCTGCAGGTTGTGTGGAGTAAACTTCGCGTGACATCACTTCCCATTGAAGCAATGACGTCAGAGCCAAATTTATCGCAGCGTAGTGAAAGGTTTACAGCTTTCTGGCGCAACAAAGCCGGCGGGGGAGGAGGGGGTAGGACGCAGGAGGGACTCTGGCCCCCTCTCACCCAGGAGAGGCCTTCTGGCGCAGAAAGAAGACCAGACCGTGTTAGTTAGGCAGTAATGTTCTGTGATCTGAGGTCTCCGTTCTTGGATATGGCCCTGCGTCACTGGCTGATTGGTGCCCGCGGCCCGAGACATCGTTGCGGAAATGCCCATGCGCTTTAATTGCCCACATTTTAACATGGCGTAAGGACTGCTGACTGCTGCAGGAACATCTTCATGGTATGTCCATTTCTTCTTGTGCCACAAATGTTTAGCCTAGCAACAAGATTGCTAATGGAGTGCTCCGTGATGTCTATCCAGACTTACCGCGGCGTTTTTTACCTTCAAAATGTGATCACAGTTTCAAGGTACGAGCATGCATATAAGCCTCATTTTGTTTGTGACAGTAAGGAAGGTACGGCTGTCCGTGTGCCCATTTTCTTGAAACTCAGAGACGTTAAAGAGCGTTATGTTCCGTATCTTGCGAAATGCCTCCCAATTCAGACAAATGTGGAAAATACGCTACTAATTTACCTACTCCCGTAAACGTGGCTTTTACTGCGCTGCTTTTGATGACATTTGCAGTCATTTGGTACATTTTATGCAGAGCTGCAAAATTCATTGATGGCCTGAAGTGCAGTAAGGCCTTCGTGGCAGTATATTGCTTCATTGTGCATGGTTCAGAGGTTCCTAGTGAACTAGTGCAACTAGTGACCGACGTGTGCTGTGTGGGGTTGCACTGTGATGCTGAGGGATGATCGCACCTTGTGACAGACCATTTGTTCGGGCCACTACAGGAGCAGTCCGAAGGCCGCCAGTTTCACGGTTATGAGGAAGTGGAAATAGCTCTGCGTGAATGGTTGCAAAAGTTTTAGCCTGATTACTTGAGCGAAAAAGTTAGTAAATTCATGTGTGTGGGAATTATGTTGAAAAGTAATGATACTTCTCTGGAATAATGCCTCACGGAGTTGGGCATTTTGGCGGTTTAGTCGTCATTCAGTTGGGTTTTTTTGATGTTGAAAACAAAACAAAATATCTCACAGTTACAGGCACCACAGCTAGATATCAAGGCCTTGATGGTGTGCTGCAGCATTACAAGTCTGCGATCTGAGGTTCGCATAGGCATCTGCAACATGATGCTGCATCAGACCAACATTTCCCAGCCTTTGAAAGGCACTGAGATCCTTCAGAATTCTGAGCACTGGTCACTGAAACATGAATTTCCATTGTTTGTCTTGGACCATGCATAGCTCAGGGGCCAGTGCCATCATGTGATCTGATGGTATATTGACCATTGCACTTCTCATGAATGAACTAAATGACTCTTGGTGTTTAACACAGTAATGTTTCTGTATCTTGGGTCTGTAAGAGGTACTGTTGTTTTCCTTTTTTAACAGCGCAATCAAATTTTTAGAAGCAGATTTTTAAGTCATATCTCTATGAGAGTTGATTTGTGTTTCTGTGTTTATGTTATGGATATTCATGTAGGTAACACACAGGAGCCATATTAAGATTCATGTAGGTAACACATAGGAGCCATATTGAGATTCATGTAGGTAACACACAGGAACCATATTGAGATTCATGTAGGTAATACACTGGAGCCATATTCCTAAATCTCTCCTGCGCCATTACCTTCCTGCAGTCTAATCAAGCCTGTATGCTCTGTTATCCTGCATTGGGCGTCACACACACTGCAGCTTGCAGGTGGTGTACAGTTGATACAGTACTTCCCTGTTGTAAGGTGGCAGTACTGGAAGATGACATTCAGGATTTGAGATACCTTCAGTTTTACTGTGAGGTTATGTGGTATGACTGTTTTAGAAAGCAAGCAAGCTGAAGATTCAGGCATCCTATCACCTGGCACATAACCACTGTGAGAACCTCAAATATTGCACTGAACTGAACTGTGACACTCCTAGAAACACAGGATGGCATCGAACTCCCTGTTGCTGAGTTTCTGATTTTCTAAGTTGCTAATTTGATCATATATAGATAGGAGAACCTTTGTAAACCGTAAGATGATATTGAAGAAAATACATAATTGCTGCCTTTCATTGTGACCTCATAGGCCCACGACAGCCTGCAGTTGATGCATCACTGTTTCCCCTGGTTGTCAGTTGTACCAACAAAGTTTGGGAGACTGGCCGTCAGTTGCGACTTCATATTGGCATGGATTTTTTTGTAACAACAGTTTAATATTAAGTTTCTGAACAGATGAATGCCCTCATTGTGTTCACATACTTGCATGTTTCAGAGAAGTGTATTCGGTGTGGTATGGCCGTGTTGGAGCAACCAGCTATATACCATCTGAGAAGGTCCAGCAACTCTTCAATGACATGCAACTCTACCCATCAAAATCACAAGGTAATGGATTTTGTGTGTGTGTGTGTGTGTGTGTTTGGATCATATGATGGAAGGCAGTTAGGGGCATTATCTCTTTGTGTTACATGAATGTGCTCGCCTTGCTTGGAATATTGCCACACTGACTAAATACATAAATAACTAAATAAGCAACCAATCCAAGCAATCAATGGCACAGAGCAGAGGCTGTCTGGAGAAGCCAGTAGATCATTGATGAGTCAAGAAATTTCCCATATTTCATGGAACCCATAGGCTCAGTACATTGTTTAAAACAGTACACCACTTGTTTGTATCCTGAGCCAGATCAGTCCAGTCCATTCCCTCCCTTCCTGTGTCACTGAGAGCCATTGTAATATTATTCTTTAGTCTGTGGTGACTATGCAACAGAACCATCAAAGCAATGTGAGGTGTGCAGAGCAGTGTGTAGTGTATGTAGTGATGTGCATGTCCAATGTACTTGTTACTGTAGCTAAAAGTTGCAGGTTTAAACGTGTGTTGCCACGTGGTTTCGTACTGATGTTCTGAAGGAACCTGCAGCATGAGTGTAGGTATGCTCTACTCTTCTGCTCCATAGAGTGGGCACTAGGTTCCTCCATGTTGACACTACTCTGTATCACTTCATAATGCTGATCACCATGAGAACCCAGCATGGAAGTCCTGGTGGTTTGTTGGGAGACATTGTAGTTCCTGCTTTTTGTGTGATAGATTGTGATGATTTGGATGATTAAATCATTGCAGGAATATGGATATTCTGTGTGTGTTGGATTGCTGTGTGTTTTTTGTGTTTCTTTCAGAGGAGGTTAAAACTGTTACTCAATCAGTATGTTTGATTTTATTGTGACATTTGTGAAATAGTCACTGTTTTCAGTTTGGTAACTGCCGGCCCCAGACATGCATTTTCAAATGAGGTCATGGACTGTTTTCTTATTAATCACTTATTCCTTGTCAGTTTATTTTTGTTAAAGCTGTTGACCTTAGCAGAAAGTTAGCCTGTCAATAACAAATGAATGTGAGTCACTGCAATCAGCAAGTGCTGTAACTTTTGAGGACATCACACCACAGTGGCGCTGTATTCTGAGGTGTGCATGTTGTAATGCTGCAAGGCTGGTGACAGTTGTGGCAGTGGAATCTTAAGTGCAAGGTCTGCTGTTGGGAATGGTGTTACTGTGGAAAAATGAAAGGTACAGAAAAGTGCCAGGTCTACTATAATGGCCTTGTTATGGAAGAGTGCAAGGCCTGCTGTGATGGTGGTGGTCTGGAAGTGGACAATGCTGTAATGGTGCTGCATTGGAAAAGTGATGGTGTTGCTACAGAACAGCACTCTTTTTCAGGATAGCGTGCAGCTGTGCTTGGTGCATGCACAGGTTCTGTGATTTACCATCTTATTCTGCTGTAACATTTTGCTGGGGGGTGGCTCATTCAGTACAGCACTTCCTGACGTCCTGATTTTTAAAAAAGTAAAAATTCAAAAGTACTGTGCATTTTTGAAATGCACTCCAGATTTGTACATGTAGCAGTGCAGGTGCAATAATGAGGAATAGGTGAAAGAATTCTGCTGGGTGATAACTTGGGCAGCATGGCAAATTCTGCAGTCAGTCAGGTTCCATTGTACTGGAGTTTGGGTTTCAGCTGTCTGCCTTGTGTATGCATCTGTAGTTGACCATACACAGTGTGATCCATAAGTTTTAGGACAGATTTTTTTTTTTTTTAAATAACAGAACTAGAGCGATCTATTGGCCAACCAACCAGCTAAGTACTATTAACCAACATCCATTCACTCACCCAGTTTTGTTTGTTTATCTTCGACAGTGTATGAGTTGTAACTTGTCTTGTAAAGTCAGTTTTCTTTATACGTCATGGATGGCGGAAATAAAGAGAGAGTTGCCATAAAATTTTGTTTCAAAGCCGGTCTGTCTGCAACAGAAATACTAGTATTGGTGCAAAAGGCTTATGGGAATGAGGCTCTGAACTGATGAAACGTTTTTAGGTGGTATTCTCAATTTTGAGATGGAAATGAGCTGGTAGAAGATGATGAGAGGAGTGCCTGTCCAAAAGCGACTTGAACTGAGGCAAACATTGCTGCTGTTGCTGATTTGGTCAAAAAGGACCATCGAATTACTTCAGGAATGATAGCAGAATCTTTGAACGTCTCCAAGAGTGTAGTTCTTCAGATTCTGAAAGAGGATTTGGGAAAGAGAAAGTTGTGTGCACGTTTTGTTCCACACTCCTTGACACCTGAGGAAAGGGAATATCAAGTCACAGCTTGCCAAGACATTATCATGATGGCCGATGCAGACAAAAAAATTTTTAACAAAATTATTATGGGAGATGAGACCTGGTGTTTTGCCTGTGACCCCGAAACAATGTGACGGAGTTCTGAATGGGTTGGTGAGACATCCCCTTGGCTGAAGAAACTGAAATTCTGAAGGTCCCACATCAAGAACATGTTGATAATTTTTTTTAGTGCACAAAGAATTTACCAGAGGGAAAAACAGTAAATGCAGAATTTTATAGAGGAGTAATGGATCGCCTCCTGAAGTACACTCATCGGGTTTGTCCAGCTTTGTTCTGCTCTTGGGATTGTTTCTTGTTGCACAATAATGTGCCTGTCCACAATACTGCAAGTGTTTGCCAATTTTTGACCCAAAAAATGTTACAACCCTATATCACCCCCAGTACTGTCCAGATTTATCTCTGTCAGACTATTTTCTATTCCCAAAGTTGAAAATGAAGTTAAAAGGACTTCACTTTGCGGATTTGCTGAGATCCAAGAAGCCGTAACTGATGAATTAAGGAAGGTGCAAAAGGAGGAATTTTCGGTAGCTTTTCACAAACTGTACGACCATGCAAAAGCCTGTATATATGCCAATGGAGCTTATTTTGAATTTAAAAAAAAAAAGATGTGTGTCTTCCTGAATGTGTCTTCGATTTAGAAAAAAATCAGTCCTAAAACTTTTGGACCGCACTGTGTATGTATACTCAGTTCGTCCATGCACAAAATTAAATTCTGCTGGACCTTCCAGAATATATTTCTTTCATAAGCTTGGGGAGTGTCTGTATAGTGTGACCGGGCTGTGGCCAGGTGGCTGAATGCAAGTTCTTGAGTCAGTTTTGTACTGGTAACTTTTGCAACAGTAAGAGAATGGTGCATTTTGGTGTGCAGTTCAAGGAAATAGAGCCTGATGGTTATAACATTCACTTTCTGAGAAAGTACTCACATGTTGGAGATAGTGTTTTAAGGCGCTACAGTAAGAGGTCGTGGTGGTGGTGGTGGTGGTGGTGTGAAGTTGCCACGTCAAGTGGGTTCAGAGAGTTGTTAATGAATGCTGATGTGGAATTGTCAGGTTGCAGTGATCTGTGAGTTGAACGTGACAGTTTGTGACATGTTCAGGTGAACTGTCAACACACACGACTGTCATAGGGCAACAGACAGCTTGTCTGTGCTGTATGTGGCAGATATTTGCCTACACATATTTCTCCTAAGTAGATGTTTCCTTTGTAAGAGTAATGTGGTTGATTGTTTAATACTGTTGGTTGTATGTTGAAACTTGTGAATGTTACAAGGTGCCATACTGTGGAGCAATTTTGAGTTAACAAAATTTGGTTTTTAATTTAAAATGATTAGATGTGGGGAGTAGTCAGGGAATGTCTGTTATCATTCAGTGCAGAATATTTGGTCTTCCAGTTTGCTATCCAAAAATTTAAAGATTAATATATTCAGAACTGTCATTTTGCCTGTTTTGTATGGGCGTGAAACTTGGTAGCTCATATTGAGGGAGGAACATGGGCTGAAATTGTTTGAGAATAGGGTGTTGAGGAGAATAGTTTGGCCAAGAGGGATGAGGTAACAGAGGAGTGGAGCAAACTACATAATGAGGAGCATAATGATCCGTACTGCTCACCGAATATTGTTCAGGTGATAAAATCGAGAAGAATGAGGTGGGTGGGGCATGTAGCGCATATGGGGGAAGAGGAGAGGGGTATACAGGGTTTTTTGGGGGGAAAACCTGAGGGAAAGAGACCACTTGGAAGACCCAGGCATAGATGGGAGGATACTATTAAGATGGAACTTCAGGAAATGGGATGTGGGGACATGGACTGGATTGATCTGGCTCAGGATAGGGACAGGTGGCAGACACTCGTGAATGCGGTAATGAACTTTCAGATTCCACAAAATGCGGGGAATTTCTTGACTAGCTGAAAACTGGTTGGCTTCTCAAGGACTCCGCTGCATGCAGTAAGTAAGGAAGAAAGGTATATGGAGTTCTTTGACTGCCAACAATAACAAGAGGTATTATAGTTTATGAGGCTTTTTCTTACAAATATATAGCCATTTTAATGTATTCTCAATCTAAGGATTCCGCAAAGATGTCACACAGGCATGCCTGCCCTCCTGTTCTTAGTACTGGATTTGGATTGGAAACAGGTACAAGTGAGGAACTGAAAAGAAACCACTAATTGTGATGGAGATTCGAGGTCCCTACAGCATTTACTACAAAGATTACGGTTTTTTTGGATGTGACGCCATGCAGCTTGGTAGTGAGTTACTGTTGTTTTAGAGTAGAAGATGTACACAGCACGTTACTCTTGAATATTTGTACCAAATTGTACGGCGTCATGTCCCACAAAAATAATATGGATGTGCTGAGATAGCAAAAAATCCTCCCTGGTGTGTTTCGTACGCGTTGAACATTTTGATAATCTTGAAATGCAATATTTGCTTTTCATGTGAAGAGTGTCAACCTGTATGATTGTGTGGCTAGTGGCTAGGGACAGTGGTAGCCTGATGCAGTGAAATGTTTGCAAGGTTAGGTTAGGTTAAACAGCAGTGTGGGTGAGGTTTCAAGTCTTCCAGTCTGTGATGGCCAAACTTTTGTTTTGCAGTGTATGAAATGCTGCAGTGTGCGAAGGAATGTGCAAACCGCAGCTCGGCTACATACCTTACATTTGGAGAGTTCTGCATCTTTGCAACAGAGTTGAAGAGGTGTTACGAACGAGGGTAAGTTGACAAGGATCTACAGATGAGGGTATGTAGAAGAGGTGTTATGAATGGTGGTAAGTTGAAGAGGTGTTTTGAACGAGGGTAAGTTGATGAGGTGTTACAGACGAGGGTATGTTGAGAAGTTGTTAAGAATGGGGGTAAGTTGAGGTGTTATGAACGAGGGTATGTTGAAGAGGTGTTATGAACGAGGGTATGTTGAAGAGGTGTTACGGACGAGGGTAAGTTGAAGAGGTGTTGCAAATGGTACGAATGAGGGTATGTTGAAAAAGCGTTATGAAAGAGGGTAAGTTGGAGAGGTGTTATGAACGGGGGTAAGTTTAAGAGGTGTTGTGAACAATGGTCTGTTGAAGAGGTGTTATGAACAAAGGTATGTTGAAGAGGTGTTACAAATGAGGGCATGTTGAAGAGGTGTATGAACAGGGGTAAGATGAAGAGGTGTTGTGAACAAGGGTATGTTGAAGAGGTGTTATGAACGGGGGTAAGTTGAGGTGTTATGAACGGGATAAGTTGAAGAGGTGTTATGAATGGGGGTAAGTTGAAGAGGTGTTATGAACGGGGGTAAGTTGTAGAGGTGTTACAAACGAGGGTAAATTAAAGAGGTGTTTTGAATGGGTAAGTTGAAGAGGTATTACAAATGAGGATATGTTGAAGAGGTGTTATGAATGGGGGTAAGTTGAAGAGGTGTTACAGACTAGGGTATGTTGAAGAGGTGTTATGAATGTGGGTAAGTTGAAGAGGTGTTATGAACGGGGATAAGTTCAAGAGGTGTTTTGATTGGGTAAGTTGAAGAGGTGTTTCGAATGAGGGTAAGGTCGATTGCTATCCTTGAGACAGTTACAGAGAGAGTCAAATAATTGAGTTATGTAACTGAATCTGCAATATAGCATCAGCCATCATGATGATGTATGTAATGGTGATATATATAACAGCTAAATCTACAGTGTGTATTCCAAATACTGCAGTTTTTTTGAAAACACTTTGTAAAATGAACTTACTGCAGGGAACATGGATGATATTAAAAATAGCATCAGGTAATTAATAATAATAATATGACTTAAGGCATTTCCCATGGCTGAGGGGTTTAGTTCCTGGCTCTTCACCACAGTGGCCTGGGTTCAGATCCAAGGGCAGTCCATGTGGGAATTTTGTTGGGCAAAGTGGCATTCCAACATACATTTCTTCAAGCACTTTAGTTTTCCCAGCTGTATTATTCACCCACCACTCCATGGTCATTTGGTTCCTGTGCCCATGACTCTATATGACAGTAGCAGTTTCCACCATCTGAATCATCTTTCAAGAATGGGGAAGTATGAAAGAAATTGCTTTGGCAGATTCTCCAAGTGTTGCATCACGTTGGATTGAGTTCCAGCCAGAGATTAATTTTCACTTTCATCAAGCAAATCCTTCAGTATAGGAAGTGCTGCCAAATTTCTGGTTTTCACTTGTTCTTGTATTTAAACATGTTGCAATGTTTGGTGGCCACTAGTGATTAGACGACAGAGGAGAGTCTTTATTTACTGAACAGTGAAATAGTATTTTGGTAAATTGTTTTTGTATTTCACCATATTTAAAACAGTTTCAGTAATGCAGTTAACACTAGAAGCGCTAAGGCAGTCAATTTGACCGATGCTGAATTTGACTCTCTATTTTTCCGAATCCGTGTATTGTTCTAATGTGGCACGTTTAGACACAGTCATTATAGAGTGTCTACAATATGGGGGAGTCAAACTTTTCTGCATCTGGTACCTCTGGTACCATAGATGGAAGATGCTACCTTCAAACGCCAGACGCAGTCATTTTGACCGCTGTCGTCCCATGTACTATTTAAAGACTGTAGTTTTTGCAGTCGCCGTAGCATGGGAAGGAGGGAACGGTCACGTAGTGATGACATAACGGGACAGTGCCACTTCTGTTTAGGAGAGTCGGCAGTTTCGGCCAGGCTGCTGGTCAGGATGCATCGTCAACAAGCCCATAACCTCGAACCTGACGAACTGTTGCGACAACTGCAGGACATTCCTGAAGATGAGTCTGATGCAAGTGTTGATGACATCTTTGAGCCAAATGGGGATGAGGATGAGGAGCCACCCAAAGCTGCAAGTGATTCGTCAAATGACTGCAATGCGGAAGATACGCGTAGGCTGGAGGAAGAATTGGAAGATGATGTGCAGCAACAAGTCATGCCTGCCATGAATGTTGGACAAGCAGGGTGCAGTACACGCCGTAGAGGCACAGCAAGAGGAAATAGAGGAAGAGGACGAGGCAGAGGCACAGGAAGAGTTGAGTTCATGGGGCATCCTGTCGACACGGAGTATGTTGGCAAAGATAATGAAACAAAGTGGACCGTCATTGAGAGTGGGAGGGGTGCATCCGGAAGATTTGGAAGCCACACCGTGCTCAGGGAACAATCAGGCCCGACACCATATGCCACATGGAGTGTCTCAGAGGACAGAGTCTCTTCGGCCTGGCGATTATTCATTGATGATTCAGTCCTTCATCACATCAAGCGTTGCACAAAAGCTGAAGCAGCCAGAGCAGGCGAACAGAACTGGTCACTTGCCATTGAAGAACTGGATGCATTTATAGCACATGTATACACACAGGGGGCGTATGGCTGCAGGTCAGTTGACTATGATGTGCTGTGGAATGTAAATTGGGGACCTCGTTTTTTCCCTGATACCATGTCTCGAAACAGATTTCGT
>JGI20166J26741_10184448_pt1 | contig 16956 bp, 15 predicted proteins | sample TergutCu122P5_FD_26741 | JGI IMG/M metagenome (IMG submission 26741)
ATATGCTGCATGTATACAACTGTATCCTCCTGAAGATGAGCACTTGAGGCTCGAAACATGTAAAGGAAAATAATATTTTATGAATAAATAATAATCAGTGTATCAAGTTGGTAATTAATATAAAGATCATAGAAGACTTGAATGTCCAGTGTTTGTCACAACCTATTTGTCTACACAGACTTTAAACACTGAGCACTAAAAGCAAAGCTACAAAAAAATTGTATATCTGTTCTGGTTCAAGGTTTATCAAAGAACAGAAGAAGTACATAGTTTTTAAGATCCAACAACATCAATAAACAGCCAGATATAATTCATAACAGACATCTGCAGGGATATTCCTTGCTTGTCAAAGTGACAAGAATTAATTCAAACAAGAGTCACAATTATGACAGATCTTAAACCGTCTAATATTAATCTTTTTTTTTTTAAACATTCTGCAAGTACACACAATGTAAATCAGAGCACAACTAATCGCACAATTGAGTGAGCAAAACACGCTAACAGCCATTCTTTTTACTGTGACACAAGCCATGCTTCTTATAACACAATGCAGTCAGTTAAATATTACAAATGTCTATAATAGTTATAAATTAAATGCAAAATCAGTTCAAAGAGAGAAGCTGACATTCCCTCTCAGTCACTCTTAGATTGGCTGCAATGAACAGCAACACAAACAGGAACAGGCAATATCTATACACTGAGGATCATGGATAGAGGATGTCATAATGGCCTGGCCGATATAAGAGATGGACAGCTGGCTGGCTGCCCTCTGGGAAGTCATGGGCAATCACTTCTGATGCTTCTCCTCGATCCATGTACCGCACCCGAACACCAACATTCAAAGCTGCACTAAGGGCTATAATGTGGATGTGATCACTCTCTTTATACATTGGCTCCACCTCCTGGAAATATAAAGTGCAACAATGGCAATGTAACAAAGTGTATATTGAAGGGCCCTCAATGGATCGGCAGTAGTTCTTTATGTGGTCAAGAGATCCACTGCTGTGGAATAATAATGAGTTTGTATAAAGTACTGAATGCCTATTTGCATAGTATTTTTTAAGAATTTAATTACTGCACAGACCAGGGCGTACTTTGGAGATTGGCTGAAGGAGTTAATATACAGCATGTCTTGAGACTCACCTGATGGCAAAAGTCAGCAATGGATCGATCTCCTTCGATAAAATGTTGGTAAAATTCAGAATCACGCTGAAGTTGCCCAGATGTTATGAGTCGCAAGTACACGACAATGTAATCGGAGTAACCCTGATCATTGAACACCTTATGGAGGTCTGTCTGTGAGAATGTGCTAGGTCCCTGACCCACGGAGTCTATGACCTCCATAAACTGTAACAAGAAAAACAGGATTGTTGTTAATCACAGTGCCTATGAATCATCATCATCATCATCATCTTCTACATCATCATCATCAATACCACCACTACTACCACCACCACCATCATGACAACCACCAGTTATACTCACTGTGTCATGGAAATCCTCAACAGTGAACTGTGGAAATCCCAGGGCCACCAAGTTTTCTTTGCTCTTTGCTGCCAAATCACGGAATCTAACAGAGAAACATAAGAAAGAAAAGGTCATCAATAACCCCCCTCCCAAAAAAAAATCTGCAGCCTGAAAGTTACCTTCAAACTTAATTTTATTCTGTGGTTTGTTTGTGAATTCTGATATCAGGATACATAAACTGTAATTCAATCTGCTTGCTGCACAGGACTGCCACTATGAAGCTGTTGCAGTGTCTGCACTTTGGATCACTCAGTAAAATGACAGGGTATACACCAACATCAAGATTGCTTCCTGTGGCCAATGCACAGTCAGAAACATGGGAAGGTTTATACATATGTGAATACTTTATAAATTTAGAATTCCGTGATGACTGTAATGTTTGAGGTATGGTTTAAGGACCTAAGAAATACAATGTGATCGGCTGCATGTTCTAACCTATAGCAAATGGCCTTTTAAATCCCATGTTTCTGCTGTGGCCAGAGCACTGTTCAATTGAAATACCCATTGTGGGAGAATGTTTTCCCTGTTGGATGAAAATGACATACATTTAATGGTACAGAGTTTCCCTGTTTGTCCACTAAAGTCAATAAATGGGCAGATACCTATTGTATTCTTCTTGGTTATCAAGAAGTTGTTCCAAGTATGCGTAACCAAAGGCGCGGTAGAAGCAGTTGCCATCAGGTCTGGTGCGGCGCATGCTCTTGTACTTCCCTGCCAAGTCTTGTACCTTTTGGCAATAGATATCATCACCTGCATACTCATCTTCAAGTGTTCCAAGCCCTTCCATATCACCAACTAATGCAGTTGTCTCAGAAATCTATTGTAACACCAAGCACAAACAACAAGATGTTCACCTGTACATCAACTGTAATTTAATTACTACACTTCTTCTGCACTAATTGCATTATGTGAATGTGTGTTAGGAAGATCTTCCATTCTTCTGTCAACAGTTAAACAACAGTATTGTATGAAATCTGATGCTGGGTTTCTACATTAAAAGCCATCATCCAGATTTAATTTTGTTTCTCACAGCAACTCAGTATAAAAAAGACTGCATGGTATTTCCATATGAAGGTACAGGCCATCTATTTAATGTGCCCACAGGTAAGGTAGCTGCCATATGATGTTGTGGCAGATGCAAGCTTTTTCTATGCAATGAAGCTGCTGAGCTCATGGACACAATAAAACAAGACACTTATATGCTGCATATAACAAAGTGTAAAATAAGGAAGCTGATATTTCATGAAATATAACGTATTTGTTGTTAGTAAGATCAGCCAACAACAAGGTTGTATCTGCAACAAATTAACAGTAATGCCAGTGAGGGACAAAAAATTACAAAATCTACTTTGGAGAACATGAGCTCTCCATATTCCAATGCACTTGTCTGACCATTGTGAATAAAATGCATACAACTTTACTGTACCTCCTTCTCTATCTGTCTCTGCTGTTGCATGATCAGTTCATCCTGATTCACACCTATCAACAAAAAAAAATGGACTATATGAGAAAAAAGTTAGCAAGTGAAAAATATTAGGGAGCAGATATGCAGGCAGATTCTTCTTACTACATGTAGATCATCACTGGGTTAGCTGCTGCCTTTAGATTGGTGTATCCTTCCACTCCTGCTGTCAGAAAATCACTTCTGACAATATAGCTACTATTCATAATTAATCATTCTAGTTGTCTGTGTTTGCCACATGTAACCTTCCTTGACTTCACTGACTACACTAGAATTAACTCATTTAAAATCTCACCTTTGACCAAAGGTTTATCTGATCATGATGTACACATAACATCTTATTTTAACAAATGCCTTCACTGTGGAAAGGGGTGTTAGTACTGCTGAAAGAACCTGCCTAAATACTAGGGAACTGATTCCAACATTTTAAGATAATGTACAGAAACATGCTGAAATTAACAAGAATTTTAACTTATATTTAGATACATTTTTGTCTATCTTTAAAGCATATTTCACCATTCCAACTACTACCTTAAAATTCAACAGTAATGGATGGATTACTAAGGGAATAAAAGTTTTTGCAGACGTAAAAAGAGTCTTTATATTCTCAGTAGGAAAAGTCATAGTCCCTTACTTAAAATTTTTTACTACTGTAGTTAGATACCCTAAAATTTATCGGTCTGCATCTTGATAACCACCCTATGTGGAAGTCTCACATAGATTTTATACTTGTATCAGCTACTTTATCTAACAAACCTTTTGATGCATAATTCTATAAGCTAAGGTACACTTACTGATTAGCTATTCAAATGCATTTTGAAGCACAAGGCATCATTCTCAATGAGTCCTCCATATAAGTGTTCGATCTTCTGGCATGCCAAATGGGTAGAGTTCATAAATTGGGCACTGCTTCCTTTTTATAAGAAGATTATCCCATGTATTAGGTATTGATTCTATTGAGACTGCATATTATTCATACTTCCACTCGCTAATTAAATACAGTATTATTTTCTGAGGAAATTCAACCAACATAACTAAAGTATTTCTACTCCAAAAAAGCATGATAAAAATAACGATGACAGTAAGTCTGAGATGTTATTGCAGAGGTTAATTAAAAAACTTGATACTCTATCTGTACCATGTGAATATATATTTTCATTGATGATGTTTACTGTTACTAATCTTGATAATTTTCAGACTAACTCTGTTGTGCATGGGATGAATAGAAGAGCTAAACATCAGTTGCAGAGACCCACTGTGAGTCTTTCATGTATTTAAGAGGGTGTCTTTTACTCTAGCATTAAGATATTCAATAGCTTGCCCCCCCCCTATATTTTGAAATTAAAACAGGAGAAGCCAAAATTTAAGGTAGCTTTATGAGAGTATCTTATTGCTCATAATTTTTAATCATTACATAAGTTTCTATCCAGCAGTCAAGTCGCCTTCCCTCTTCAACACCAATAATGTCACCGACAATAATAATAAATGATAACTCCTAGCCATTATTATGTCCTGCTGTGTAATATTTTAAAGCATCTTTGTGTCTGTTAATTGGATGACTGGCCATTATTTCTCTCCTTGTTATTCTTTTTATTTTTTAACATGACATATGTTTTCTAACTGTTGTTTTTAATACTTGTATATATTACCTGTGTTTTAACTATCTCTATATTTATTATTTATGGATTGTTACTGTTTCACTGATGTAATAAATTGTACAGGGGTGCTGATAAGTCCTTAGCCCAACCAGGAAGGAAACGAGCTACGGTGACAGACAATTTTGATGTTCATATATCCTATTTATTATCATAATTGGAGGAATATTAGTACTATTTATATATATAAAACAAGACTAGCATCAAACAAAATACATCGGGAAGTAGGTCGGGCTAAGAACTTATCAGCACCCCAGTAGTGCTTCACATTCTTTTATTCTTGTATCATATCTGTTATATTTGTTATGCATTCCATGCTTGTGTGATGCTTTGATTTTGACCTATTTCATATTCAACTGTCAGTTGACAGATGTTGGATTTGTGAAACATATACATCTGTATGTGTATGTACGAGCAACCTTTACCTTCTCTTCACTGCACATACGAAAAATCACCAACCTATTCAAGCACACAAACATCAAAATCAGTTTCAGATGCCGCAATACAATAGCACAACTCACCAAGCCAGCCACCGACCACAACATCCCACCCCACAACAAAGGGGGAAATCTACCAGTTAACTTGCAAATCCTGCAACCTCTCATACATAGGTCAAATCAGCCAAACCTAAAGACCTGCTTCCAAGAACACATCAGATACATAAAAACTAATAATCCACAGTCGGCCTACACCCAGCATATTTTACATAACCAGCATGAATATGGCACATTAAATGAGTTAATGATTCTACACAAGCCCCTCACACACGAGAACATGTTAATCCCTTACGAGCAATTCCACATCCAATCCCTCCACCAAGCAGGCAAACTAATTCCTGAACAATACCCCGGCGAGCTGAACCGTCTTTTTCAACTGGCAATCGACCATTCCCCCTACACACTACAAGACACAGCCAGTCAAGAAACATCCTGCAAACCGGACACATAACCCACAGCTCCACACCAGACCAACGACCTATAAACCAAAGGTACGTGTTTGTTACTTTCTAGCGAATTCGCTTATTCCTCACTTTCACACTCACACGACTATCGCCCAACCCACTAGCAGGCAACCTGGCCCACAGATATGAGCCGACCTAAACAACCCCACAATAAACTGCATTCTACCACCTGTGATACCCACACACTATCCCCATGACATTCAACATGCTCTAAACAAACCCACACTACAAACGATACAGAATACTCATATAACATTAATACTCCCCAACTTATAAATTACATTTTCCATCTTTACAGCGCCAAGTACCACAGGCAGCAACCATCTGTATAACTCCTGAGCTCCTGATGATGGGCATAATGGTGCCCGAAACATGTGGGGCCAACAATAAGTTTTGCAATGAAAAACCAATCTGATGCAACTAGTTGGCCTTTTATTTTCCATGTATTAACGACAATGCACAGTCAAACTCACATCAAGTTCACATCAAGCATGTGTAACCTGTTTGTTACCTTGGACAGTTACGGAATAAAAACATTCTCCCCCATGGTTCCTACATCAAAACATATAAAGAGCTTAGACATTCCAGTGTTCTACATATTCAAAAGTTATGTGAAAATAAATCAGTCACAATGTGACATGTGAAATCAATTTTGATTTATACATAGATATAAATATGCTTCCAGCAACTCACCAATACAGTATCGAGCAGTACAGAAATTCTGTAAATAATGAAGTAGAAACATGCAGAAGGAAGCAGCCATTATGTGAATATGATGCATTATCCTGGCATTTGCCTGGAAAGGATTGTGTAAAACTTAAAAACTTTTCAGTCATGAAAGCTAGTCTGTGAGCTGGTACTTGAACCTGACACCTCCACAATACAAAGCAGAATTGCTACCGACTGGACCATAAAGTTCGGTTCGACAAATATAAGTATGGCTGAAAATGAGTTTTGCAATTTTAAGAGAAAAACTTATATGCACTATGCCAACGATGCAGTTTACGCATGGAAACGTATTACACTCTTGCTTCCAATACAGAATGTTTGAATATAAAGCCTGCGCATTTTGCAGTATACACATGAAACGGAATCTACTTTCTACGTGTGATCTCTGTCCCTTTCAAATGCTTCCCTTAACTGAATTAACTGTGTTAGACGCCGTGAAAGTTTCAGGCCGTATATTTCCTTAACTGCTTGCAATAATAAATGTGAAAGAGAAAACAAATTTCGTATACCTGCATCAGATGTTGTGCTGGAGACTTGTAACTCATCTCCCATGGTTCCAGTCAAGGTTGTATTATCACAGAAGTCTGCAAAATGACATTTAATACCGTATTCTTTAACTACATAAAGCAGTATTTAAATGAACTAACAAACACGAACAGAACATAACCTTAGCCTAACCTCCAAACGCAAGTTATTTTAATAAACGGTTGTAAAAATTCCACAGCATTCCTTACTTTAATTCCGCTACAATTAACTTAAAACCAAGTTCTTCTGGTACAACTACAATCTACGAGAAGTACTTCATGTATTGAAATAAGCTAGAGACACGAACATTGAACACTATGGTAACAACAAAATTCATATCCGTCCGGCTACCATAATTTTTTACGACCACCGATTACGTGTAACCACGGATTACGACGCCACGGGTTACAGTTTACACGAGCGCAAGGAAAAACCCATCAGTCCCACAAACCGTTGTAGTCCAGATGATCTGTGGTTGTAGTAAAACTCAAATCTGCAAGCTGTGTTACAATCATGTCGTCACTGTTTAAACGATCCCTCATTTTGGCGCAATTCTTATAGTCTGATATGAAAACTATGCACCCATCTATTCGCCCAGTATAAAAATATTTTGCTACTTGTTGAACGGTTTATGTTGAGTTCTACAATGTTGATTACAAATAATTTAACCGAACACCTAAGTGGATGTTTTAAATGTTAACAGTTTATTGTGTGACTAATGATTGTCTTCAGTCAGATTTGTTTTTATAATGTGCTTTATATCCTACGCCAATGTGCACTAGGGATTGAGAACTGCGCTCTTCTGGGTTACTACACAGCGAGTAGTCATAATTTCACCGATGTCTCGGGACAACCTATTGGTCCTCAGGGTTCAAAATTGCCATTACTAGCTGTATAATAACCCAGGAGAGTGCAGTTCTCAGCTACTTAATGCAGAAGCTTGAAATCACGCTCTAGGGATTGTTGAAAATGAAATCTAATATGGATGTATGTACACAGCACATATACACGTTTTCCAGGGTACTAGTTTCGGTTTTGTTTTCATGCCATCGTCAGATTTTTTTTACTCAAGAGCTGTCTCATGAAACTATTCTTGCATATAGGACTGTGATCTCATTCCATTACGATATTCGTCATAAAATTTATTGCAATAAATATACAAAATATGGAGTATATAAATCTTTTTAGTGCTGTAGCAGTAAATATGAATAAAAATGGTAGGCTGTACATCTGATGTATTGAAGTAAACGTCTACCATAGTCTTCTAAGACACTACAATTTTCTTATTCTACAGAAGTAAGTTACTCTGGTTTCACAGTAATTCCAGTTTTAATGTGTGGATAGTCCTTAAAATTTTTGTTATTAGGTATTAGTATTGTTTGTTTTGGTAGTTATGGCCCTCGAGTTCTGTAATATAGAAAATATTTGAATTTAATCATTAGTTTATTATCACTCCAAAGGATTTGTAATTTTAGTAGTTTACATGTACTAATGTGTTTATGCAATGCTGGTGTTTTCACTTCATGTTATGTGTGTATGGGAGGGCAATGTTCCATAAACATTCAGAGATCATTGTTTAGTGTGTGGTGTTAAGTACAACTGCCGACTGTAATGTAGAACATTGGTTACCGAGGGGGGTGCTGGCTTGAAGGCTAGTTAAGTTGACATTCCTTATTTAACAAAACTTCAAAAATCTTGTTACATGAAATTGTATGTTGGTCATTAAACTGATTTCCCTTTCATTACCATTGTGTCCATATACTCGTATGTGCCTTTTCTACTAAAATGCATTACTTCCATAACACAAGTCATCTTCCTGAAAATGTGTCCATTCTCCAAAAATTGCAAATTTAATGTCATACATTTTTCATGCAATTACATTACATATGTAAAATTTAACACCCACATGTTGCACAATGCTCTTATTTGTTAATTAATGCTCTGACATGTTTCAGCCTTAACTGCAGGCCATCTTCAGGGAGTTTTCAATTTTTTTTAGCACGTTCAGCTTATACTTCAACTGACATGATAACAATTCTACATACAATATAAGTTGAAACATAAGCTGCACATGCTAAACTACAAGCTCCCTGAATATGGCCACAGTTAAAGCTGAAATAAGTTGGAACATTGATTAACAAACAAAAGCATTGTACAAGTTGGTGTTAAATTTTACATAGGGTTCATTGCATTAATGAAAGTCTGATCAAACATGCATGCTACATATCATTCAAACTCAAATCAGTTCCCTAATACAACGAACAATTTCAAGGGTTAGTAGGTCTTCTAGTACTTGTTCAGTTCACACAATGTTTCAGTTGTAATGCACTGTGAAGAGTGGCAGTTAAGTGTTGTTACAGTTCGTGTTAGGGTTTGTGCAGATCACAAAACATTTGACTGGAAGTGGTGTATTAACTTGAGAATTTTCACTTACTGGTGTCCCTTGTTATTAGTAGTAGTAGTGTGGGTGGTCAGTGGTTCATGATCATAGTTTCATTGGTTTTAGTCTGTTGTTACATTCAGTGTCTTTTTATAATGCCTCTGAATTTCATACATGGCTCATAATATTCTCCAGTAGTGTAATGCATATTTTATTTATTTATTTGCAGAAAATTATGCAATAATGTAACTGAGGATGTGTCACATTACCGAGCATTAGTACACGAATGTGGGAAGAAGCTGCGATGTCTTAATTTAAGTTTCTTGAAGTTTCTATCACAGAATTTCCTGGAATACTTCAAAAAATTTCATTCTGATTTATAAACGATTTAGCTTTTATGGTATTCCTCCTGTCATCCTTTAGATGTTCTGCTCAGATGGCATTGCAAATGCTGACTTGTTTACAGCAGTGGTTGCTTCATAACCTTTTTCACAGTTTTGGTGGGTTAATATATAATTCTGATCATGGGAAGGTCTAATACTGCAACACATTGTTGTCATGTCTCTAATACAGTAGTGGGCAGAAGTCAGAATAGTAAGCCATTGGTGTTTCCTTAAAAATAGTTACAGGAATCTGGAATTTCCCATCCTTCCCAGAATGAATTCACCAATGCTGGTACTCTGCATGTCTGAGTGATGGTTTGGTGGTAGTGAAATATCTTCACACCAAAAATCCTTGAGAGCAGGTGTACTCTAGATTGTGGTCGCCTGGTATGTGACATGTACCCACTACTGCAGTATAAGATGTTACAAGAAACAATCTGAAACTTAACTAATGTAAAATCTTCAAAAGTTTCACATTTTGTGCCATATGCATTATGATCCATACATCACCTGATCTATACAACAGTATGCAGATGCCATTGAAACTGTCATTACTGGTCATGTTATTAGTGTTTTCCAGAGTGCCTACTGCAAATATGATTGTGCTACCTTAATCATGGAACTGTTTTCCCCCTCTCCGTCCGCAGGTCATGATAGATGACCTGATGGTGCCCATTATCACATATAACAGAATGTCCCTGCTTCAGTATATACTAATGACATGAATATGTTGATGGTTTTATTGCCAGGGATTTGTTTTGTGGCATCTTTTGTGTTGTACTGCAAAGCGTATCTGACATTACAGATCGTGTAACATCTCTGTATGTTTCAAGGAGTAACAAGATACAGAACTAGACTAGTTCAAGGCTGACAAGTGGCAAAGCATTTGATTAATTCATTAATATTCTCCAATATCCTCTTTTCTCTAACTGTCAACAGATGCCAGACCGTAAATATTAACAATTAATTATATCCTGCATGCATATTTTAAAATATGAGGAGCATTTTTATAGGTATTGTATGATACGCAAGGGTAAATGCCTACTGTGAAGCACTTACAACATGTGGGTGCAGTCTCTGTTGTGCAGAAATATCCCTTGAGTAGAATTTATTGTTGGTGAACTGAGTCAGCATTTGCTGACCTGCACTCACACTTCAGCTGTAGCTTGTATGCTGATATGCATGTACAGATTTTGTTTCAAGTGTTATGTGAGTATGATACTATTAAGATGTAGCATATTATGGAAATGAAATTTAGATTGGTCACTGATATTTTCATTGAAAATTGTCTATTATCTTCACAGAACAAACTCATTCACTTATAACATCCTCACAAAAGACTTACCCTTCTTTCATTTCTACAAAAAAAGATGCAGGCTCCAAAATTTTATACCTTTCTCATCCAGACAGTGGACTATGTGCATGCAAAATACTTAAAAGAATTTGTGCATGCTGAAAAGGAACATACTGTATATTCTTGGTGCATGAAAGACACACCTAAATGTTAAATGTACTGGAAGGGTTAAAATTACACATGATATATCTGTAGACTGTAGCATTTATTTCTGCTTTTCTATTTCATCTTTTCATGTTTAGAAATGACTAATTCAGAATAGCCTGTTGCATTATCAAACTCTCTCCTGAACTGGAAGCCGCAAACTTCTCCTAAAATTACTTCAGCTGTTGTTTGAACAATAAGATCACCAAACACATGTCCAGCAATCGTGTTCCCATCACTGTCTCCCAGCGTTACATGCAGATGAGCACCATCTTTGCAAATTGTTCCAACCAGTGAGGTAATTTCAAAACATTTGTCTAGAATACGTACCTGAAACACAGTATAATGCAGTGATGTATAAACATGGCTGTTTAAAACATGTCAATAAATATGCATTTTTAAGTCTTAAGAACATCTTGCATGAACATTTCCTAATAAATGTCAGTTCCTGTAAGTTGCTCCCATGCTAAATTAAATGGCGTTTCATGAAGCTATAAGGGGGAGTGGAGGTTTAAAGCCATGCATTGTAAACTCTGTAAAAAACCTGGAGCAAGTCCAAGAGCTGGTCTGGATAATGTGCAGGATACACAAATCTGCTGCTGAATGTATATGAAAATCAGTTCCTTGGAAAGGGCAGTCATCAGTTTCTGTGCTGTTGAAGCTTGTGAGTATGCAGGCATTTCACCACAGATATGATGAGTCTTATGCAGCACAGCTTCAAGGTGGGGTTACCCAAATTTCCTAGAGAACGGTTTCAAATTCTCCAACAAAGTTAGGCCTCCAGTAGCTATGCTACCATCAGCACATCTCTCAGCCTCATTAAGGACAGCATTCCATCCCACCATGTAAATGCCATGTCCCTTGGAGAATGGGGCAGGCCGTTAGGAGTTTTCAGTTAAATAACGTAGTTGTTGTTGTTGGTAAATACTGCTACACACATAAATACTCACAGATGGAATGAAATTTCCTTGTTAATTCTGTGGACATTTGTCTTCACCCATCTGAGCTTGTTTTTATGTGCACCAACAAGGGTAAAGATAGGTATTCAGATGCAAATATTACTGTGAGATTAAGAGTGTTCAACATGATTGCAGTGTACCTGATGTGTCTGGTCAGCACTTGTAGCAAAACGAAGAGTTGCTTTCCTGACACTACCACAACAAGAGAGAATAAAGGCAGCATTCAGCTGATTGGATCTTACAAATTCAAGTAAACTTGATTTAATTTCGGCACCTGGAGGAAGTCTCATAGGATACACCTTCATATTGCTCATGCTCATAGCCTTCAATGAAATGAAATAGAGATTACAGTCTGATTATCAGCATTATGTCTAAGGTTATGATAACACATTTCAAAATGACAAAATCATTTATGTCAATTCACAATGCAAATTATATTTTTGAATCACACTGAATATTTTAAATAACTAACACAAAAATTCTAAAAATAAGTACATAAGTATACAGATAAACAAATGATTGATAAATAATATGCAACATACACATAAATAAATAATACACAGATCTATAATATATAAAGAACCATGCAACTTTGGCAGTATTGTTTTTTATTAACCACTGCAAGTACTTTCTACATGTTTCGGGCACTTTCTGCGCCCATGATCAGGAGTACTAAAAACTGTAGTAGCAGCCATTGGTGCATGTTGTTGGTCAGGATGATGTATATCCAGTAAAGACGCTGAACGTCTTTACTGGACATACATCATGCCGACCAACAACATGCACCAGTGGCCGCTACTACAGTTTTTAGTACTCCTGATGGGCGCAGAAAGCGCCCGAAACATGTAGAGTGTACTTGCAGTGGTTCATTAAAAACAATAATGCCCAAAGTTGCATCGTGTTGGTTCTTTATATATTATAGACTTATGTTGCATGGAAACTCATCTATAAAAAAATACATAATCAATAAGCAAATAAATGAGCCAATAAACAATAAATAAAATAAATAACCTAGCCTAACGTAACGTAATGCATCATAACCTAAACCAACTTAACCAGACTTTACCTTACGTTACCTAACCTGGCGTAACCTAACGTAATGTATAACACCCTAACCTAACGAAACTAAGGAAAATGCACAGTTTTCTAAGATGGAGGAATATGAACAACTGCAGATAGTTTATGACATGTTCGTCGAGAGCTGTTCAATGAGACGAAACAAAAAAAAATAGACTGTAAGCAAGAAGAGCCCACGGGTAAAAAAAGGGGGGGGGGAGGGAAGATAAAACATAGATACAGGAGCATTGCAGATTTAGCAAATCAGGGTCCTGCAATGGAATGTTGACGGTAAAGTCTGGGAGGGGAAAAAAGAAATACATGTGAACTTCGCTGCAAACAACGCGGCGTAACATCACAAAACCGCAATCAAGTAAGCAAAATTTCTCAGATCAAACAGAATACTAGCTAAATTCCCCATTCTGTACCATTTTATTTTTGTTAGTGTTGTATTAACCGACAAACACAAGTGAACGGTTGTCAGTTAACACTTTAAAAAGAAACACACAATGGGACGATGCCGCGTAAGTTATGTTCAGTTAACCACAATACTTGGCACCTGGGAGAATTATTCTAACAGAATTATTCGTGGTTTCTCTCAGTCCTTGCTGGGACGGTTATGTGAAGTAGGACACAATCATTCTCTTTCGACGTGTTTCGAAGTCATTCTCACATAATCATTCCATGTTATGCACGCGACTACTAAGGCAGTCGTCAGTTATAACTTAACAATAAACTACACTCTTATCTGTTTCTGGAAATAGTGATGCCATTGTTACAAGAAATGTGCTGTACTTGGCCTACAACGTACGAAAAGACGCAAGTTTTGAATTCGAAAACGCCTTTTTGCCTCTGCAGTCGTAATCGGTTGGTTGACGACGTAATCGTTGTTAGATGGCAGTATAATCAGCTCTGTCACATCTGATTCGTGGTACTGAGCAGTTAGTTTTGGAGTTTTATAATATGTTTGGAGAACATTTATGCACATATAAATTAAAACAGAGTTATAAATAATACGGCGTTCTTTAACTATTTCTGACAAGACTGGGAATGTGTTGGGTTGAAACAGCGGCGTAGCTAAGTCGCCGTGAGTGGGGGAGTGAAATGAATATTTTAAATAAAAAATATGTGCTAAAGAAATTTTAAAATGTTGAGTAAAATAAACGGAAATTCAAGAAATGTGATTTTTGAAAATTCATAATTATTGTTACAAGACGGCCGTAGTGGATACTCGCTCCGGGCGCGAAAAACTTCAACTACGCCACTGTGGATTAAGTCGAAAGCTAACATTTCCCGCCTCGAGTGTTGGTGCGAGTGTCAAATAAATGAAAAATGGCGGAAAGCTCAACCTCAACGACGACTTCCACACCTAAAGAAGAATGTCTTGAAGAAGAAAGCAACGTTATTACAATGGTAGACGTCCTAAAGGAGGAGGAGGAGTTAGAAGATGATGCGAAGGCTGTCCTAGGCGCCTCAGATGACCAGAATTGTACATACTCACGGGTAAATATATCTCCAAATTTCACCTTCTGGCTTTGGAAAAATGGCTGTGTTGGCATAAGATGCGCACGAAGTTTTTTTAAATAAACATTCCCTATTTTTCTCTGTCTTCAGCAACAATTTTAAAACATCGTTATGGTTTTTACTGGAAGTTTGGGGACTGTTTGTTAGTGGATCTGTACCGACGACATTGATCATGGATTGTTACAACGTAGTAGCCCCGACTGTACAGAACTGAATCGTTACGAATAAAGAGACAGTTGTGCGAAATATTTAGACGATTTGAGGGATGACATTGATTTGTTTAAAAGTGACCTCTTTATAGGGTTATGTGAAGCGGCAAGCATTGTATGCGTGTATGACCTGTATACCCATATCAGATGATGGATTGAAGCCTGGTGGTATTTGTCTGGCATGCAGTTACCACTGTCACGAAGGACACGAACTGGTTGAATTATACACAAAGAGGTGAGATTTTTAATGTATGTATTATGCTTTTGCAGGAACTTGACAGTTTTAAATTTTGATGAATTACAACAGATTATAGGATATGTGCATTTATAAACAATCACGTGTGAATGTGAAGGTAAAGCACAAAAGCAAAAGAGGGAAGTTAGGAATCGTTGTGTAAATAGTAGGAACTGTGTTCGTAATGCGAAATTTTGTAGAAGTTTTTAGTATGTGATAAAAATTTCTGAAGTGATAGCAGTATTGTTCCTGCTCTGAATTACTTTGGAACAGCTATACAGTGTAGTATCATGTATCTCAGTCCATTTATCATACATGCTTGTGATATTTACTGTGCACTTGTTGTAGAATTGCATATTTCAATCTGCTTGCTTCCTACACATGAAGACTGTTGACTTTCTGTGCAGAAATACTTGGTTTCTAGACCCATATAATAGAGTGCAGGAATTTGTGCATGCAGTTTCTTCTCAGTCAACCATAATCATTCTCGTTAATGGCACATGCAAAACGGAACTCACCCACCATTTTCTCCCATAAAAAACAATGTGGATTCATACCGTTATTCTAGCAAGGCTGGAGAGACCAGAAAGATAAACAGTCTGGAGGCAACAAAAATGTATTACAAAATTATCATAATTGTTACAGATTTTTAATTGTGTTGAGAGATATAAAACCTTGTGTAACCAAATCCTTGGTTTGAGTTTTGCTCCACACACCATAGTTAACACATTTTCTAACAATTCTTCACATGTAAATGTTTTGCAGGATGAAGGAAGATGTAGCATTAATATTTTACCTTCTCTTTCAGGAATTTCAGGTGTGACTGTGGAAATAGTAGATTTGCAAACAACAAGTGTAACCTTGAACCAGTAAGTTTTTTCTGTTGTTTGTGATACTGTTATTGTCTCAGATTAAATAGCATTGAACCAGTAAGTAGCTTCATAATTCATCAATAAGTGTACTCCAAGATTACATGTTCTCTTGTCAGAATTGGCAAGAATGTGGGAGTCTGTCATAGAAGAATTACAGGGTGTAGTCATTTAATGTTAGGGTTTTGGGTTTCATTTTTGTGATTAGATTTACGGTTTGAGTTTGAAGGTAATTGATAACTTGCAGAATTATGAGTGCATTATGGCATATAGTACATGCTGTATGGAACCGATGACTATTTTACATGAAGGTAAATCCCCACACATTGTTTTCATGTAATATAATGAATATTCTTTGCATTCTGAATTTTCTAAACCCAATTGTTTGAGTTTTCGTCTCTTAGATTAATATGTGTTGGTTACAGAATTCAATTGAAGTGTATATCTCTGTGTGCTCACATGTTTTTCGCGCATACCTGCACTTCCTTTTAGTTTTCGTTTGTCTATTTATATATATATACATTGTGGCGCAAAAAGAACGCATGTTTTTTGAATAATTGTAACTTTATTTTCAATATAAAAAAGTTACCAAAACAACCTGTAATAAATGCAGTTTTGATTGCTTACATTGATTACTCAATTACGGAAAATTATATCGGAAAGATGGCGTCCTTCTTGCCGCACACACGTCCGGAGCCTCCTCAAAGTTCTGCATCACATTTACTAACATTTCTTGTGGCACAGTTGCAATTTCTTCGCGAATGGAAACTTTCAGATCGTTGACTGTACGAGGTTTTCGAATTTAGACTTTCGATTTGAGGTAACCCCAAAGAAAGAAATCGCAGGCAGATAAATCTGGTGAGCGTGGGGGCCAAGGGACATCTCCGAAACGCGAGACTACGTGTTGCGGAAACATTTGTCGAACAACTGTCATCGAAGCCCTTGCCGTGTGGGCTGTGGCTCCATCTTGTTGGAACCACATTT
>JGI20166J26741_10185559_pt1 | contig 16951 bp, 15 predicted proteins | sample TergutCu122P5_FD_26741 | JGI IMG/M metagenome (IMG submission 26741)
ACACACACACACACACACACATATATTTGATTAAATTCTATATCATTGTTCTGTTTAGAAAATTTGATCCTTTTCCTTATGGCTATGAGAGCTTTTTTCTGTCTGTTTTTGACAAATATTGGTGACCTTTGATACGCTTTGTGTTTCTGAAATATCTTCTGATAACCTACTAGCCGATAAACAGAGTCCATAAACCCAATAAAACTTGCATAATGCACCTTTAACAAAGTCTTTTTTTAGAGTTGATTTAAAGCTGCTACTTTCCCAGAAAGCTTAAATGAAGTTTCCACTTAACATTCATGCTGTCTGTATGTGTTAAAGATAGAATGAATGCACCAGGCTTTCATTGTTTCTGAGACCTTCATCACATTCGGTTCATGACAATATCCTGATGTAGAAGGCTGCATTTTGTAGGCTTCTTAATGCAATAAATATATTCTCCCCACATTGTCCTTCTTATCATTCTGTTTGTTTAAGCAGCATTTTTATGTGAAGTGCATTGCAGTGGATACTACTTGCTTATTTCATTTGCTGCTGAGTGGGTATTTTACTTTTTTAATATACGTAGTTGCTTTGCTACTGGCATTTCCTGTTATGTTTGACAGTCTACATCACAGATGTAGGCCTGCATGAGTGTTTTGATGACCAAGCAAATTTGAAATGGCACAGAGAGTGAGTGATAAGAGTCATATTTCAGAACAGAATGTTGTTATTTGTATAGTTCCTCCAAATATAATGTGTGTTGAGCTTCATGGCCTCTGACCCCATGGGCAAGGGCATATGATTCTGAATTGGGAGCACCTAGTATGCAGATTCTGCTGTGACCATAGTTCTGAAGTACTATGGGGTGGACTTTATATTTTTTACATTCCTGAAGTTTTGTTTATGGTAGTAGTCAGATTTGAAGACTGTGACCCAGTTTGAGTGAGAATTGAAATCAGAACCCTCTGAAGGAGAGTCTAGTGTCAGATTTTCTCAGACCTCCACATTTTAATATACAAATACAGCTGCTGCAGCAGTGGTAACCTAACTATGGAGGTTTAGTTCAACCTCACTAAGAAGTAATGAGACAAGTGTTCTGGCATATCAGTTGACTGCGGGGTGGTGCACAAAATAATACATCTTCTAAAAGCTTAGGTAAAATCTTAAATACATATTTGCCTCTGAACACAAAGAATGAGTCATGGAGATTAATGATTTATGGCTCACGTGCTTAATATGTACAGTTTTCTGGCCTGCAACTTCACAAACAACGACAGCTATGTTTGTGATCACTCATGGTATATATCCTCTACATTTGCCGCACATTTCAACATTTAGGGCCCTCACTTTTATGGCTGATGATGGGAATTGGTGTTCCTCTAAGGTAAGCCCAAAGAATAAGTCACGTAAGTTGATGTGCAGTGTCCAGTCTGTTGGGTGGCCAATTTCTCCTAATCTGTGGTGAGCAGTATGGGTGTGGGAAATCACTCTGGGGCCAAAAGTGTCATGCAGGAATTCTGAAGCAGTGTTTGTTTGCTGTGTGTGGTGTCACTCAATCATTTATGAACCACTTAGTATGTAATGGTAACCCAGTAGTGATGAACTGAGGCACAAAACTGTTATGTTGCGCCTTCGTGGCATTGACGAGCATGCATACACTTGCATGTGCACATGAGTGATTGCTGTTTTTGTGTCCTCTTTGGCAGCGTGCAGTCTGTTTCTGCTGGAGAATAATGTGTTAAAGTGGTGTGAAGAGGCAAAACCAACGTGATGTATGTAAAAGCCAGTATCAGTTAACGTGAATTTCATCACCTCTGTAATGAGCTAAAGGAACATCCCATTAAATTTTTTGAGTGCTGTAGAATGTTACCTTCAACATTTGATTACATAATACTGGCTATATGACAGCTCAGCAGACTTCTAGAAAACCATATCTGTAGGAGAAAGACTGTGACACTAGGTTAAGTCTAACATCCTTCAGATTTAACACACTATTCAGTTCCATGATGGTGCCAGTTTGGTTGATACAAATACAGCTATATTCATAATGACTGACAAATACACTGGTATGTAAAATAATATATGTGAGAAGATTAATGCAGATATCATGATTATATGAGCTACAGTAACTCCAATATGAATCATTGAGTATCTACTCTGTATGATCCCTGTCTACAGCAATTGCAGTAGATTGTTAATATTAATTATTCTTGGCATGACACTACATTATTGTTACATTGATGCAAATTACGTGATACGATTCTGCAGGCCTATTGTCTTCAGAACTGTTTAAGCTGGGGGCTGAAGGTGAAGCTGAAGAATGAAGCTAATTATTTTGTAGTGCGCTGATCTCATTTTCTACCATATTTTGGGACTGTGACCTCAAAAATAGTTTTTCTTTGTGGGCTGTTTGATCTTATGAAGTTATGCTGAGCTGAAGGTTGTACTAACACTTCCTGCTGCTCCTATTTTAGTATCCTGGATTGTGACATGTTATCTGGTAGGTAGTATTGTTACAGGGCACATACTTCATCTACAGAGTAGAAAAGTTCAACCCTGAAGATGGCTTATATCATTCCAGAAGGTCATACTGTACTTTGTTCTTGTCAGTTTTGAGTGCCACACCATGGCTGAGGCAGTTATTTGTTGGCCTTGGGCCACAGAGAACTGGATTTAATTCCAGGCCACTCCATGTGAGATTTGTATGTATGTACACACACACACACACACACAGATGCACATACCTACGTACGTACATATGTATGTAAAGGTAAAGAGGTCCCATAACAGGCCCAGTGTGGCCCAAAGGGTTCCAGGAGGTTTAGACTCCCAGATTTTCATGACATTTGGCACATGAAGGTGGTAAGGTCGTCAACCTCACGCACCGGCCGTCTTTCCCCTAGGAAATGTTCCTGGTACTCATTTTCACTAGGAGCTGAGTTGACCCCAGGACCGCGGTGTGGTAGGAAGGAAGATGTCACTGAAATATCCAGTGACACCACTGGGAATCGATCCCGGGACCGTCTGACTAGTAGCACAGTGCCTTAACCACTACGCTACCCCAGGTCCCCACATATGTAGGTACATTTATTAATTCATTCATTAATTCATTCTTTTCATGGCTCCGTAAGTGTGTCACAAGGACAGTAGGATGTGAAACAATAAGTATGCATATATACACAATTTTTAGTGTAACCTACTAGAAACATTTTACAAAACAGTATTATAGATCTTTACACAAAAATTCATCTACAGAGTAAAAGGAGTGTGTACTGAAATATTGTTTTAAGGCTGCTTTAAATTTTCCTTGTCATTTTGTGACAGTTATTGGACTATGTGGTAAACTGTGAAAATTTTTATGCCTGCATAAAATCTTTTTCTGAAGACAAGATAGATTGGCATTTTGTCTATGAAGATGGTGCTCATTCCTTGCATTGATATTGTGTATAAATGAATTTGTAAGTTTTTCTCATTGTGGATAATGAAGTTCATTAATGAAAGTGTTTATTGGCATGGAACAGATAGAATCCCTAATTGTTTAAATAGGCTTTTACATGAAGTTATGGGTTATGTAGCAGCCATAATTTTTTTTTTAAGTGACACTCTTCCCACTGTTGGAAGAGTTACTCCCCAAAAAAATTATTCCGTGTTTTATAATAGAATGAAAGTTCTCAACAAGGAGCTGGGACACGTTTTCCTCTGAGTACTTTGATTTTTGTCCCTGCCATTATCATTCCACCAACACACCATACTCATCATACTTCATCTACCACCAGCACTTTATAATCTTAGCAGTTATTAAATAACAATACATACAATAAACACTGCCATAAAATAACAATATGTGTCAAGTCACGTTGAAGAAGTCAGACTGTCATCTTTCCATGTACATATCAGAGGACAACAGAGTTACAGCATGATAAAAAACTTAAACCTACATGAATTACATTCAAAACTTCTTTTGGTGGTGGTGTGGTGCATTGATTAAAACTACCGGTCTTGATGTCGCTCAGCCCTACAATTTTAAAACCAGTGTTGCAGAAAGTTATTCTATTTCCTTCATGAAATGAACAGAAGTGGGTCATCAAACAGAACTACAATGGTCCATGTTCTGAAAGTAGCTGTTTTTAGGTGCCCAACATAGTAGCGTGATCTTGAAAGTATTCATAATAAACTTTAAAACAACTATATAATCTGTTTCATTATAAATTGTTATAGTACACATCAGTAAACATATATATCTTTAATTTATTTATATTTATGAGTTCCAGACATGTTTTGGCCTGAAACCATTATCAGGGAAATTATTTTGTGATCACAATCAGTGGAACAGTACTGAAGGTTGAACATCAGTAAGAGTTAGAGTCATAACATTAACATGTATGAATTTGCAGGAATATGAAGAGTTCTTAAAATATTTTGTAAATTACAAGTATTTTGTGTACAGCCATAACTATAATATTCTTAATAGGGATTGATTAAAATTTCATGAAAAATAATCTAAATGTGGTTTATTTGGTATACTCTTCAAATATCTGGTTAGCAGGTACGAATTGTTAATGTTGTCATTTTATTTTCATATGTAGTATTGTAATTTGCAATATATTAACATTGGTTTATTCGCCATATATTACTAAGTTTTTTTAAATTATGGTTACTGTTTATGGTGTTTTTCTATTTTGTGATCAACTTTAAATCTTGTGTTTCTATGTCCTTAAAGTATAGTGGGTTGTATGTGGTAACTTATTTTAACAATATATTGTTAAATATTGTCATGTAAATTCACAGAATTTGGATTTTATCGAATTGTATTTTGGTGATGTATTGTTGAATATTGTATATAATTTTATATATGTTGTTAAATATAAATCTCATGTAACTTGAAATTCTGTGGCCTATTTAACAACATATCCCCAAAATAAGAGTCCACTGAACTTCCATGATATATACAATAATATTTAACAACACATCACCAAAATAACATTCCTATAGTCTATGAACTCTCAGTGATTTGAAACAATAACTAGCCTGTGATATGAGGGTATCATAATATTCACACACACTGCTCCACAGCATATTTTATTTCTCATTTTTTTATTCCTAGAGTAAACAAAGCATTAATTTTACATATCATAGTGCAGTGTATTATACGCTTGATACTAAACTGTTTTTCAGTGTTAGGTCATACCTCACAGAGAACATACTCTGTCAGTTGTAAGAACCATTACTTTAGCCTCAGCGTTATTGTAACCCTAGTCCACACTTACATACACGGACATGTATCTGCATGCATGGTGTGGGAATGTTCATGGATTGTCCCCCTATTGTATGCAGACAAATTATTTGTACGTGGACAGTGCCTGTTGTCTGTTGGCTAGGATGGAAAACAGCAGACAAAGTGTGCAAGTCTGGACGTTTCTCATACAGTCGTGTACACTCTTATTTCCTACAGTGTGTTATTAATTTATTTGTAAAATTTGTAGAATTTGTAAAATTTTGCACTCTGTTTATGAATTGGTTAATCCAGGAAAAAATGTTCACCTATTTTTATAATAAATTTAGGCCTGTGAATTGCATGCATTATATAAAATTTGGTGTAAATAGCTCATTACTCACATAATTCTGGTTGCTGCAGAAGGTTTTTGGCACCTTGGATTACTGTTTTATCATGACACACAGTATTCACAAAGAGGGTGATTTACAAATTTACTCTGGTGTGATATTTCGCGAAACAAGGCACCACACACACACACACACACACACACACACACACAGGCCCACCTCACATACGGTGCACTTATACACTGTGCCCTTTGTTTGGCCGCAAAATGAACAGCAGTTTGATGGATGATATCACTGGCCAGTGTTGGTTATGGCGACTCTCGAGTCGCGCAACATTTGTTGCAGCTGCACTTGGTCTTCCAACCAATTTGGGGGTGGAGAGATCTTGGCTTTTTCTAGCTTCCTCAATAAAATTCCTCACCAGAAGGAGCCTGAAAACTCGGTGGATACATTTAGCCCCACGTGAAGATAAGATAATCCAGCTGTTGAGTACTGTTAGATCCAGACGTTGGAAAAACAATTTCGTGGACCACTTGAAGGTACATGAACTTATTGAATAGCTGTTGGCCATATGATCAGAATTGTCAACGTATTCTATGTGCCGGTTGTACCATTCCACAATGTGAAGTTTCATGGTGCAGTTGATGTCATCACAGAAATTTCCTTCTGCTGCTGGTGGTGGTGGGTCCACGTTAGCTTGTAAACTTTTCATCTGTCCTTCCAAATTAATGCAGTCAAATCGCTCCTTGTCTTCACCCTTACATCACCCCTTTTCATTTTAAGTTGTTTTGGTCCAAAGTCAAGGGGCATGTCTTTTCTGTTGGGCCGTACTGTCCCGCATGAATTTATTTTACATGTGTCATGGTCATCAAACAGTCTTGCATATGAAAAGAAATTTTCCATAAATATTTTTTGTCCTAAGCCTTTAATTCTGCAAGTCAAATGTCTAACATTTTCAAGGGTTGCAGGCATGTCGTCACTGGCAGAGTGTGAACCTTTACCCATGTACACTCTCATGTTATGTATATCCTAATTCATCACAGAGTTTGTAAATTTTGATGCTGGAATATTTTCTTTCCTTTGGAGTGTACTGCCTGAAGATAACCCTGCCCTTGAATTTTACAATTACCTCATTTAGCTTAAGCCTCATTCAGTGTGTCAAAGACGGTCCTTAGTTTCCATAGTCGGTCATATTCTTCCCCTTTGTCAGGTCTCTGTGAATTGTCTGCAAAATGCAGAGAATGTAGTATGTGTAAAAATCTGTCTTGTATCTTGGTCTCACCGAAAAACAGAGTTTGCAGCTGTCTGAGTCTCAACCAGTAGTCATGTAGCGTGTCTTCCATTGTGTTTCCCATCTGCAGAGCTAAGGCAACGACAGTCATCATGTCTGGCAACGTAATGTCAGGCAGTCACAGTCGGCGTCTAGGTCCGGCTTGTCTGGCTAAGTGTTGCTGGTAGTATATGTTGGTCTGTTCCACCAGCTGATGAAAAAATTCTGTAAAAAACATCAACACACAGTGGTGAGCTGTCTTTGTTGATGTGTGGAGCCTCCCTTTTTTTCACACCTTTTGCTGGAATGACAAAAGGATGAATATTTGTGTTCCTTCCTTGAGGCGGTCCCCAGGTTGATAATCCACCATTTGTTGCAGCCTGTGTTTCAACTTCTGCTGAGGCTCATCGTCGTCATCCCTTTTCTTCTTCCTCGAACTGTCTTCAACATCGCTAGCCTCAGCACCTGATTCCGAGTCAGTGTCAGCCACCAGAATTTCACTGATGGCTTTCTCCTCGAGTTTGATTTTTTTCCTGGTTATTGATCATCACCTACAATGGTCTGCCTTATTTACATTCCCCTCTGTGACTGGGCACAGTTGCAGAAACCTAATGCCACAAAGATACGAGCTTCTTCCAGTGACAACAAAACAGATCTTACACTGCGATATGACTACTGTATAAAATTCCAGCTATTTGAGGGTGCACAAGATGTTTTTAGTAGACTGATGGCTGTTTGTTACATGTTACTGCCCCACAACCCCTACAGAGTACTCCAGTACTGCAAAACGCACGTCTATAGGTCCTCCTGTAGCTATAAACATTGATTTTTGTGGAAATCTCCAATTTTTGAGCGTTAGTTTTGTCTGAACTGTATGGGTACAGTACACCACTGGAAACCTTCCTGGTCAACAGTTAGTGTTTGTTCCATAGGCCAGTGTTGATATTCAACCCACAGTGGACTCCAGTGCAAGCGATAAACGAAGCGGGCTGTGTCTGAACCATATTAGTCAGCTGAGAGAGAAATATGCAGTTGCTATGTTTTGACATATAAGTCTGTGTTGTTTGAGGAGTTTAGGAGGTGAAGGGGTCATTTTGGCTCCACAAAGAAACCCTGACCTTCAAGGGTCCTGCAGCATAGCAACCTCTTCTGTATATCTAATAAGAGTGAACAAAATTCCTTCAAAATTTGACATACTGTTTGCAGCTCCTTTATGGGTTGTTTGGCAGTTGAAAGGGCTCCCTGCACAGCGCCTTTATGGGTTTTTTTTGCAGCAAAGTGATATCCATGGCAACTTGGTACCAGCGGGAGCCCTGACTGTGACATCACTCATAAAACAAGCTCAATCACAATCATGGAAACCTGGGCTGGTATACATGGCTGCTCTGGTGTGTCTCATTTGATAATTCATGCACACCAAAGGCATTTTTACAAAATGGATATTTAACCATTTATTACCAAAACAGTGTACCACATACAGCCCACCAGACTTTAAGGGCATAGAAATGATGAACCACATTTAATTGTAAACTAGAAAAGTAGGGCATTTATTAGTTAAAGAGAAATTAGTGTGCTGAATTAACCATCATTAATATTTTCCGTATTAAAATATTACATATTAAAGTGACAACTAGCAATGAGTAACCTCTAAAAATGTACATGAAGAGTATACCAAATGACCACATTTAGTTACTTTTTATGAAATTTTAATCAGTTCCTGTTAAGAATGTAATGGTTATAGCTGTGTACAAAGCATTTGTAGTACTTCTCATATTACCATATATTCATATGGTGTGTGTTACGATTGTACATTGTATTGATGTTGAAACCTTCATTCCTCTTCCACTGATTGTGATCACAAAATGATACCCCTAGGGATGGTTGTAGGACCAGAACATGCTTGAAACTTATGAATATGTAAATAAATTAAGGATATAAATGTATTATGTTTATTAGTGTATACTACGATCATCGGTTATTAAACCATCAATGTTGGAATTAAATTCTGGGTGGATTCTGCAGGAAGCTGGTATTTAAATTGTGGGAATTAATGTTTTGGAAAGAACCATAATTACTGGATTAATGTTGGTGCGAAGAAACCAGAACAGAGCTTTATAAAAAGTGGCCATAATGGGCTGATGTGCATGCTGCATCATAAGGAAATGAGAACCTCACCCCACGTGATGCAGCATATGCATCATTTGGTGCCTAGAGTTTAATTAGATTAGATTGTAGCTTGTTGTCCACCTCTTGAAGTAAATTGAGCCAATATGAAATTCGAGGGGGGGTTTTTTTTTTTTTTGCAGTGAAGCTGAGGATTCCATTTTTCTGGAATGTGATGTCATGCATCATCATATTGTAAAAGAACAGATTCCTCAGCTCTGTCATGAACTTCTGAAATGTAGTGGTTTTAAATAACAGGGACATAGAGATACAGGTTGTCCAATATAATATTCATCAACATAGAAGCCATATGCCCTGATGTGACTGCCTCCTCCTTTCAGGCCGTGGTATTCTGTAGTAATATGTAAATGTGCAGCTGTCTCTGTTTGCAACTTGGAGTATTTTGTCATAATCTGGAGAAGACTGCATGGTCTGAAAGTCAGAATGAGTGATATGTAGTGTATTATACTGTGCATGAAAAAACTGAGCTAACAGGGCAATCAGCATGATATCTGGTGAGTTGCATTTTAACATAAGTTGGTAGGTACCATTTGCTTTGGATAGGTTTGCAAGATGTGTCTGTGTTTGGTTCCAAACCATATGCATTTGAATCAACATCAGGAGAACACGTTGGTTTGCTACCATTGTTGCTTGAGTAGCATTTGACAAAACCAACAAGGATACGTACTCTTGATGACGTGTATTTTCACCAGTAAATAAAACAAATACAGTATTTTACCAGCTAACAAATATGATTACGGCAAAGTGAGATGTCAAAATATGTAATTCTTGTAAGTCAAAGCGGAACAAAAGTAGCTGCACCTGAGAAGTTAAGACACATGTTTGCAAATGGTTCCACAAAGCTGAGGCCCTGTGCCCCCTTGCTAATCTGTTGCTTTCCGCCCCACGCCCACTCTGCCCCTCACACGCACTCTCCCTGCTAGGAGGATTGGCTGCTACTACTCTCCGTGGAGGCGCGTCGCCACTAAGCTTGGGGTGAAGTAAGTTGCAGGCAGCTCTTCATGTCTATCTCTTGCTGTCCTCTTTCTTTCTCACCTCTTCTTTTCTCTTTTCTTCTCTTCTCTTCTCACCCACATTTGGAGCTGTATTAAGGCAAGTGAACTGTGATGAATTTGCTATTGTTGCTGCTGTCCTGTTGATATAGTTTGTGGCAGTAGCCCAGCAAGTGTAGAGTTCCAGTTGCAAATTTTTATTGTAAACTGAGTGAAATAGTGAACATGGTCACTTCACAGTTTGCTTGCAGTAAATGCTCAGGTTGCGTGTTTTTGCTTTGCCTCATTTGGCTGCACTTCTGTAGAGCTTTTGCCGTAGCTGTGCATCACTCACTGCAGGCCAGTAGTGTAAATTCATGGACATCACAAATAATTAAGTTATTTTCACAGAATTTTTATTTTTTTTTATTTATAAAAGGTTTCTGAATCATTGTCAAATTGTGCTTGTACTTATGTGGTGCAGAAAAATATGTGGCAGTATTTTTATGTTTCAAATGACTATGTAAGAATAATGCAGATTCTTAGTCAATGAACAGCTTGCTCACTCTGGTAACAGAACCCAAAGCCAAACACTGCCTGCTGTTAGACTCAAACCTTAAATAGCTTAATGTTTATCTGCTGACCTTGCAAGCTGTGAAGTTAATCCTTAAGTTGTCTTCATATCTTTGCAGTCTTTCTGCTTTCCCAGTGATTTCTTCTCCATGAATGTGTCATTTGTTTCCCAGTAAATACCACATGTTCACTCCATCTTCCGTTCTTTGATGTCACTACATTGACGACAGGAAATGCTGAGCTGTTGGCTGTTTCACAATATGCTAATAAGCTAGGCCTGTCTGACTAAAAAGTTTGGGTTCGTTACTGGCAGAGACTGTTCCTTTACCATTGCAACTAGTGAGACCAGTGAGCCCATGCATCCCCCAGCTCCATTCATATTGTGAGAGGGGGGGATTTGCCATGGATAAAGTAGCTGGAGCTGAAATGTAATCCTTTAGCTCCATAAGAAGGCCAAAGGTCATGTTGGGCCTGAAGTCACCATCATTTATCTTAAACAGTGGTGCATAGACTGTAAACCACAAAGTTTTCTAACATGATAAATATTCTCTTTACTTCATCCTCTTTACAGCCACATGTTTTCCTGATCTCTCTGTTTTCAAGTTATTATAGTTTATTTTTTTGGAGTTTCTTATTTAGTGACTATATTAAAATAAAAACTAAAATGTAACAAGCACAGAGGAGAACGTGAAGTGTATCCTCTGGTGCTGCATGTTGGGTAACACACATACAGACAGCGTTTTGTGCTGTGCTGCTCTGATGATGGAGATCACAGTCTTGTGGGATGTGGTAGATAGTTTCCCCAGCATTGGTATCTCACTACCATCTGTGCAGCGTCAAGTGTCAGAAGACCATCATCAACATCACTTTTCAATGGCAGGACCTCAGATTTTCTACAGGTTTTGATGGTGACTTGACGTGCACTCTGACAGTAGTCTGTTATTTTGCATTGTAAATTAAATTGAAAATTGGAGTAAGTTATTTGCTGGAATTTGTTTTATTTGTTGAGTTCAACTGTAATCTAGGTTGTTATGTTTATTTTCCTTTTTCACATTTGTTGAAATCTTAATCTCATACACTGCACTCCATAGGAATGAGTGTTTCACTTTGAACGAAACTGAGGGTGTCAGATACTTTGTTATGAAATTTGACATGGCTTGGAGTCTGTGCCTTCTGGTGTTCAATTCACTTCACTGTCTTGTTTCTACAGAAACATGCTGCATGTAGGAGGAACAGTTTATTTACATGTATTTGAACATAACCAAGTGAAATTGGGGCAAAGCTAATACACAAGACCTTCAGAATTACCAGGCAGGAAATCTTAATCTTTAATGAACTAAACTAAATTTGTCATGTTCCTTTTGCAGCTGTCTGCCTGCTAACCATGATGATTTTCAAATGCATGATACGCTTACTCCAATGAATGTCATGCGGCCTGAAATTGTGTAATTCCTGAACCGCAGTCAATGTAACGTAGGTGCCATCATAACTGAGCCGTTCATAGTTTCCCCATATTTGTGCATTCATGGCATTTCTCTGCCATCCAGTCATTACATTAATTCACGCCACGTATATATTAACCAGACACCCATATGTTTGCTTGATTTGGAGTTAATACACTCCTTGACCTTCATTAATTTACCGAGGTGTATGGCTAGCTAGCTCTGCTACAAAGGTCTGATATTGCGAGCAGTGCGGCTCGTTTATTGACTTATGGCCTAGTACATTAAGGCACGATGGCAGTATTCTTCGGAGACCAGATATATTGGTTCGAGTTCGGTACTGGCATTATTTTTTTTTCTCTTTGCATGTGCTGTACGCTGTTAAAAACAAAATTAAACTGTACAGTTACAAATCTCTCATTTAATTACATGTTTTGAAAGCTACCTGGCCAGTCCCAGTTGCCGGGCGGTCTAAGGTGTAAGTCTGCGGCCACTCGCCTGCTGAGATTGTGGGTTCGAATCCCACCGGGGACACGGATGCCTGTCGTGATTGTTGTGTGTTGTCAGGTAGACGTCTCTGCGATGGGCCGATCACTCGTCCAGAGGAGTCCTACCGACTGTGGTGCGTCGTTTTATGTGATCTAGAAATCTCGTGAATGAGGAGGCCCTGGCCCACTGGGGGGCTGTTGCGCCAAAAACAAACAAATTTACCTGTGCTGCATTCAGAAGGCTAGAAATGCTAATGACACAGATATTTATTTACCCATAATTTTTTGTTTATTGGCATCCTGAATTAAATAGTTGCTTTCGAATGTGACTTAGACCGTGCATGTCAAACTCTTTGGTGCTTGTGGGCCGTAGTGAGCCAGAGATGTGATGTTGGGCCGCACAGTTTGATATACAGGAGGGAACTATTCTTGCGTGGTTCAAGAATGGCTGTCGCTATAAGCCGATGTCGAACTCACTGACTGGCCGCCACGAGCACCTAATAAACCCCATGGAGAAAATGAGGAGTGAGGTGAAGTGGACTGCAGGGAGCCTGGCCTGTCCTCCCTTCCAGAAATAATTATGCCTTTGGGGCCCTTATGCTTGCGATGATGTCGCTTCAACTGAGCGTTACGTTCGATCAGTGGGTGTGTCCATGACAAGCCGAATGCAGTCAGTGGTAGAAGCATAAGAGTTTTTGGACTTCCTCTTAAAGAGGTCAGTTCCTGAACATATCCGTCTTAAGGGCTAACATATTAATTCCCATTGTGTATACGTAAGCAGTGTGCTTCAAGAAACAAAACGCCTGTAATTCGTGCATGTTTTGCATATAATTTGCTTGTCTACAGGAGGTATGTAAGAGTGGCGGCATGCGAGCCGCATGGGTCCCATTTCAGTCATTTTGTGAAACAAGCTGTGAATACGGCTCATAGACAACCGTTGATATATTGTGTGTCTCAAAACCTATGTCACAAACTTTTCCTGGGTATTCCCCAACCACAATTAAGCAAAAAAAGTTCCTGTCAAAATGGGTCTAAAAGTGAACAGGTTTTGAGATATCCACTGCTGTGTAGAAATCCGAGAAATGCTGTGATTAACAAGAAACATGCTACTATGAGTAATGCTTAGCCTACGGAAGGGTATGCAATAACTCCTATCCAGTGAGTAGCGTAAGCAGTGTCATGTGAACAGACAACGGCACTGTAAAGACAGTCGCTGGATGTACTCAACTCGGAACAGTTAAAGTGGTTACTTGTGTTTGATTCATGATGGAGGTGGAAGACTGCACATTTGCTGAGCTGGCAGACATCCAATTCTTCTAAGGCCGTGCCGGCTGCAATGCTCATGAGGCAAGGCGTCTATATCAAGAAACATTTCCAAATCGTCGACTTCCATGTAGCCGAACATTTTTGCACATAGCGCGTCTGCGGAAAAGAGGCACATTCATTCCCGTAATTGAAGGAAGAAGGCCTCGGACTGCCAGAACTGTACAGCAGGAGCAACAAATTCTTGCCCACGTAGCAGCAAACCCTGGAACTAGTACCCGTAGGATATCTTCAGCAGAGGGTGTTCACTGCAGTACTGTTTGGAGGGTACGACACGAAGATTGGCTGTATCCATATCATCTGCAACGTGTACAGGGTCTTAAGCCAGAGGATTTGCCTCACTGTGTAAGATTTTGCCAAAGGTCTTTGGAACAGTGCGTCCGGCACCCACAGTTTCTGTGGAAGCTATTGTTCACCAATGAGGCAATGTTTACACGGGATGGAATTTTTAATTTCTATAACGTGCATATCTGGGCACATGCAAATCCTCACACCATTCGAGAGGCAAGACGTCAGACCACATTCTCAATAAATGTTTGGGCTGGTATCGGGGATCGGCTGATTGGTCCAGTCCATTTACCAGAGCGGTTGACGGGGCCTACGTACCGGGAATTTTTGGAATGACTGACACGAGACATCTTGCCTGATGTGCTTGATGATGTTCCCTTTCAGTTGCAAGTAGGCATGTGGTTCATGCATGATGGGGCTCTACCACATTTCAGCTGCATAGCACGTCAATACGTGAATGACTAGTTCCCTGGGAAGTGGTTCGAGCGTAACGGGCCTGTAACGTGACCCCCTCATTACCCGGATCTCAATACTATCGATTTCTACCTTTGGGGCCACATTAAAAATTAAGTTTACTCCACACCCGTTACCAACGTTGACGATTTATGGGAACGCATCGTAGCTACATTTGATGCCATCAGGAACTGACCAGGTCAGCTGTAACACTTCAAGGAATCCATGATGCGACGTCTCAACGGATGTGTTGCAGCAAATGGTCAGCACTTTGAACATCTTATGTAATACTCAAAAGGGTACCAGCACATGAACGTAAGTCGATATCTCGGAACCTGTTCACTTTTGGACCCGTGTTGATGGGAACTTTTTTGCTTAATTGGGGGTGGGGAATACCCAGGAAAAGTTTGTGACATAGGTTTTGAGACATCTGTATGGAAGCAGTCATTTAGGTAAGTTCATAAATTCTGTTACCAGATTATTGGGCAAATCTTGATATTTTGATGTAATTTCATGATGATGTCGCTGCTTGGCCGGTGGACAAGGAAGTGAGGATTGAAGGTTGTGTGATGTAAAATTTATTTGGTCAGTGCAGTTTGTGGCCTTCTAATGTAACAAATTAACTTTATCTCACATAGCATTCACTGCACACGTCCTTGTCTCTCGGCCGAGCACCGAGAACAGATACAGTTGACCTTGTGCTGCATAGTATAGTTTAGAAAAACGAACATAAGCTTTTTATCACCTCTATTATTATTATTATTATTATTATTATTATTATTATTATTATTATTACAAACGCATTTCGGGTTTCTACGAACATGTGGCAAGCTAAAATTACGCCTTTGAGGTCTTAACTCACCCACCTCTCCATCGCACTGACTTCGATTGTCATGCAACTAGGGCTAGGGAAAAACCACCATCGAACCTGGTGCCCATCCTACACTTTTTCTTTCTGTGCATTTTTCAAATTGTGCAGCCCAACGTCAGGTCTAATCGCTCACTACGGCTTGCAAGCACCAAACAGTGTGAGATGCCCGGTCTAAGTCACATTCGAACACGAATCTTTTAAATTAGAAGGCCAGTAAACAAATTATGAAAAGATAACAGAAATGTCTGCGTCACTCACATTTCTAGCCTTGCCAGTGCAGCACAGGAAACGTGTGAAACATAATTAAATATTAAATGTAACTGCACAGTTTAATTTAGTGTTTGTGAGAATACGACAAATCCAGAAATAAAATAATATATGCCGAGACTCGAACCAGTATATTTTGTCTGACGAATACCAGTATCGTGCGTTAAGGTACTCAGCTGAAAGTGAATATGGATAACGATATGCACTATTCGCAATATCAGGCCTTTGCAGCAGAGGTAGCTAGCCACACACCTCGGGAAATTAAAGAACATTTACTCATGTTATAACTTCAAATCAAGCGAACTTATTCATGTCTTTGGTCATTGTATTTGCTTCGTGAATGATTGCGATTAATGGAACACAAGAGAAATGCCATGAATGGACAAATAGAGGAAACCTACGAATGATTGTAATAATGACAGCTGTACATTACGTCGCTTCCTGACTGTGGTTTATGAAATTTCAGACCCCTTTGTTTTTTATTGGACAGGGCATACAAAAGTTTGTTGGTTAGGATTGAAGTGTCATGTATCTGTCTTGGCATGACAGGAAACAAGTCGCCTACACAACATTTCTACCTACATGTCACACGCAGGTGGTTCAGATTGTGGCCAAAAATATCTGAATTCACAGGTTTTAACTGGTATGTGCAGTACAGGAGAGGCAACAATAGTGCCGTAATCCTACCATGAGCCTGTTGTACCATATAGAGACATTGGTATCTTCACTATGACATGAACGTGTTAAACAAACCAGGTGGTGAAAATGGCTTGATAAAAACCAAAGGCAATTCTACTTAGTATATAATCTTACACTTGTGACGCACTATATTCACATTTTTTCAGCAACTAATGATAGTAAAATGAGGGACAAGTGATCCTATAATAATGACTGTTTCATTTTGCTACACAGTGTACAAAATAGAATGGTGGATGTGTGTATTTTCAGCATGGTTCTTCCTGGCTGCTGCCTCTTTCCTGCTATATACTGCTATTTTTCATTTTCCTTCTGTGCACTTGCATGCGTAAGTTCAAAATCGAAGTACTTGTATCTGTTATTGCATTGCCACACCAACATTAATGCCAAGGTTTGCTCTTCCAGTCAGATCATCAATGAAGAGAAGGAGGGAGATGGTTCACCCCACGACGGAACAAGGTGAGTCGTGCCTTCACCATCCTGAGCTATAGATGCAAGTACGATGTGTAGTTTCGTTCATGTAGTGAGATTGGAACTGTTGTGGTTTTTTTAAGTGCAGTAAACCTCTCTACGATGCTGTC